>JADGMW010000283.1_pt1 | contig 19723 bp, 18 predicted proteins | sample 8641801 | NCBI WGS metagenome assembly JADGMW01 (sample SAMN16272018, study PRJNA661076) | feces metagenome | isolation source: fecal sample from diarrhoea affected cattle A | host: Bos taurus | place: South Africa: Lokaleng Village, Mahikeng | collected 2019-09
CTCGGCGCCCCCGCCTCGTCGGCCCTCGTCCTCCTGACCGTGTGGATCCCGGGGATCGTCCTCGGGGCGCCCGCCTCGGCGATCGCCATCGCCATCACCGCGATCGCGTACCTGCTGCTCCTGGCCCTGTCGGCAGCGCCGACCGAGGTGAGCCTGGGGGCCGGGCAGCGGGCCGGCTGGTCGGTCGCCACCGCCGGGGGCGTCGTCGCCGTGGCACTGGTGGCTGGGCCGCTGGTCTCGGGCGCGCCAGGATGGGCCTCGCTCCAGCTTCCGCAGTTCGGCTCCCACGCGGCCGGGCCGGTGCGGCTCGACGACTCCTTGGACATGCGCGACAGCCTGGGCCCGCGCTCCGAGCAGGTCGTCCTGCGTTACACCGTCGAGGCGGCCGACGGCGTGTCCCTCTCGGACGCCGCCACTCGCGTCGACGCCCAGTCCATCGGCCCGCTGCGCGCGTTCACGCTGCGCGACTTCGACGGCAGGACATGGGAGCACTCCGGGTCGGACGACCCGCAGCCCTGGGAGCGCGGCGAGCTCCTCACCCCGGACCCCGCCCTCCGCGGCGAGCTCCCCGACCCGTCCGCCGGGCTCCTCGCCGAGGTGGACGTCGACGTGGAGGGCTTGCGCGACTCGCGCCTGCCGGTGAGCACGTTCGCGCGCACCGTGGAGATCGACGGCCCGTGGCTCTACGACGCCGAGCAGGACGAGGTGGTCGGTGAGCGCACCACGCGCCGCGACACCACGTACACGATGACGGTCCAGGTCCCCGACCTGACGGCGGCGGACCTCCGCGCCTCGGCGCCCGCCGGCGGCGCCCAGGTGGAGCCCTACCTCGCGGTGCCGCCGACCGACCACGCGCAGGACGTCGCGAACCTCGCCCTCGACATCACCGCCGGAGCCTCCGGCGCCTACGAGCAGGCCATGGCGCTCCAGTCCTGGTTCCGCGACCCCCGGAACTTCGTCTACGACACCCGGGTCGACGCGGCGACCTCCGCTGACTCGGTGTGGGACTTCCTGCAGAGCAAGCGCGGGTACTGCGTGCAGTACGCCACCTCGATGGCGATCATGGCCCGCACCCTGGGCGTCCCCGCGCGGGTCGGTGTGGGCTTCTTGCCGGGGACCCCCGCCAGCCCCGGGGAGTATGTGGTCACCGGCCGGCAGTCCCACGCCTGGCCCGAGCTGTACTTCACCGATGTGGGATGGGTGAGGTTCGAGCCCACTCCCGCCGTGCAGACGGGCTCGCCGCCACGGTGGAGCGACCCGCTCGTGGCGGCCCCCGCGCCTTCCGCCCCCGCGCCCGCGGAGCCGGCCGCGCCGGCTGGCCCGGTCCCCACGGCGAGCGGCGCCCCCGCCGCCCCCAGCCAGACCGTCCCCGGGCCCGAGGTGGACGAGGCGGAGATCCCCCGAGCCCTGACCGCGCCTCTCGCCGGCATCGCCCTCGCACTGCTGCTGGGCGTCGTGGTGCTGGTGCGCCGCCGCACTGCGCGAGTCGCCCAGCTCAGCGCGGAAGATGCCTGGGACTGGCTCCGCGGGCGCCTGCGCCGGGCGGGCATCACCTGGTCGGACGCGCAGACACCGCGCCAGGTCGCGGCGCTGGTGCGCGAGCGGGCCGCGGAGATCCGCGGGGAGCCACTGGGCCCCGAGGCGGATGCCGCCCTGACCAAGCTGGCCGACGCCGTCGAGAGCGAGCGCTACGCGCCCCACCCGTCGCCCCGGTCGCCGGAAGAGGTGCGCGGTTGGGCTCGCACGGTGCTCGAGGGCGTCACGGCTCCGGCGGGCGACCGCGCTGATCCGGTCGATGCTGGCGCCGCCGCGCCTCAGTGATCCGGCGCGGGGGCGCGCGGTGGACGCGTGGCCCCGGAAGGCGATGATCCCGCAGAACCACATGCGGACCGGCACATGATCTGCCGCGCCGAGCCATCCAGTGGGGACGCAGCCCCGCGCCTGCGGCGAGGCGGCCCCTCACCGGGGCGGATGGCACACGGAGGACCCGCGCGTTCCCGCGATCGTGAGGCGGAGGGTCAGCGCCCGCCCTGGTCGCGCCGGTGCTGCCACCGCTGCTCGAGGCGGGTCATGAACCCGGCCTGGCGCTTCTGGCTGCTGGCCGGCTTCCCCTGCGCCGGCGTCGCGTTCCCGGCGGCGGGCTCCTTGGAGGAGCCGTGCGTGAACCCGAAGGCGACCGCGCCGAACATGATGACGAAGCCGAGGACGCCGATCCAGGCCTGCCGGGTGGCGGCGCCCGCGACCAGCATGAGGAGTCCCGCGACCGCGACCGCGCTCGCGAGGACGTATCGGCCCACAGACCGCCGGCCTCGCGAGGCCAGTGTGTTGGCGAGTCTGGGGTCGTCAGATGTGAGCTGTCGCTCCATCTGTTCCAGTACGCGCTGCTCGTACTCGGACAGAGGCATTACTACCCCCGTACTCCCCCGTAGAGACATCTTTCGATAAGGATAGGTCCCCGGGCACGAAGTCGGTAGTCGAGTCTCGCGCTCGTGGAGGGGGAATAGACCCGGCCGCGATGGCGGACCGCCCGAAACGCCCTCGAACCAAGTCCATCGCTCGTTCAGCGTCACGACGAGCCGTGGTGTTCTCGGCCACAGCCTCCTCGAGCGTCGGCTGCTGGACCGCGGTCGCCGCCGGGCTCAAGCCGTCGGTGCGGACGCCGACCAGGCGCACCGGCAGCCCTCCGAGGTCCACCCCGGCCAGCAGGGCCCGCGCCGCCAGGTACACCTCCCGGCCGACGTCCGTGGGAGTCGCCAAGGTGCGGGACCGGGTGAGGGTGCGGAAGTCGGAGGTGCGCACCTTGAGGCTCACCGTGCGCGCCACCAGCCCGTGCGACCGTAGGCGCCCGGCGCACCGGTCGGCGAGATCGAGCACCTTGGCCTCGACCTGGCCGAGGTCGTGCAGGTCGACGTCGAAGGTGTGCTCCGCGCCGATGCTCTTCTCCTCGCGCCCGGGCTGCACCGGCCGAGGGTCGCGTCCCCAGGCCAGGTCGAACAGGTGCGCCCCCGCCACCTTGCCGACCGCGCGCTGGATGGTCCGCACGTCGCTGTCCGCGAGCTCGGCCACCGTGCGCACGCCCCAGCGGGCGAGCGCGGCCTCCGTCGCCTCCCCCACGCCCCAGAGGGCGCCGACGGGAAGCGTGCGCAGGTACTCGACCGTCGCCGCCCTCGGCACCAGCAGCACCCCATCGGGCTTGGCGTGCCCCGATGCCAGCTTGGCGACGAACTTCGTGGAGGCGATCCCGACCGAGCACGTGATGCCGAACTCCGCTCGCACGTCGCGACGGATCTGCTCGGCGATATGGCTCGGCGGCCCGAGCCGTCGTCGCGCCCCCGCCACGTCGAGGAAGGCCTCGTCGACGCTCACCTGCTCGACCAGCGTCGTCACGTCGCGCAGCACGCGCATCGCACCCTCCGAGACCGCGGAGTAGGCGGCATGGTCGGGCGGGACGACGACGGCCTGCGGGCACATCCGGCGGGCCACCGCCATCGGCATCGCCGAGTGGACCCCGTAGGCGCGCGCCTCGTACGTGGCGGCGAGCACCACGCCGCGCTGCTCGCCACCGACGATGACGGGCTTCCCGCGCAGATGGGGACGGCGGGCGAGCTCGACCGAGGCGAAGAAGGCGTCCATGTCGACGTGCAGGATCGACACGCCGTCCTCGTCGTCACCCCAGTCACGTCTCCCCGTGGGGCGCGGCCCCCGGCTCATGACGCGCGCGCGGCGAGCACGCCCGCGCCCGCCACGTCGTCGTCCGCCGCGTCGTCCTCGACGAGCGCCCGCACCGCGTCGAGGAAGTCCTCGGCAGCGCAGACGGCCTGCTCCGCGCGGGCCGGGCTCACGACGTCGAACCGCCCGGCCTCGACGGCGGACCGCAGGGGCGCCCCGGCGGCGAAGTAGGCGCTCCACCGCTGCACCTCGGGAGCGACGAGGTCGATCATGTCCCACACCGTCCGCGGCGCCCGACGCCCACCCGGGCGCCCACGGGCCGCCAGCAGCGCGGCGCCTGCGCGGACCGCGGCGAGGTGGGCATGGGACAGCTGCTCCCACGGCTCGGGGGAGAACTGCGCCGCCAACAGCTCGCCATCGGCGCGCTGGAGCAACTCAGCGGCCGGGCCTGGGAGGCCGACCGTGACACGGGATCGGATGGCGTCCATCTCCGACCACCTCCCTCTCTGCTCGACTCAGTATCGAACACCTGTTCGACACTCGTCAACCCGTACCGTGGTCCTGTGGCTTCCCGCGACAGATCGGGGCGACGTCCCCCACAATCCCACCGCCCACCGACACGACCGGACTGGCCCGACGGGCCCGTCAGCATCCCCACCGGCACGGTCGAGCTCCTGAGATCGGCGGACGACCCCTCGGGGATCACCGTTCTCGTCAACGGCGTGCCCAGCTCGCACTTGGACCTCGACGACCCGCTGCGGCTGTCGTTCGAGTACATGCAGCAGATGGCGGTGCTCATCGGCCACGCCGCGCCCGCCGCCAGTCCGCTCGCCGTGGTCCACCTGGGCGCCGCGGGCTGTGCCCTCGCCCGGCACGTGCACGCCAGCAGGCCGGGCTCCCGCCAGATCGCCGTGGAGCTCGACACCGCGCTGCCGGAGCTGGTCCGCGCCTGGTTCGACCTGCCGCGCGCGCCCGCGCTGCGCATCCGGCCCGGCGATGCCCGCGAGCAGCTCGCGGCGATGGCCGACTCCTCGGCGGACGTCGTCGTCCGGGACGTCTTCGCCGGGGACCGCACCCCCGAGCACGTCACCACGGTCGAGTTCGCACGAGAGGTCGCCCGCGTGCTGCGCCCCGGGGGCCTCTACCTCGCGAACTGCGCCGACCGGCCGCCGCTCGCCCTGGCGCGCTCCGAGGCCGCCACGCTCCAGCAGGTGTTCGGCCACCTCGCCGCCATCGCCGAGCCCGGGCTCCTGCGTGGGCGCGGGTACGGCAACGTGGTGCTCGCCGGCACGGATGACGACGCCCTGCTCGCCTCGGCCCAGGTCGAGCGCGAGATCCGGTCGCTGCCGGCCCCGGCCCGCATGCTGCACGCCGACGACGTGCGCGCGTTCGTGGGATCCGCCCGCCCGATCCTCGACGCGCGCCCCGTCGCGCCCGCGGACGCCCACGCCGACGACGGCGCCCTCCAAGGTCCTCCGCCGCCTCTCCCCTGACGGGCTGCTCCCCCGCCCCGAGCGACGGGCAGCCCCTCGGCCACGGGCGGCGGGCGCGGCACAATGCGACGAGGCCGCGCCCCGTCGGGACGCGACCTCGTCGATGGAACGCCTACTCCGGGCCGTGAGGGCCCGGACTCAACGAACGCAGGTGATCAGAGCGGGCGGACCTGCTCCGCCTGGGGGCCCTTCGGGCCCTGCGTGATCTCGAACTCGACGCGCTGACCCTCCTCGAGGGAGCGGTAGCCCTGCGAGTCGATCGCGGAGTAGTGGACGAAGACGTCTGCGCCGCCGCCGTCCTGGGCGATGAACCCGTAGCCCTTCTCAGCGTTGAACCACTTGACAGCACCCTGTGCCATGTTTCCTGTCCTTCTGTTCCAACCGGTGACGACGCCTGGCCCAGCGCCCTGCGTCGTGCCGCAATGCCTTGTCCCGCGTCCTGCACCGGGCAGACCAGCCGGTCGGCTGGGGGGGTGCCACCCCTGGTGGGGCGGCGCCGGTCAAGCGTCAGTACGTCACTGCAACAGTCGCGATCCTCTCACGATGGCCCTGAGGGCGCCATGGTTTGTGACCCGATGTGTCCGCAGTTCGGCAACGATCCGATCACGACCACCGCGGGCCCTCGGGGCGTCGAAATCGACCGCCCACGGCCTCAGGCGGCAGGCCCCTCGTCGGTGCGCTCGGCGAGGAAGCGCTCGAACTCGGCCCCCAGCTCGTCGGCCGTGGGGAGTTGCGTGGTCTCGGCCAGCAGACCGGTCCGCCCGGCGCTCCGTGTGAAGGCGTCGTACTGCTCCTCCAGGGCGTGCACCACCGCGGCGACCTCCTCCGAGTCGCTCACCTGCCGCTCGATCTCGGCGATCGTCTCGTCGGCGGCCTCGGTCAACCCGCCCAGCCCGAGGTCGAGACCGGTGGCGCGCTCCACGTGCTCGAGCGCCACCTTGCTGGCCAGCGGGAACACCGACTGGGCGAGGTAGTGCGGCACGTGGACGGCGAAACCCATCGCGTCGTGGCCGGACTCGCCCAGGCGCATCTCGAGCAGCGACGCCGCGCTCGCCGGCACCTGGACGGCGCCGAACCATGCGGGATAGCTGGACACCAGCTCCGGCCGGGTCCCGTGCGCGGTGGCGGACATCGGGCGGGTGTGCGGCACCCCCATCGGGATGCCGTGCAGCCCCACGGTCAGGGGGACGTCGAACCGCTCGACGAGCTGGCGCACGGCCGCGGTGAACCGCTCCCACTGGACGTCGGGCTCGGAGCCGTGCAGCAGCAGGAAGGGAGCGCCCTCCACGTCGCGGACCAGGTCCACGGCCAGAGCCGGCTCGTCGTAGTCGCTCCACGTGGTGGAGTCGAAGGTCATCATGGGGCGGCGGGACCGGTAGTCGATGAGCTGGTCGACGTCGAACGTCGCCAGCCGTGACGTGGCCAGGCTGTCCGTCAGGTGCTCGGCGGCCTTCCGGCCTGCCCCGCCGGCATCGACGAAGCCCTGCAGGGCGTGCACCAGGACCGGTCCGGACCCCAGCGCGGCACGCGCGGTCACCTCGGCGGCGACCACGGGGTCAACGTCGTAGAGCTCGCTCGGATCGAGCATGGGTCCTCACTCTCGTGCCGTCATGGAGCAACGCGAACGCTGCTGCTCACCGGGTCAACGCACGGGCGGGCCGTGGTCTTCCCACATCCGCGTGCCGTCTCGGCACGCGGGCAGCGGGGAGTCCCTCAGCGCCTGGGCAGCCGGACCACCGTCACGAAGAAGTCGTCGATCTGGCGCACGACCTCGATGAACCGGTCGAAGTCCACGGGCTTCGTCACGTAGGCGTTGGCGTGGAGCGAGTAGCTCCGCACGACGTCCTCCTCGGCCTCCGACGTGGTCAGCACGACCACGGGGATCGACCGGAGGTTCTCGTCGCCCTTGAGCGCCGTCAGCACCTCGCGCCCGTCCATCCGCGGCAGGTTGAGGTCGAGCAGGATCAGGTCGGGCGTGGTGGCGTCGGCGTACTCGCCCTCCTTGCGGAGGTACTCGAGCGCGCTCACGCCGTCGGAGACCACCGACAACCGGTTCGTCACCTTGTTGTCGGCGAAGGCCTCGCGGGTCATCAGGACGTCGCCGGGGTCGTCCTCGACCAGCAGGACGTCGATGTCCCTGTGGGAACTCACCACGGGCGTCTCCTCAAGTGCTCGATCACGAACTCGTCACCGACCCGGGAAGGTCAGTTGTCCTGCGCCGCGGACGAGGGAAGCGTCCAACGGATGCTCGTCCCGACGCTGGGCGCCGGGTCGATCCAGATGCGACCGCCGTGGAACTCGACGATCTTCTTGCACAGCGCCAGGCCGATGCCGGTTCCCTCGTACACGTCCTTGGGGTGCAGCCGCTGGAAGATCAGGAACACGCGCTCGGCGTACTGCGCGTCGATGCCGATCCCGTTGTCGGTGCACTCGAACTCCCAGGAGTCTCCCACCTTCTGGGCGCTGACCTGAATCTGGGGCACGCGGTCGGGGTGGCGGAACTTCACGGCGTTGCCGAGCAGGTTCTGCAACAGCTGCACCAGCAGTGCCCGCTCGCCGACGACGACGGGCAGCGGGCCCACGTTGATCTCCGCCCCCGTGTCCGCGACGGCCTCGTCGAGGTTGTCCACCGCCCGGGTGAGCGCGTCCGCCACGTCGACCGGCTCCATCACGCCGCCGCCGCGCCCTGCCCGGGAGAACCCGAGCAGGTCTTGGATGAGCTGCTGCATGCGCTTGGCGCCGTCGACCGCGAACCCGATGTACTCGTCCGCCCGGTCGTCGAGCTGGCCGCCGTACCTCTTCTGCAGGAGCTGCGTGAAGCTGGCCACCTTGCGCAACGGCTCCTGCAGGTCGTGCGAGGCGACGTACGCGAACTGCTCGAGGTCGCGGTTGGACCGTCGGAGCTCCTCCGCCTGCTCGGTGAGGCGCTCGTGGGCCGCGGCGACCTCGCGTGAGGACTCCTCGAGCGCGTCGAGCTGGTCGACGAGCGTGCGGCGCATCCGCTCCATGTCGAGGGCGAGCCCGGCGATCTCCCCCGGGCCGGTGACCACCACCGGGTGGGACAGGTCTCCCGAGCTGACGGCGCGCGCGTCGGCGGCGAGGGCCGCGACGGGGGCGGTGATCCACCTCCGCAGCAGCACCCACAGCACGGTGCCGACGCCCAGCGCCGCGAGGACCAGCACGACCACGGCGCTCGAGAGGATGGTCGTCCACGTGGAGAGCTCCGCGCCGGCCGCGTCACGCAGCGCCCGCAGCTCGGCCAGGTAGGTCTCGACCCCCGACCGGGCCTCGTCGAAGAGCAGCCGCCCGGCCTCGATCTGCTCGGCCGTCACCGACTCCGCGCCCTGGGAGGCGACCTGCGCCACCAGCGGCTGCGCGAACTCCTGCTGCCAGCGGGCCGACCCCTCGGCCGCGACGCGCGCGGCCTCGGTCGCCTCGGCGGGGAACCCGTTGGACTCCGCGTTCTCCACAAGGGACGCGAAGGTGGTGGCGGACTCCGCCGCCCGCTCGAACGGCTCGAGCGTGACGGCGTCCCCGGTCAGGGCGTAGCCGCGCACCGCGGTCTCGGCGTCGACCAGCCGGACGTAGGCGCCGTCAGCGCGGGTGATCGCGTCGAAGTAGACGCCCGTCACGTCGCCCTGGAGGGCGACCACCCGGTTCAGGGCGATCCCCGAGGCGCCGACCACGAGGCCCAGCAGCACGCCGGCGGCGACCAGCATCTGGCCCAGCCGGTAGCGCAGGGTCGACGCCCCGTGGCCCCGGCTCATGCGCCCCACCCCACGACCACGAGCGCCGCGTCGTCGACGAGCTCCCCGCCGTGCAGTTCGTGGACGTCATGGAGCACCTCGGTGACCAGGTCGTGCGCGGCGCGGGTCATCGCGGCGTCGACCAGCCTGCGCAGTCCTTCCTTGCCGATCCGGTCGGCGCTGTCGCGCACCGTCGCCTCCAACACTCCGTCGGTGTACATCATGACCTTCCAGGCGCCCCCGAGCTCCAGGCGGAGGGGCGCCCAGCCGCCGGTGACGGGGATGCCAAGGGCCCGTCCGCGGGCGGTCGCAGGGGCTAGCCGGCTCCGCTCCCCCAGCACCAGCGGGACGGGGTGCCCGGCGAGGTACAGGTCGGCGCTGGCCCGATCGGCCGCCACCTCGATCATCGAGACCGTGGTGAAGACCTCTGGTCGGGACCGCTCGGCCTCCAGCACCCGCTCCAGCAGCGGCAGGATGTCCTTGGCGGCGACGTCCGCCAGCACCAGCGTGCGCCAGGCCGTGCGCAGCGTGGCGCCCAGGGCGGCCTCGTCGGGCCCATGCCCGCAGACGTCCCCGACCAGCGCCAGCACCGTGCCGTCATCGCGCTCGACGACGTCGTAGAAGTCGCCACCGAGCAGGCCGTCGCGCCCGGCGCGGTATCCGACCCGCACCTCGAGGCGCGTGTCGTTGACCATCGGCGTGGGCAGGAGCGCGCGCTCGAGCCGGTTGTTCTCCTCCGCTCGCACAAGGCTCCGGTACAGCGCGCGGTCCGACTCCTCCAACCGGCGCCGCTGCACGGCGTACCGCACCGAGCGGCCGAGGGTCTCGCTGTCCGCCTCTCCCTTGACCAGGTAGTCCTGGGCGCCGTGGGCCACCGCCGCGAGCCCGACGTCACCGCCGGCCAGCCCCGTGAGCACCACCACGGCGGGGGCGCCCGCCGCGAGCAGCCGCTGCAGGGCGTCCAGGCCGATGGCGTCCGGCAGCCCCAGGTCGAGCAGCACGCAGTCGACGTCCAGGCGCTCCAGCGCCTCGTCGAGCGTCCGCGCCCGCAGGAGGCCCACGTGGAGGTCCGCGTCGCGCAGGCCCTCCTCGACGAGCAGCGCGTCGCCGTCGTCGTCCTCGACGAGGAGCACCCGGAACTCGTCCTGTCCCGTGACGGGCGTCCCCACCGCCAGCTGCGGCGCTGATGCCATGTCTGTCACGCGGGTCCTCTCGTCGGTACGGCGACCTGCAGCCTAGGGGCGACCAGTGCGAGCCGCCCGACGCGAACGGACATCTGGCGCGATGCGGACATCGGCCTGCGTGCCGGATAATAGACGGCTGCCCGCGCTGCCATGCGGGGGGCGGGGGCGCCATGACGAACGGGACGGTGGATGTGGCGGGCATCGATGCGGAGCTGCGCGACGAGCAGGAGATGGTGGACCGGCTGTACGGCCGCCTAGACGCGCTCCGGGCCCAGACCCGCGACCGGCTCGTCGAGGTCCGGCGGCACGGCCCCTCGGGGTCCCCGCAGAACCGCAGCGAGCGCGACGCCTTCGCCACGCTGTACGAGGACCGGCTCGCCCAGCTGGAGGCGGTCGAGGAGCGCCTCGCGTTCGGCCGCCTCGACCTCACGGACGGAGCCCGCCGCTACATCGGCCGCATCGGGCTCACAGACTCCGAGCATGCCTCGATGCTGACCGACTGGCGCGCGCCAGCCGCGCAGGCCTTCTACCGTGCGACGGCGGCCCAACCCGACGACGTGGTGCGCCGCCGGCACCTGGTCACCCGCGGCCGGGCTGTCACCGGGGTCGAGGACGAGGTCCTCGACCTGGACCACCTCGCAGGGGGCGCGGACGGCGAGGCGTCGATGGCGGGCCTATCCGGCGAGGGCGCGCTGCTGGCCTCGCTGGCCGCCGGGCGCACCGGGCACATGGCCGACATCGTGGCGACGATCCAGGCCGAGCAGGACGCGATCATCCGCTCGGACCTGCAGGGGTCGCTCGTCGTGCAGGGCGGGCCGGGCACGGGGAAGACCGCCGTGGCGCTGCACCGCGCGGCCTATCTGTTGTACGCCCACCGACGCCTGCTCGAGCGCTCCGGGGTGCTGCTCGTCGGCCCGAGCCGCACGTTCCTGCGCTACATCGACCAGGTGCTCCCCTCGCTCGGGGAGACCGGTGTGGTCACCTCCACGATCGCCGAGCTGTTCCCCGGCATCGTGGCGACGGGATCCGAGGACGACGCCGTCAGCGAGATCAAGGGCCGGCCGGTGTGGGCGCGGATCATCGAGCGCGCGGTGCGCCAGCGCGAGCGCACGCCTCGCGAGGCCACCGAGATCTCGGTGGACGGCCGGATCGTGGTCGTCGAGCCGTCCCACGTCGCGTCGGCGATCGCCCGCGCGCGTCGTGGCAACCGGCCCCACAACCTCGCCCGCACCGCCTTCGTGCGGGACATGCTGTCCCGTCTCGCCGACCAGTACATCTCCCAGCTCGGGTCCCCCCTGGCGCCCGAGGACCGCGCGGAGATCGTCGAGGAGCTGCGCACCACCCGCGAGGTGCGGATCGCGCTCAACCTGGCGTGGATGCCGCTGACGCCGCAGGGGCTCGTGCGGGACCTGTTCAGCAAGCCGTACCGGCTCGAGGCCGCCGCGCCCGAGCTCACGAGCCGCGAGCGCCGGCTCCTGCTGCGCTCGCCCGACGCCGAGTGGACGGCGGCGGACGTCCCGCTGCTGGACGAGGCGGCGGAGCTGTTGGGCGAGGACGACCAGGCCGCCCGCGCGCAGGCCCGCGCGGACGCGGTGCGTCGTGACGCCGAGCTGGACTACGCGCGCCGGGTGCTGCAGTCGAGCGGGAGCGACGGGCTGGTCTCCGCGGAGATGCTCGCGGACAGGTTCGCGGCCACCGGCCCGCGCCTGACCACCGCGGAGCGCGCCGCCGCCGACCGGACGTGGACCTACGGGCACGTGGTCGTCGACGAGGCGCAGGAGCTGTCGGCGATGGCGTGGCGGATGCTGCTGCGCCGGGTGCCGACCCGGTCGATGACCATCGTGGGGGACGTCGCGCAGACGAGCTCGGCGGCCGGGGCGCGCAGCTGGCAGAAGATGCTCGACCCCTTGCTGCGGTCGTCCTGGCGCCTGTCGGAGCTGACGGTGAACTACCGCACCCCCGCCGAGGTCGCCGACGCCGCGCAGCGGGTCGCGCGCGCGGCGGGGCTGCCCGTGAGCCGGCTGACGTCGGCTCGCCGTGTGCCCGGGGCGCTGGCCATCGAGCGCGTCGACCGCGAGGGCGTGGCGGCTGCCGCGGCGAGCCAGGTGCGCCACTGGCTCGACGAGCTGGACGCGGGGGGATCAGGCGGGCGGATCGCCGTGGTCGGCGCGCCCGAGCTGCTCGCCGAGACGAGCGCGGCCGTCCACGCCCTCGGGCTGGGCGACGCGCTCGGCGCGCGCGCGACGGGCCCGGGCGCGGCGACGCTCGACGCCCCCGTCTCGCTGCTCACCCCGCGAGAGAGCAAGGGCCTGGAGTTCGACGTGGTGGTGCTGCTCGAGCCGGCGCAGGTCATCGCGGCCAGCGCGGGCGACCTGTACGTCGCGATGACGCGCCCGACGCGCGCGCTGCGGGTCGTGCACAGCGCCCCGCTCCCCCCGGGCCTCGACACGGACGCCTGACCTGGGGCGCTCGGGCGCGTCGAGCCGCCGACGGGATCGCGCGGGTGCGCCGATCGTGTCCGAGGGACGGGACCGGCTTGGGGTCTTCCAGCACGGAGGCGCACCATAGGGGCGTGCTGCGCGCCCTTCTCCTTGAGAACCTCCATCCCCAGGCCACGTCGATCCTCCAGGACGCCGGGTTCGAGGTGACGACCCGTACCGGCGCCCTCGACGAGGCTGAGCTCGTCGAGGCGCTGCAGGGGGTCCACCTGCTCGGCATCCGCTCGAAGACCCACGTCTCGGCGGCCGTCCTCGAGCAGGCGCCCGACCTCGTGGCGATCGGCGCCTACTGCATCGGCACCAACCAGATCGACCTGGCGGCCGCGGCGTCCCGTGGTGTCGCGACCTTCAACGCGCCGTTCTCGAACACCCGCTCGGTCGTCGAGCTGGCCATCGCGGAGATCATCGGCCTCACGCGCCGCCTGACGGAGTTCGACCGCGCGATGCACGACGGGTTGTGGAACAAGTCGGCCACCGGCGCCCACGAGGTGCGGGGCCGGACGCTGGGCATCGTCGGCTACGGCAACATCGGCACCCAGCTCTCGGTGCTGGCCGAGAACCTCGGCATGTCGGTGATCTTCTACGACACGTCCGAGAAGCTCGCCCTGGGCAACGCCCGCCGCGCCGCCTCGCTCGACGAGGTGCTCGAGGTCGCCGACGTCGTCACCCTGCACGTGGACGGTCGCGGCGGCAACGCCGGCCTGTTCGGAGCGGCGCAGTTCGCCGCGATGCGGCCCGGCTCGGTGTTCCTCAACCTGTCCCGCGGGTTCGTTGTCGACTATGCCGCGCTCCGGGACGCCGTGGTCTCCGGCCACATCAGCGGCGCCGCCGTGGACGTCTTCCCGGTCGAGCCCAAGCGCAAGGGCGACCCGTTCGACTCCGAGCTGCGCGGCCTGCCGAATGTCATCCTCACCCCGCACACGGGCGGCTCCACGGAGGAGGCGCAGGAGGCGATCGGGCAGTTCGTCTCCCACAAGCTGCGCGACTACATGGCCACCGGCTCCACGACGCTGAGCGTCAACCTGCCGAACGTCGCCCTGGACCGGCAGCCGGACGCGCACCGGCTGGCGTACCTGCACCGCAACGTGCCCGGTGTGCTGGCGGCCGTCAACGCGACCCTCGCCGAGCACGGGGTCAACATCGAGGGCCAGCTGCTCTCGACCCGAGGCGAGATCGGCTACGTGGTCACCGACGCCGGCGCCGCTGTGGACCCGGCTGTGGTCGAGGCGCTCGCCTCACGGCCCGAGTCGGTGCGCCTGCGCGTGCTCACCTGAGACCTCTCCACTGGCGTCTCCGCGCTGTCTCCGTGAGGCGGTGACAGCAAGGGTGACAGCAAGACGGCGGCGGACCAGGACGATGTCCTGGCCCGCCGCCGTCTCGTTGTGGCTGGCGTGGCCTGTCAGGCCGAGCCGGACTTGCGCCGGAACTGGCGCTGCACCGGGCCGGCGGTCTCGGAGCCGTGCACCGAGCCCGTGTTCGTGGAGCCGTCCGTGGTGCGGTGCTGGGTGGCCTTCTTGCGGTCGAGAGCCTCGCGGAACTTCGCCTTGGCGTCCTCGGAAGCCCCCGGTGCTGTCGCCCTGTCGTCGTTCTGCGCCATCGCGGTGCCTCCTCGTGGGTACTGCGTGATGTCGGTGACGCTCGGGGTTCCGCCGCGCCGCCCGTCCAGCCTTCCCGAGATCGTGGCCGAATGCCAGCGCATTGGGCGCGGGTCGACGTCGGGGCCGGGCTGGTGAAGCCCATGCGGGCTGACGCCCCAGTCTAGGCGCGGCGGCAGGGCTACCGTCGTGCCATGCCCTCCACCTCCCCGGACATCCCTGGCCCGCTTCCGCTGCGCCCGTGCGGCCGCAGCGGCCTGAGGCTCCCCGAGGTGACGCTCGGGCTGTGGCAGAACTTCGGGGAGGCGACCCCGTTCGACGCCCAGCGCGAGCTCGTGCTGCGGGCCATCGACCTGGGTGTGACCCATCTGGACCTCGCGAACAACTACGGCCCGCCGCCGGGCGCCGCCGAGGCCACCGTGGGGCGACTGCTCGCGCGAGACCTCTCCGGGCGCCGCGATGAGCTGGTCATCGCGACCAAGGCTGGCTATCGGCAGTGGCCGGGCCCGTACGGCGAGCACGGCTCCCGCAAGTACCTCCTCGCGTCGCTCGACCAGTCTCTGCGCCGCCTGGGCCTCGACCACGTGGACCTCTTCTACAGCCACCGCTTCGACCCCCGCACGCCGCTCGAGGAGACGATCGGCGCGTTGGGCGCCGCGATCGCGTCAGGCCGCGCCCGTGCTGTCGGGATCTCGTCCTACTCCGCGAGGCGCACCGTCGAGGCGCTCGAGGCGGCCGACGCGCTGGGCGTCCCGATCACGGTGTGCCAGCCGTCGTACTCGATGCTGAACCGCTGGATCGAGCGCCCGGACCCCGCCGCGGGCGGCCGTTCCCTGCTCGACGTCGCGGGCGACGCGGGGCTGGGCGTCGCCGCGTTCTCCCCGCTCGCCCAGGGGATGCTCACGGACCGGTACCTGGCGGGGGTGCCCGAGGACTCCCGCGCCGCCCGCGGCGGCCCGCTGCGGGCCTCGTACCTGACGGAGGAGAACCTCGCGCACGTCCGCGCGCTCGACGCCGTCGCCCGCCGGCGCGGGCAGTCGCTGGCCCAGCTGGCCATCACCTGGGCGTTGCGGGACCCGCGGGTGACCACCGTCGTCCTGGGCGCCCGCACCCCCGCCCAGCTCGAGGAGAACCTCGCCGCGCTGGCGGCGGCGCCGCTCGACGCCGAGGAGCTCGAGGCGATCGAGGCAGACGCGGTCGACGCGGGAGTGAACCTGTGGGGCCCGCGGTCGAGCGACCTGTAGCACCGGCCCGGCGCCGGGCCTCGCGTCGGGCGCCTCGCGGTGGCGCAGGGAACAAACCTACCCTCTAGTAACTTACGGGAGCGTAGGTTACGCTTGGAGCGTGAGACCCACCTCCGCACTGCCATGGCTCGCCTCCTATGCGGACGGCGTCCCCGCGACGATCACCCCTCCGGACGAGCCGCTGACCGACAGCCTCTACCGCTCCGCAGAGCGATTCCCCGATCGCGTCGCGGTCGACTTCGAGGGCAAGGCCACGACCTACCGCGAGCTCCTCGACGAGGTCGAGCGCGCGGCAGGGGCGCTCCTCGCGCTCGGCGTCCAGCACGGCGACCGCGTCGCGATCGCCCTGCCCAACTGCCACACCCACGTGGTCGCCTTCTGGGCAGTGCTTCGCGTGGGCGCCATCGTCGTCGAGCACAACCCCACGTACTCCGCGGTCGAGCTCGAGCACCAGCTCGCCGACTCCGGCGCCGTCGCCGCGATCTGCTGGGAGCCCACCGCGGCACGGGTCGCCGAGGTGCAGCAGAACACCCAGCTCCGCCACCTGATCGCCGTCGATCTCACACGCGACCTGCCGCGCGCCAAGCGGCTCGCGCTCACCCTGCCTGTCCCCGCCGCCCGCAAGCAGCGCGCCGCCCTCCGGGGCCCGACGCCCGCCGGGGCCCTCGAGTGGCACCGCCTCGTCGCCGACGCGAAGCCCGTGCCCGCCGCGCACCCGGCCGCATCCGCCGACGACGTCGCCACCCTCCAGTACACCGGTGGCACCACCGGAACGCCCAAGGGCGCCGTCCTCACCCACCGGACGCTGGGATCCAACGCCGTGCAGGGCGCCGCATGGACCCAGTTCAAGGACGGCACGGAGACCATCTACGGCGTCCTGCCGTTCTTCCACGCGTTCGGCCTCACGCTGTGCCTGACGTTCGCGGCCCGCATCGGCGCCACCCTCGTCGCCTTCGGCAAGTTCGACCCGGCCGGGGTCCTGGCCGCGCAGCGCCGCCGCCCCGCGACGTTCCTGCCCGGCGTGGCGCCCATGTTCGACCGGCTGTCGGCCCTCGCCGAGAAGACCGGCGCCGACCTCAGCACGATCCGCATCTCCCTCGCCGGCGCCATGCCGATCTCCCGCGCCACCGCCGAGCGCTGGGAGAAGCTGACGGGCGGGCTGCTCATCGAGGGCTATGGCCTCACGGAGACCGGCCCCGTCGCGCTCGGCAACCCCTGCACGGCAGACCGCCGGCCCGGCGCCCTGGGCCTGCCGTTCCCCAGCACCGAGATCCGCGTCGTGGACCAGGACGACCCCACCGTCGACGTCGAGCCCGGGGAGCGCGGCGAGCTGCTCATCCGCGGCCCGCAGGTGTTCAGCGGCTACTGGAACCGGCCGTCGGAGAACGCCGACCAGCTGCTGCCCGATGGCTGGCTGCGCACCGGGGACGTCGTGGTGGTCGACGAGCACGGCTTCGCCACCCTCGTCGACCGGATCAAGGAGATGATCGTCACCGGCGGCTTCAAGGTGTACCCGTCCCAGGTGGAGGGCCACCTGCGGTCCATGCCGGGCGTCGCCGACGTCGCCGTCGTGGGCATCCCGGGCGGGGACATGGGCGAGAAGGTCGTGGCCGCGGTCGTGCTCGACGCCTCCGCCTCGCCGAACATCGACCTCGCCGCCGTCCGCGAGTGGTGCGGGCAGCGGCTGGCCCGCTACGCGGTGCCGCGCGAGCTCGTCATCGTCGCCGACCTGCCCCGCTCCCAGATCGGGAAGGTGCTGCGTCGAGTGGTCCGCGAGCAGGTGCTCGCCCGCGCCTGACGGGGGGCGGCTACTGCTCTGAACGCGCCTCGTCGTCCGCCGGCCCCGCCGGGTCGGGCGACGAGGCGACGTCGCGCTCTGCCCGCAGCACGGTGATGGCGGCCTCGAAGTCCTCGAGCGAGTTGAACGCCTGGTAGACGCTCGCGAACCGGAGGTAGGCCACCTCGTCCAGCTCGCGCAGCGGGCCCAGGATGGTCAGGCCGATCTCGTAGGCGTCGAGTTCTGCGGTGCCGCTGGCCCGGATCGTCTCCTCGACGCGCTGCGCGAGCAGGGCGAGGTCGTCATCGCTGACCGGCCGGCCTTGGCATGCCTTGCGGACGCCGTTGACCACCTTCTCGCGGCTGAACGGCTCCGTGACGCCCGATCGCTTGACCACCGAGAGGCTCGCGGTCTCCACGGTGGTGAACCTGCGGTTGCACTCGGGGCACTGGCGGCGTCGGCGGATCGACGCGCCGTCGTCCGAGGTGCGCGAGTCCACCACGCGCGAGTCCGCGTGCCGACAGAACGGGCAGTGCACAGGTGGCTCCTCGCCAGCTCGACCGCCGCGCTGTCGCGGCAGAGGACCGGTGTGACGATGTGCCGTGCTGGAGCGCGGCATCGCGGCGCCGTTGACAGACGCCAGCAAAGAACCTATGACGTCCGGTCCTCGACCTGCAAGGCAGCAGGCTGTGACCCTGTCAGCGCTCGACCGGCAGGAGGATGCGCTGGCCCGCGGTGAGCCCTGCCCCGTGCGCGCCGTTGAGATCGACCAGCTCGAGCAGCACGTCGCGGACGTCCTCGCCCGGCGCCGCGAGATCGGCGGCCAGGTCCCAGTACGTGTCCCCCGCCGCCACGGTGTAGGCCTGGACCTCGAGAGCCCGCGCGGGCGCGCCGGCCACGGCCTTCGTGCCGATGAGGCCGAACGCGGTCACCAGCACGAGGGAGAGCATCGCGACGACGCGCCGTCCGCGGGGGGTCAGCCGCAGGGTGGGCTCCACCGGGCGCGTGCGCCCGGTGGCCGGACCGCCCGTGGCGGACTGCGGGCGCCGCGCCGGGAAGGGGATGACCACGGCGTCGCCCTGACGTGCGACCGAGCCGATCACCATCGTGCTCATCTCGTTGCCACCTCTCTGATCGAACACCTGTTCGTCGAACGCTTGTGCGATGTCTACCATCTCAACGGCGCCGATGTCGAGACTCGCTCGAACAAATGTTTGATCGAACGGCCCCGCTCCCCTAGGCTGGCGCAGCAGGCGACAGACCATCACGAGGCGCTGACACGGGACCCCCGGTCGGCCTAACGGCGGCGGCGCCGGAGCAACAGACGACGGACTGGGGAGGCCAACGGTGGGCAGCGACGGCAGGACGGTCGACGACGACCTCGCAGGGCAGACAGCCGCGCCGCAGCGCGCCTCCGGCCGGACGGCGGGCACGCAGGCCGTCGAGGACCTCGGCCCCGTGGACGCGGCCCCCGCCGGCAAGGTCGCCCTCGCCGTGGTCGGCGCGCCCGCACCGGAGGCTGGTGACGAGCTCACGCCCCGGCAGCGGCTCGTGCTGGAGACCGTCCGCGCCGCCGTCGAGTCCCGCGGCTACCCGCCGAGCATGCGCGAGATCGGGGAGGCCGTCGGGCTGACCAGCCCGTCGAGCGTCAAGCACCAGCTCATGTCGCTCGAGCGCAAGGGCTACCTCCGCCGCGACCCGAACCGCCCGCGGGCCATCGAGGTCGTCCAGCGCGACGACTCACGTGGCGTGCAGCACTGGACCGCCCCACAGCCGCCGCACGTCGACCTCGAGGCGGTCGGGCAGCACGAGGCCGCCCCGACCCCCACCTACGTCCCCCTGGTGGGCAGGATCGCCGCCGGCGGGCCCATCCTGGCCGAGCAGGTCGTCGAGGACGTCTTCCCGCTCCCCCGCCAGCTCGTGGGCGACGGCGAGCTCTTCCTGCTCAAGGTCGCCGGCGACTCGATGATCGACGCCGCCATCTGCGACGGGGACTGGGTCGTGGTGCGACGCCAGCCGGTCGCGGAGAACGGCCAGATCGTCGCCGCGATGATCGACGGCGAGGCCACGGTGAAGACGTTCAAGAGGGCGGACGGCCACGTGTGGCTGCTGCCGCACAACGCGGCCTACGCGCCGATCCTCGGCGACGAGGCGCAGGTCCTGGGCCGGGTCGTGAGCGTGCTCCGCAGCCTCTGACGCACTTCCGGCCCGACATGCGCCGCCAGCGGGCCTCGGCAAGGCTGGCAGCACGCGGGCTCCCGGTCGGCCCGCAAAGTTGAAGGAGAGGGACGATGCCCGGACGCATTCGAGACCCCCGGCCCGACGCCAGGTCATCGCTCTCCGAGGCGCTGCGCCATGACGGCGACAGCACCCCGGAGCCGTCGCGGCACGCCACCACCTCGACCGACGGGTACGAGGGATGGACCGTCGACGACCTGCGGCGCCGCGCGGCCGAGATCGGCATCGAGGGCCGCTCGACCATGCGCAAGGACGCGCTGATCGAGGCCCTCCGCTCCC
>JADGMW010000388.1_pt1 | contig 19644 bp, 22 predicted proteins | sample 8641801 | NCBI WGS metagenome assembly JADGMW01 (sample SAMN16272018, study PRJNA661076) | feces metagenome | isolation source: fecal sample from diarrhoea affected cattle A | host: Bos taurus | place: South Africa: Lokaleng Village, Mahikeng | collected 2019-09
TCGCCCTAGCCGCCGCAAGGATATGGATGCCACACTTTGTCAACAGAGCCTAGGGATAAGGACTAAGAACAATCACACAAAAAACCCCCAGCCGAAGCCGGGGGTTCTTGTTCGCATACTTCGAAAGTATTTAGATGAAGTTTGCGGCGGTAAGGAGATCGAGATTGGTGAGACCAGTGATCTTCACGAGGCCGTCGCCAGCAGCGAGACCATCGGTGCCGTCGTTCTGGAACAGGTAGGTGTCGCCCTTATAGACGAAGATGGCGTGGCCATCGTCTGCACCAAGCCCTTCAACAACCGTTACTGCTGCGAGCAGTGTTGCGGCAGTCTGGACGTCCGACAGCTGAACGTTGTTGAAAGCAGTCTTAGCGCCAGTCAGGTTGACGTCAATAACGTCCTGTGCAGCGTTGAAGTCAGCAATGGTCACCAGCGACTTCTCGAAGTCCGCTGCAACAACGGAATTGATGTTGCCCAGGGCACCGATGTTGAACAGGTCCGAACCTTCACCGCCAGTCAGCGTCAGTGTGAAAGCAGACGTCGCAGTGGCGACATCAGCGTTGATTGTGTCGTTGCCAGCACCAGTAGAGATCGCCAGGTTGGCGGTGAGGCCATTGGTGTCCACCGTGACAATATCCACTACAGCCGAGCCGGTGTAGGTGGCCAGCTTGGTTGCGGCGGTCAGGTCAATCGTGACTGCGCCGGTCGAAGTGTTGGTCACGGAAGTCGCAGCGCCGTTAGCAAGCGAGAGCGAGAGAGCGCCCGAACCGGCAAGAGTGACGGAAGTTGCGTCAGCAGCAGTCACGGTGCCGAGGTTCGAGCCACCAGTCGAGGAGATGGTCAGAGCTTCGATGCCAGCGACGGTAACGCCACCTGCGGTCGCAGTGTCCGCAACGATGGTCTTGGCGTCCGCGGAACCGGTAACACCATCAAACGAGAAGGTAGTGACGCCTGCTCCGTTGCCGGAGACTTTAGCGACGGTTGCAAGAGCAATACCTTCGACAGTCAGATTGCCGGCGTTAGTAACGCTGTTGACGGTAGCGACACCGACCGCATTCTTCAGGTTCAAAGTAGCGTTGCCGGTAGCAGTAATGTTGAGGATTTCAACGCTGCGCAGGAAGCCAGGGGTAGCAAGGCTACCGTCATTTACCGTCAGCGACGCTCCGATGGTAGCATTGAGCGTGTCTGTCCCAAAACCGCCATCGATTTCATCAGCCGCAGCCCAGAAGCCTGCAGTGCCGGCAGCGATCGTGTCGTTCTTGTCAGTGGTCTGAAGCGTAGTAGCAGCTGAGGTCGAAACAACATCGGTACCTGCAGTAAGCGCAACGTCGATCTTACCAAGGTTGGAATCGATGACGAGCTTCTCAACAGCCGCGTCAGCATCGGCAGCGGTCTTCGGTGTGGTGGTCACGCCCGACAGGAAAGCAGAACCTGCGTCGCTAGCAGCCTGGCCGGAGTATGCGGCGACTTCTGTCGGGGTGTCGAGAGCAGCAGTGAAGACGTTTGCCGAAGCGATCTTCGCATCACGGACCACAGCGTCATTGCCCTGAGCGCCATCAAGAATCGCGATTGCGATGTTGTTGATGTTCAGTGTGCCCTTGTTGAGAGCGTCAACAAAGAAGTTCAGACCAGCGGCTTCTGCGTCACGACCAAACAGCGACTGGTAGATCGAGTTCACGATCTGCGCGTTGTTCATGTTCGCGAAGCGCGAAGTGTATTCCGGCTGGCCAGCGAGATTGTTGATGGCAGCAAGGTTCTGACCATTGTTGGTCACGCCGTTGAAGTAGGCAAGGCCGGCCGGGTCAGCGGGACGGCCGAACAGGGCGACATAAACGCCTTGGATAGTTGCCATGGGAAATTTCCTCTCGGTAATTGAATCGACCTAGCTAGTCGGTCCGTGGATTACTAGACTCGGTTTCACTGTACGTCAAGCGACAGTTTGCAATTCACGTTTGACGTCTGAAGCGCTATTAACGCCCGATAAACTGGACTTTTTGGCTGCAACGGGCTGTTACAGATTCGCTTTACACGTGTGCGGCAATTCTATATGTAGTGTGAAACCTATACCGGCACAGGGCGCTGCCAGGAGCTTTAAGATGACCATCCACCCACAGTTTGCGCGTGGTTCTACAGAAACTCAGGTACTGCGACAGCAGGCGGGACGTTGGCTTCGAGCCTTGCGTGAGCGCGTCGGCTTGAGCCAGAAAGAACTCGCGCACGCTGTGGGCTTTGACTATTACACTTTCATCTCACAGCTAGAATCTGGACGCGGCCGGTTGCCCCCTGGGCAGTACATTGCTTTCTCTACGGCGCTCCAAATCCCGCTGCATGAGTTTGTGAAGACGTTGCTGCGATATTACGATCCGCTCACCCACTATGCCTTGTTCGATACAGAGCCGTCCGAACTCGATGAGTCTATTCCAACACCAGGTGAGGAAGATAAGGCTCCTGAGGAGACGGCAGAGGCGCCAGTTGCTGAAAGTGCGACAAATGTTGCCAGCCTCGAAGAGCGACTGGCCAAACTTGAGGCCCTTTTGAGCAAGTTGAGCTAATTCAGCTTAACAGCTGTTGCATTTCTCTGTGATATGAGGCGCTGCCATAGGTGGGCGGCGCCTTTTTGTATCGGGAGTGGAGGCTGTTTGCTCACCGTTGCTTGGGCCACCCGCCCTTGTTTACTGTTGGGTCTGCTTGGATCCGTTCCTGCACTTCCTTGGAAATGCTGGATCGCACTTCGGAGGCTCCGGGAGCCATCATCGGGTAACTGTCTGGCAAGCCCCATTTGAAACGATAGTCTGCGGGGGTGAGGTGGTGCCTCGTTCGTAGATGAGACTTGAGAGACCGCATTGGGCGCCCGCACTCCAGGCAAAACATGAAGTCCTCGGTCATCGACTTCTCGATGGGGACCGCCGGCTGCACGTCTTCGACCTCGAGCCTGTTGTCAGTGGCGTCCAGCAAGGCCTTGGCGAGCATCTTCATGACCCCCGGCACATTTGCCGGTGCGGTGGGGCTGCCCGAAAAATAGCCCGACGCAGTTGTCGCAAGTGCTTGTAATAGCTCGTTCTTGCTAATTGACATGTTATTGGCTCCGAAATGGCTGTTAACCTAACATGGAAATTCCCAATCACATCGGCACTGATCTGGATAGTTAACCATTGATTAACGGTAAGTACTCCGCTTTATTGTGACTCAATGAGGGCAGCAGTGCGCGTAAGACCCTTTGTGAATTGAGGGACAACAAATGTCAGCTGCTATTCAGGGAATATACGTTGCGCTCTTTGGCCGCCCAGCCGATCCGGCTGGGCTTGCTTATTGGGTGGAAGTCACAAAGAACGGGGCTGATCTCGCAGAGATGCTGCGAGTGCTCCCCAGCTTGACCGAGTATACGGATCGGTATGCCGATCAAACGCCGGAGCAGGTCATTACCGCAGTCTACCAAAACCTCTTTGGACGCGACCCCGACCCGGCTGGTCTGGCGTTCTTCAAAGGTCAACTGGATGCAGGCATTCTGAACATGGCGTCGCTCGCCGTGGGCATTTCCCAAGGTGCACGCGACGACGACAAGGCGGACTTTCAGGCCAAGGTCGAAGCCGCGACGATGTTCACAGCTTCGCTCGATACTCCGGAAGAAATCGCGGCTTACAGCGGCGATGCTGCCAACGCCCTTGCCAAGAAGTTTCTCGACACCGTCAACAAGGATGCACCAGCAACACCAGAGAGCGCGGAAACGGCCGCAGGCGCTGTAGTTGCGGGTGAAGATCCTACAGAAGGTGGGGTGCAAAACCCAGGCGGTGGTGGTGGCGACAACCCGGATCCAGTCGACCCCAATGCTGATCTCATCGCTGCGTTCAACGCTGCGGATGACGGAGCAGATGTTCTGTCGCTGATCGGCGACTATGAAGAGACTCTGGCCGTCGATTTTGATCTGGTTGGTGGTCGTGCTGACGCTGTCGGCAACGGTGTAAATGAAGTTCGCGACCTGTTCGGTGAGTTCTCAACACTGGCCGAAATTCAGACCGCGTTGAGCAGGCACATCATTGTCGAGCAGGGCAAGCGGGATGCTCTTGCTAAACTGTACTCAACCGATGACTTTAATGAATTCCGGACGCTAGTCGAACGTCTGAACGATGACCGCGTTGAGATTATCAGCTACTATGAGCAGCTGGGTGGAAGTACTTCGTCACCTGATGCGGTCGAGCGTATCGACGATTTGAAGGATGAACTCTATACGCTGGCGCTGAGCGGCCTGGTAGCAGATGCCGAGAATTTCGGTTGGAAGAATTTGTTCGAGGCCTTCGAGGGTGTACGAGGCGGCCACTCTGGCAGTGTTGTCACTCTCGTGGACAAGCTCTACGAGGCCCACGCTGAGGTAAGCGATGAAATCGGCGCAGTACGTGCGATGAATCTTGCGGACGACTACGGCGATATCCTTGCAGCTATCAAGGATCCTAAGCACTGGGAGGAATTCCAAGCAGCTCTTGAGGGGGACGCGTTTCCAGACGGTCAGGGCCGCGAAGAAGCAGTTGGTAAAGGCGTTTTGGAGCACATAAGTCTTTTTGGTCCTTTCGTGGATAAGGCTGATGCCGGAGATGTCATCTCGCTCCACATCACCACTGAGCTTAACAAGGCAAATCTTCTTTCGGCGGCTCGTGCGACAGGAGATGCGAACTTCGCTGAGGGTCTGGAATCGGCGATCAGGCTTGTTCACAATGACCGTCAAGAGATTATCACGCTATTCAGCGCCGGCGCGATGCCAGATCCGGACGGAGTAAGGAAAGCAAATGAACTCCGTGCGGATGATTACACTGTTGTCCTGAACGAGATTATCACTTTCGCTAACTCCCTCGGAGATGAAGACCAGGGATATTGGGATGCGTTCGGCACTGCGTTCATAGAAGAAGCAGGCGAGAACCCGTTCGGTGGGAGCGTGGTTAAGCTTGTTGGTGTTCTAGAAGCTGCACATGACGTTGCCGCCATAGGCCCTGTTATCGTCGAATAACTGTTCACACCCCTCACGCACCCAGCACCTCCGTTCCGACGGGGGTGCTTCTATATGGCGACTTAAAAAAGCCGTTGGATAACGCTTTTGAGCTGACAGGAAACTAATAGCGAACTAATGATTTCGAATCGAAATCTACACCGTTTGGCGTATTGCGCGGGGCAAAAGCATGGACAAATCCAAATCGACTTTCGTGGTAGCGATATGGCTCGCCACGATCTTCCCGATGCTGTTTTTTGTCCTGTTCTGGAGCTACGACAGCTTCGCGCCTGCCTTGGGAATTAAGGAAGTGCTGGTCTTCCTCGGGGCTGCGCATGTGCCGGCCACGCTGCTTTTCTATCGCGACCCGCGCTTCCGGTCGGGCTTGGCCGAGAACAAGATGCTGTTTTATGTCATCCCAGTCGTCCTGACCCTTGTCGGCGCCCTGGTTTTCGCCCTGTCGCCACTCCTGCTGCAAGGTGTGTTCCTGTGCGGCTACTGGTGCTGGCAGTCCTATCACTACGGTAAGCAGAATATTGGCGTCTATGCGTTCACCTCGGTTGCGACGTCCGGAAAATCCACAGATCCGAGCAGCAAGCAATTATTCGTGCTTCTTGCTTGGGTAAGCGTCTTCGGCACTTTGAAAGTGCTAGGCCGCAGCGCCATGCCCGAGGAGTATCATACCTATTTCAATATGGCTCATGGGCTCGGCCTAGTCCTCTATCTCGGGCTCGTCGCCTACGCTGTGGTGATCTTCATCCGAAACCGAATGAGCCTGTTCTCGGTCAACGGGGTGATGTTCATAACGCTCGTTGCGTTTTTTGGACCGCTCTATTTCACCGATACGATCGAGGGGGCCTTCCTTTCCTACGCAATTGCCCATGGCGTTCAATACCTCGTCTTCATGGCGATCATCGCGTCGGGCACAGAAAAGGACGGCCAAGCCTCCCTCTGGCTCAACATTGGCTGGTTCGTGCTGATCGTCGTTGGGGTGGGGATGATTTTTGTCATGCCCAATCGGCTGGCGGGAAGCGAGTTTTACACGGGCGATATGGCGCGCTTCACGATTGATCTGGCCGTAGGGGCGGTTCTGGGTGCGACCATGGCCCATTTCCTGATCGACGCCTACACTTGGAAACTGTCCAACCCGACCTCGCGCACCTATATTCTGCAGCGCTTTAAATTCCTTTTCGCCAAGCCGGCGCCCGCAGCGTCAAAGGCGCCTGCCGAGGCGGCCGAATAGACGAGCCAGCGCCGACGCGCAAATCAGAAGCTGGAAGGCGCAGCCGGGTTGCGACGCGGCAAATAAAAACAGCCCCGCCGATCTAACGGACGGGGCTGCCCAGCGCGGATAACGGAACGTCTCGATTATCGTCGGTGTAGTATTATGGAGGCCCTGCCTTGGATTTGAACCAAGGGTGTCGGGAGTTGCAATCCCGCGCGTAGCACTCCGCCACAGGGCCATCGGCCGCGACAGTGGCACGCAAACCTTAAACCAACATTACAGGAGGCCTTCATGGCCTCACTAAGGGAGAAGCTCCGTCTGATCGCCGGCTTTCGGGAAAGCCCGCGAAAACAGTCGTTTGAAGGTGGGCCAGTCGTCGGAAGCGCGCATGAGTGTCGTCGCCGCCGCGATCTGACGTTCCAAGTGCGGATGGCCCACTTCGTCGGTTAGAAACTGATGGTGGCGCACACGGCGACGGCCTGCCTCATCTTTGGGGTTCTTGTTCCGCAGTTCTTCGATGATTCCTGGAGGCAACTGCTCATAGACGTAGGTGTTGGTGAATTTGCCGACGACGCCAGGACGGGCGACTGATTCCGGGTCGTACTCCCACCCATGCAGGCGGAACATCTCTTCATAGAAGCTGTCCGGAAAGCGTTTCGCCCAGCCCATAAGTTCGGGTGCTATATACGCCTCGAGGATTTTGTGAAGCGCATCACGCTTTCGAACTTCCTGGAAGCCAGTCGCTTCGTCCACAAGCGCAACGATACCCACGCGGGCCAGCCCGCGCATGATTACTTCGCAGCTCTGCGCGATCGCTTTCTGCTGCGTCTGCAGGACGCCAGCGGCGCGCGCTTCAAGTACGGCTTCGCAGAGGTCGACGAGGACTTCTGCCTCATATCCCTGCGCTCTGCCGCCAGTGGGGGTGATGAAGTGAATGGGGCTGTGGATTCTCTCGGCTAAGCCGCTGAGAACAAAAGGTTTAATGCGCTCGCGGGTAGTGAAGAGCTCTAAACGATTCATGCCGGCGACCATGCTGCCGCCTTGTGCCATGTTCATGGCCCCAAGCATGCCCTTGATTGTTAACACTCGCCGTTCGTCATCGAGCACGTAGCAGGGGATTTCCATCTCCCCAATCCTCAGAGGCCGATCATCAGCTCCGTAGAGCGCGCGGGGGAGGGCGGCACGAGTGGGGTCGGCTTTCTCCCAGCGGGCCATCGCGCCGGCTCGCGCGACTTCACTGCGTTGCTCTGGTGTCATTCGCTTCATTCGGGCTTTGCCCGCTTTCGAGTTCTGATCAGTCACAGCAGGCCCTTAATGCTAACGGCGATAGCAGCACGTTATGCTAACGGCCGATAGCATGCAATCAAAGCCCTCATCTCCAGCAGGAGGCCCTCATGGCCAATAACACAGCGTTCTTCAACGCGGTGCGCTCGTCGCTGTTTGGCGGCAAGCTCTCTCAATCCCAAGTGGATGGCATCAACGCCGTGATCGCGGCTTGGCACCGTTCTGGGGACACGGACGATCGCAAGCTCGCATATCTCCTGGCGACTACGTTCCTTGAAACCGGGCAGACCATGCAGCCGATCCATGAGCGCGGGGCAAGGTCGTACTTCGACAAGTACGAGCCCGGGACAAAGATCGGGAAGAGCCTCGGTAACACCAATATTGGAGACGGCTATCGCTTCCGGGGCAGGGGCTATGTTCAGATTACCGGCCGGTTCAATTATCGCAATGCCGGTCTGAAGATGGACGTGGACCTGCTGTCCAATCCCGACAAGGCTCTGGACCCCGTCATCGCCGGCATGGCGCTCGTGCGCGGGTCGCTGGAAGGCTGGTACACCGGCAAGAAGCTCGGCGACTACATCAACGCCTCTCATACCGACTACATCAATGCCCGGCGCGTAATCAACGGCACGGACAAGGCCACGCTGATCGCCGGCTATGCCGACAAGTTCGAGCAGGCACTTGCTCTGATCGCAGCGCAGCCCGCTGGCGGCGGTTCCACTTCTCCCGCGCCCAAGCCCTCACCCGTCCCCACAAGCGGCCTCCCTGAGCCCGCCAAGCCCGGCGGTTTCAAACCCGCCGGCATCATCGCAGCAATCATCATCTTGGCCGCACTCGCAGCGGCCATTTTCTTTGTCCGGTTCTAGGAGGCCGACACCTATGACAACGCTGATCGCATGGGCGGCTCTGACCGCCCTTTTTTACGTCCTGCTTGCCCTCATGACCGCCATGGTTCCGACCACCGAGCGCAAGTCGCTGCCGGGTATCTTGGCTGCGCTGGTTTGTGCCCTTCTTTCCGCCGTCATCGTGTTTGTGGCGCGCGGCGTCCTCTCCCTTTTCTGACCTTCAACAGCGCCAAGGAGGCGCATTGTCATGATCACCAGCATCACCGCCGCTATCGCACAGAACGTCATCCTCGGTTGGCTCTGGCGCCGGGCCCAGGAACTGGCCGGGTTGGCCTTCGCCCTCATCCCGATCTACCTCGCCATGCCGCCATCCATGCAGCAGGACGTGCAAGCGATCTTCACGGGGCAGGGAGGCGGCCTGACCGTCTCGGCTGCTTTCGGCATCATCTGGTATCTCTGGACTCAGTGGCAATCCTACCGAGCAACGGTAGTTCCGCAGGTGGTGACGACGGATGGCAAAAAGGCCGAGCTACCCAAGGGATCGACTGCCGCTAGACAGGCTGATGCCGTCGCCGCCGCGGCCCCGAAGCCTCGCACGCTATGGGAACGGTTACAGCACCGGTTGGCACACCGTTAAGGAAGTGGCCCGACTGCGCCGGGGGGTGAAGTCGGGCCAGCGGCGGTGCTTAATAATTCTTGCCCCGTTGCCGAATGAATATTATCTCGGAATTTGCTGATCGGAAATAAGAAAATGCATATATTGCAAACTGATCCTGTGATCGCGATTGTTTCGCAGCATACATCTGTAAAGCAATGTTTATAAAGATTGTTACAGGCGTCCGCTCTCATTTCGAAGCCCGCTTTGTCGAATGGGTGATGGCGACCACTCTGACGTTCTGGGGCTTCAATCTCGCCGGGGATAGTCAAGCATGGGCCAACCCAGCGGCGTGGGAGGGCATGCTGCGGATCACCTCGGAAGAATGCTGGGGTGCAATCTGCATTGCCATTGGTGGACTGTGGCTTCTTGCTCTGACCATCAATGGCACCTTCGGCAACACATGGTACTCGCGCTACTCTCCGGTAGTGCGGGGCTGCATGGCCGGCGCTGCAGCCATGATCTGGTTCTTGGTCTACACCTCTGTGGTGACTGCCCAAACATCCGGTAGCGGTATCTATCCGCTGCCACTCGCTCTGAGCATTTGGTGTGTATTTCACGCCTGGAGAGACGTAGGACGGGCAGGGCATGGACAGCATCCCCACTGACTTTCAATGGCTGGGCGGGGCCGCGTTCGCCATTGCCATCGCCGTTCTCGCCGCATGGTCCAAGGTCTTCGGCAATAAGGAGGGGCCGGCAACCCCAAAGGTTCAAGAGTTCTCAGTCTCTGGCCAGCTCGCCGACATGGGGCCGGTGAAGGAGCTGATCGAACAGACCGGGCTTCTGATGCAGCAGCAGGTTCGGACCAACATTCACCTCGAGGCCGTTGCCGTCGCGCTCAAGCGGTTCGCCGACGAGGTGGAGCGCCGATTAGCGAAGGCCCGCGAAAGGTGAATGGCAGCAAAAAGCCCACCGGGGGCCGGTGGGCTAGAGCGTCATACAAAGAAGTTCATAGGAACGTGTAGACCCTAGGCCACCCTCATCGATCGGGGGTATGCTACTTTGGTCCCATGTGGTCGCTGGGCAAAAAGCCCGCCGGTGAGGGCGGGCTGGTGTAAACTAACTTTGCAGCAGCTAAAGCAAAAGCCCCGGTGGCGGCCGGGGCTTGATGGTTCCTATGCAGCTAGTTTCCATCCGTCACTTGTATCTTGGAAACATGCTTCCGCATGCTCGATTTGATCAAGCTCAGAGAGGCGATCGACCAACGCTTTAACGAGGGTATCGCCCTGGAAGTAGGCGGCTTTATTGATCCTCTGTTACACCGACATATGAAAGCCCTATTTGCCCGTGAGGTTTGGGGTTGCACAGCCAGGCTGGGGGTGTCAGTGGGCAGTCTTGCGCATATTCGGCGATGTCTTGTGGTCGAAGACGACTATCTCGTGGCGGTTGATTTAGCAGACTTGCTATGCCGAAATGGGGTCGGCAATGTCGACGTTCACGTCCTCCGGGAAGTAGCTGAGACCGTGCATTTCGAGCCGGAGTGGGATTTTGCTACGCTTGAGTTTATGCCTGATCGTGAGGTCGGTGCGGCTTTCACCCGCAAAATCAAGCGCGCAAACATTCCACTCGTTTACGTCACCGGCGCGGATCGTTCCCTCTTTGATGGGCTAGAAGATGCCCCATGGGTGGCCAAACCCTTTTTGGAGGGGGAACTGCTGGCGGCCATCCTCTATGCCTACCCGGCTTGAAGCACCGATGCACCTCCCAGTTTAAGATCTGGGTATGAGGACGCGGTTTAGGGCCGAGATCAGTTCGGCTTCCAATGCAGGCTTGCCGATGTTCGGTGCTTTCCGAAAAGTGGGCTCGGCCGTCAATGCCTCTATTTCATAGGAAGAGCTCAAAACGAACGGGATGGAAAGTCGCGTGAGGTGTGGCGCCAGTTCGTCAGCAAACCCGTCCCTAAGATGGAAGTCTAAGATGCAGGCATCTGGTCTTTCGTTGGACAGAGTCTGCTGTGCTTCAACGACACTCGCCACGGGCCCAAGCACCTCGTAACCGGCGTCTGCCAAGATTTCCTGAACTCGCATGGCAATGAAGAACTCGTCTTGAACGACGAGGATTTTAGTGCGCACGACCGCGGTCCTAACTCACGAATTGAAGTCGTATCGCAACTGTAAAGTGCCGGAATAGTTTCAACTTCCTACCGAGGTAAAGGTTCCAGAGCTCGCTGCCTACAAGGAATTCAACAGCGGTTTCTTGGTGTCCGTGCCCTCGTAGCGACTATTGTTCACCTCGCGTCCCACCCTGTGAAACTCGAGGTGGCTGTCGATCTGCGCGCCGAGGAGGAGCGCCTTCGCGTCACTGCCTTGATCCTCGCCGGACAGCCAACGCTCATAGGCGTGCTCTTCGAGAATGACGGGCATGCGGGTGTGAATGTGCTCGATCTCGGGAACGGCAGGCGCCGTGATGATCGTGCAGCTTGTGACGCGCAGATTGTCGTTGTGCGCCCATATCCCGGCGAAGCTGAAAGGCTCGCCGCCGGGCATCTGCAGCAGCCAGGGGTCCTTGCCGCCATTCTCGCCCTTGGTCCATTCGAAATAGCCGTCAGCGGGGATCAGGCAGCGCCGATACTTGAAACCCTCGCGAAAGGCACCGCTGGTGTCGATCGTTTCGATGCGAGCGTTGAACATTGCCGCCTTGGGCAATTCCTTGGCGAAGAACGGAACCAGCCACCAGCGGCCCCGATTGAGCTCCATGTTCCCAGCCTTGTCGAGGTGCACGAAATCCACGTCCTGCGTCGGCGCGATATTGAAGCGCGGCTGCATATTGGACTTGGTCGGGAACATCTGATCGGCGAGCTTATAGAGAGCGTGAAGCTCAGACCAGGTCAGCTCATTGGTAAAGCGTCCGCACATCAGCCCGTTACCTCCTTCTCAGCAAGCGCGCTAGATCTTTGTCATGTAGGAAGGATGGCACATCTATCTTCCGATTCCATCCAGGACCATGGTCACCAAATTCCAGTCAGAAAAGGGCGAGATTTCGCCTGTGCCAACGGCCGATCACAAGTTCCCAATCTACTTCTGCGAAGAGTGTGGAGCGCCGAATGCCGCCTTCGGACGCACTCGAGCCGATGGGCGACTGAATTACTGTGGGTGGGATGGCTATGAGCCTGTGTGCGCCGGCAAGGGTAGGGCGCCCGCTTCGTCCGCGACTGTTCCCTGGTAGCCATGCCGGCGGAGAACTTCGTCGATTTCGCGCGCTCGGATACGCCGGGCGGATCTCCAACAAAGTGCTCATCGCCATTTCAAACGCAGATAGCGCGGCGTGGCGGAAGGCAGTTGATCCGGTTGTCGTCTCTGCTCATCTCCACCCCCATTTTACCGACGCATCCTCGGACTTCCCACAGGGCCGGGCGAACGCCAAATCTTGCGTTCGATAGAGCGCAGTCACGCCGAAGAATCAGGCATTGAAACAGTGCAGGAACAGCGCACCATCTTTGGAACAGCGCGCTGCTGTGTTTGAAATAACCCCTTGATTTTACTCGCTACCCAGCAGCCTTCCAAGCTGAATACACGGGTTCGATTCCCGTTACCCGCTCCAAAAATCTCAATGAAATCGCGACGATGCCTCGGCTGCCGTTTGTCGCCTGACGCAGGCTATCCGAATATCCATTCGCCTGGCGCAACTTCCGTCAGCTGCCCGACGGTGCTGCCCGCGACGTTTTCGGGGCTGACCGCGAACTCCAGCAACACCCGTTCCTTCGAAGCGCCCAGAGCCAACTGTTGCTCCCAGAACGCCACGCCTCCGGCTTCCCCGGGCCTGTCCAGCACGTTGCGATAGAGCAGGTCAACGAACTGGGCAGGGGACATCACATCGTCGTCGCCGAAGCGCTGCGTGAACTCTGCGCTCTCGAGAAAATGTCCGGCCATCGTGATCAGATCCAGTCCATCCTGATGGCGGTCGATCCAGTAGTTCAGCCCGCCCAGATCGGCCTCGCGGGCGAGGCCGGCCTCGTAGAGCAGGGCGACGTTTTGCACATAGCCGGGTACGGGGGTGGGGTCCGTCGGGTCAATCGGAGAAACTGGGTCGCCGCCCTGGTCACTCGAATAGAGCAGGCCGCCGCTGCCATCGTATATATAGGCCGTTCCCATATCCGACACGGCCAGATCGGCAACGCTCCGATAGGGGGTCACGTAGATGTCGATGACCCCGGCCGCGAGTGCCGCGGCGATCTCTCCATGCGGCACGGCGATAAATTCCGCGCTGCTTGGCTGGGCGCTACGCCAGGCGTCAATTTCTGCGCCGCTCTGGCCATTCCAGGCGATCTTGGAGCCGGCGCCTATGGCGAGTTTGGCCTGTGACGATACGATGAAGTGTAGCGGCATCTCAGATCCCCATAATATCCGATAGTTCTGGATATTTTGCGGGCCCGTCCAAGACTATAGATAGATTGGTCTATTCTTCTCCGGTGTGAATCTTGGGGCGGTGCTGTGCAGGGGCGCGGGGCGCTGATTTTGATCGCTGTGGTGCCGGATTGGCTCTTCAGAAGTCGCAAAGCGCCTGAACTGTCGATTGAATTGGAACCTGTGGGCCAAAACCCTCGTTTTCCCTCCACATCAAATATGGAGGCAAGAACATGCTCAAAGGCGGTCTTCTCTGGATGATCGGTATCCCGATCCCCATCATTCTGATTCTCTGGTTCATGGGCTTCCTGGGCTAACGACCCAGCATGCCCCGGGGCTTTGACCTCGAAGTTCACGACACCTGCGGCGCACTGCCATCGCAGGTGTCGTCTTCTTTAACGCTGTTTCCATTCATGCAGCGTTCACGCCCGCCGTGACACATTGCCCCCGCAATGGCTCACCACCTTGCCCACCATATTGCAGCGCGTTTCCCTTTCGCGCCAGCCGCTGAGGAGTACTGAGATGGCTCGTATCACTGCCACCGCTGGTTTCAACACCTTCGATCCTGCTGCTTGGACCGGACGCCCGTCCTTCGTGGGCAGCAACCAGACGACCCTGACGGATGGCTACAACACCGCGCGGATCGAAGGGTACAACCTCACCTATTCGTTTGATGGCCGTTTGACTGGTGGCACGGTCACCAAGATCCAATATTTCCAGGGCGAACAGCTCCGGGGCACCATCGACAATATGTCTGTCTGGGGCGGGACTGTCGGTCAGCACCTCAGCTGGGGCGACCACGCCGGCCTCATGCGCTCGATCCAGCAGGGTCGCGACACCATCTTCGCGTCCAGCGGCAACGATCGTCTGGGTGGCCACGATGGCGACGACTCGATCACGGCCGGTGGTGGGACCGATCAGGTTTATGCGGGCGCCGGTAACGATACGATCACCCTGACCCGCGGTAGCACCTATGTCGACGGCGGCACCGGTTTTGACGTCGTCTACATGCCCGGCCGTGGCGGTACCTATGGCCAGTCCAAGACGGCCGAGGGCTGGCAGTTCTGGAACAACGCCGAAGGCATCAACTCCAACATCGCTAATGTTGAACGTGTCGCCTTCTCTGATGGCGTCCGCGCCTTCGACGTCGATGGCAACGCTGGCATGGGGTACCGTGTCTATCAGGCCGCCTTCGCCCGTGATCCTGATGCAGGCGGCCTTGGCTTCTGGATAAAGTCACTCGACGCAGGCACGCAGTCCACGGACAGCATGGCCAACTTCTTCCTGAACTCTCCTGAGTTCATCAGCAAGTATGGGACGCCCGCGACCGTCAGCAACGCACGCTACATCGAGCTGCTGTATCTCAACGCGCTGGGGCGTTCCCTCGACCAGGGTGGGTTCAACTTCTGGAACGACGAGCTCAACAGCGGCCGTCGAGATCGCGCTGACTTGCTCCTGTCCTTCGCTGACAGCCCTGAGAATCGCGCCCAGACCGCCCCCGAAATCTCCGACGGCATCTGGTACGTCTGACGAATAAGTGGAAAGAGGCTGCCTCAGGCGGCCCCTTTTGGGTTTTTGCGTCGGTCAGTTGAAACACCGCCCGAACAGCGAGAGCGCAGGGCAGGGCACCAGTGCGCCTTAAGCTGATAGCTACTCCGCTGCCAGAATCGGTTGGTGGCGGGCCTTGAGCTTGTTCAGCTGTCGCGCCGCATGGGCCAGAAGAGCGCGCTGAACCGCCTCGGAGCTGACACTGCCCACATCCGCTTTGACCTTGAGGTCGAGCGAATAAGTGGTGACATTGCTCATGAATATCTCACAGATGCGCACCCGTACGGCCTCGACCACCCGCCCAGGAACGGACTTGTGCGGCCCGAAATACAGAATCTGGCACGACTTGATTTCAAACGACACCGGGAAGCCCTCCCACCCCTGCCGCGAATTCGTCTCAATTTGATCCAATTCCATGGCGTGACAGAAGACAAGTGACTTCTTGGGATTAATCCCCTTATGATTACTGGCTTCCTTCGCCAGACCGGCCGGGGCCAGGCTGGCCCTGCGAGATTGCATGTTGCAATTGGCCGGTAGATTCACTAGATAGCCAACTCCAGCCGTGCGGGAGTCCTGCGCGGCCTTTGGTTTTGCACCAAGATAACCGGAATAGATTCGCTTATGGCTCGTACCAACCCGATCACGTTCTTCCAGCAGGTCCGCTCGGAAGTTTCCAAGGTCACCTGGCCGGGCCGTAATGAGGTCGTGATTTCGACGATCATGGTCCTGGTGCTCGTTGCCTTTGCCAGTGTGTTCTTCCTTTTGGCGGATCAGATTATCTCCTGGCTGGTATCTTTGATGCTTTCGATCCGCTAAGCGGATCCCACGACTAACGAGGAGCGGCGAGGCGGCATGGCCAAGCGCTGGTACATTGTTCAGGCGTATTCGAATTTCGAGCGCAAGGTCGCAGATGCGATCAAGGAAAAGGTCGCACAGACCAAGCTCGAGCATTTGTTCGAGGACGTCATCGTGCCGACTGAGAAGGTCGTGGAAGTGCGTCGCGGCCGCAAGGTCGATACCGAGCGCAAGTTCTTCCCCGGCTACGTCCTGGTGAAGATGGATCTTACCGATCAGACATTCCATCTGATCAAGAACACCCCAAAGGTGACCGGTTTCCTGGGCGCAGATAACAAGCCCATGCCGATCTCCGAAAAGGAAGCCATGTCGATCCTGCAGCAGGTGCAGGAAGGCGTTGAGCATCCCAAGCCTTCCGTCAGCTTCGAGGTTGGCGAAAGCGTTCGCGTCTCCGACGGCCCCTTTGCCAGCTTCAACGGCATTGTCGAGGAAGTCGACGAAGAGCGCTCCCGCCTCAAGGTGGAAGTTTCGATTTTCGGGCGCCCCACTCCGGTGGAGCTCGAATACGGTCAGGTCGAAAAGGTCTGATCCCAGCGTTTTGGCCTCAGCCAAAATCGCGCCTGCCTTTTGGCGCAAGCCAAAATGGTTCCCAGCGCTTTGGCGGAAGTCAGAAGCGCTCCATCGCAGCTTCGCTGCGTGAAACCGGGACACGATCGTGTCTCGAAACCCGTGGAAGGGGATGGCGGTCGCCAAGCCGTCTATCAACTCCGCACCACGGCTCAACTGCCGGTTTCGGCACTAAGAGGATAGAAAATGGCAAAGAAGATTACTGGCTACGTAAAGCTGCAGGTGCCGGCTGGCTCCGCCACCCCGTCTCCCCCGATTGGCCCGGCTCTGGGTCAGCGCGGCCTGAACATCATGGAATTCTGCAAGGCCTTCAATGCGGCCACGCAGGAGATCGAAAAGGGTGCTCCGATTCCGGTCGTGATCACCGCTTACGCCGACAAGAGCTTCACCTTTGCGATGAAGCAGCCGCCGGTGACCTACTTCATCAAGAAGGCCGTCAACCTCAAGTCCGGCTCCAAGCTTCCGGGCAAGGAATCGGCTGGCACGATCACGACAGCTCAGCTGCGTGAAATCGCCGAGAAGAAGATGAAGGATCTCAACGCCGACAATCTCGACGCCGCTGTGTCGATGATCGCCGGCTCCGCCCGTTCCATGGGCATTCAGGTCGAGGGCTGATCACTATGGCAAAGATTGCAAAGAAGGTTGCCGCCGGCCGCGAAGGCATCGACCGCAACAAGCTCTACAAGCTCGAAGAAGCTGTGAAGATGGTGAAGTCGAAGGCTTCGGCCAAGTTCGACGAGACCATCGAGATCGCGATGAACCTGGGCGTTGACCCGCGTCACGCTGACCAGATGGTCCGCGGCGTCGTGTCCCTGCCCAACGGCACCGGCAAGACCGTTCGCGTCGCTGTTTTCGCCCGTGGCGGCAAGGCTGACGAAGCCAAGGCTGCTGGTGCGGACATCGTCGGCGCTGAAGACCTGCTGGAAATCATCCAGGGCGGCAAGATCGACTTCGATCGTTGCATTGCCACTCCGGACATGATGCCTATCGTTGGTCGTCTCGGTAAGATCCTCGGCCCGCGCAACCTGATGCCGAACCCGAAGGTCGGCACCGTGACCATGGACGTCAAGGGCGCTGTCGCCGCTGCCAAGGGTGGTGCTGTTGAGTACCGCGTCGAGAAGGCTGGTATCATCCACGCCGGTATCGGCAAGGTTTCCTTCTCCGAGGAAGCTCTGCTCGAAAACATCAAGGCCTTCACCGACGCCGTCGTGAAGTCCAAGCCTGCTGGCGCCAAGGGCACCTACGTCAAGAAGGTTGCCGTTTCCTCGACCATGGGCCCTGGCGTCCATGTTGAGCCGGCTTCGGCTATCTAAGAATTCAAGATTCCGGGCGGTTCGCCGCCCGGTATTGCCTTCGCAAGAAGGCAAAAGTCCTGTCCGAGACTGCCGGTGCCAATCAATCTGGGTTGGCTTAAAGCTGCAAGGCGCCAGCATAGATGGGGTGACAACCAGGATTTCCGCCCGAAAGGGCAGGGTGTTCCGGTTCGAACCAGGCCAGTTGCCCTCGCGGGCATCACGGTTGACAGGCATGTAACCGTTGTCTCTCTCCTCCCTTCGGGGAGGTCGGAGGGCAGCAATTGGCAATGGCCCGGATGATTTGTGCCGGGCTCAATGTGGAGACTAGCAGTGGAAAGAGCGGAAAAGCGTGAGCTTGTCGCATCGCTTCAGTCAGCCCTCGCGGGCGCTGGATCGATCGTCCTTGCGCAGAATACCGGTCTGACCGTGGCCAACCTGGAGTCGCTTCGCCGTGAGGTGAAGGGTGCCGGTGGTTACGTCAAGATCGCTAAAAACCGTCTTGCCAAGCTTGCTCTTAAAGAAACCGATCACGCGGACATTTCGGACCTGTTCACAGGTCCGATCGTCATCGCCTACGCGGCTGACCCCATGACTGCGCCAAAGCTGGCGCAGAAGTTTGCTGACAAGAACGCCAAGTATGTCGTTCTCGGCGGCGTCATGGGCAAGACCGCACTCGACGCGAATAGCGTCAAGGCGTTGTCGACCATGCCCTCGCTCGATGAACTGCGCGCCACGCTCGCCGGGATGCTCAAGCAGCCTGCAACGCGTATCGCGTCCGTCATCGTTGCACCGGCTGGTGGTATCGCGCGCGTGTTGGCCGCTCATGCGGAAAAGAGCAACGAAGCAGCGTAACCCATCGGTCCTTTCGGGGACCACATCTGGTTTGAAACTGAACACCTAAAAGAGAGATTTATCAAATGGCTGATCTCGCCAAGATCGTAGACGACCTGTCTGCCCTGACCGTTCTGGAAGCTTCCGAGCTGTCCAAGATGCTCGAAGAAAAGTGGGGCGTTTCCGCCGCTGCTCCGGTTGCTGTTGCTGCCGCTGCTGGCGCTCCGGCTGCTGCCGCTGAAGAAAAGACCGAATTCGACGTGATCCTCGCCTCCTTCGGCGACAACAAGATCAACGTCATCAAGGAAGTCCGCGCCATCACCGGTCTGGGTCTCGGCGAAGCCAAGGCTCTGGTTGAAGCTGCTCCGAAGGCCCTCAAGGAAGGCGTCTCGAAGGCTGAAGCCGAAGACATCAAGAAGAAGCTTGAAGAAGCTGGTGCAAAGGTCGAACTCAAGTAAGTTCGCTTTTTGCCTTGAAAAACGCGAAATGGCGCTTTATGTGCCATTTCGCTTTTGTCGTTTCTGCAACGAGACGATTCGCCGTGGCCGATTGGATGGGTCGCTGGCGTTCCCACTGAAATTGAGAATTGGATGACCGCTGCTGGGTGGAAACCCCGTGTGACCTCTGTGGAGGTAGTTTCGGTTATACCAGCCCTTTTGGTCGCAAGGCCGGGGCGAAACTGAACTGCTGGGCATATATCCCGAGCTCCGACGGCTGATAGTCGGCTCTTTGGATATCTGCCTCCGAGACAATCGCTATAGAAACAGGAGCTTTCATGGCTACCACGTTTAACGGCCGCCGCAAGGTTCGCAAATCCTTCGGCTCCATCCGCGAAGTCACGGAGATGCCCAACCTGATCGAAGTCCAAAAGGCTTCCTATGATCAGTTTCTCATGGTCAACGAGCCCAAGGGTGGTCGTGGCGATGAGGGGCTTCAGTCCGTCTTCCGGTCGGTTTTCCCGATCACTGACTTCTCCAATACTGCCAGCCTGGAATTCGTGCGCTACGAATTCGAGCAGCCCAAGTATGACATCGACGAGTGCCGTGCGCGCGACATCACGTTTGCTGCCCCGCTCAAGGTGACACTGCGGCTGATCGTCTTCGAAGTGGACGAAGAAACCGGCGCCAAGTCCGTCAAGGACATCAAGGAGCAGGACGTCTACATGGGCGACATGCCCTTCATGACGTCGAACGGCACCTTCATCGTCAACGGCACCGAGCGCGT
>JADGMW010000192.1_pt2 | contig 19621 bp, 14 predicted proteins | sample 8641801 | NCBI WGS metagenome assembly JADGMW01 (sample SAMN16272018, study PRJNA661076) | feces metagenome | isolation source: fecal sample from diarrhoea affected cattle A | host: Bos taurus | place: South Africa: Lokaleng Village, Mahikeng | collected 2019-09
ACGAAACCACCGACGACGACACCGCCGCCCACGAAACCACCGACGACCACACCACCGCCCACGAAACCACCGACGACCACACCACCGCCCACGAAACCGCCGTCATCGACGACGCCGCAACCGACGCACCCGCACAGCACCGTGCCGCCGCATGCCCCGGTTCCGGATAGTCCGAGTACGCCGCCGGTCCATCGCGATCCCGATGCGCGGGTGCCGGTGCAATCCATCCCTGCCGGATCGATTTACGGTCGTTGACATGCGGGCACGACCGAGCATCACCGTTGTGTGCGCAGCCGCCCTTGTATTTCTGGGCGGCTGCGCCACCACCTCCGATCCGGATACCGCCTCCGTCCCGGCGTCGGTGACGGAGGGCAAGAAGGACATGCCGCCACCGGTCGCGGCGATCGCCGACGACCCGGCAGCACCGGTGTCCCTGACGCTCGACGGCGTCACCGCGCCGACCGACCCGGTCGCCACCGACGCGAGCGGCACATTGCTTCCCCCGCAAGATGTTTCACGACTCGGCTGGTGGGTGGACTCTGCGATGCCCGGCGGGGGGAGCGGTGCGATCGTGGTGACCGGACACGTCGACGACGTCGATCAAGGAGACGGGTTCGCCGCGCGATTCGCCGACGTGCGCGAAGGTGACGAATTGACCGTGTCGACCGGTGACGGGCGCGCACGCGAGTACCGCGTGGACCGGTTGCTGAGCGTGGGCAAGGAGGGAAACCTCCCGCTCGACGAAATCAACCGGCTCGATGGTCCTGAAACGCTGCTGCTCGTCACCTGCGGCGGGGAATTCGTCGGACCGCCGCTCGGCTACGCGAACAACGACTTCGTGTTCGCCGTGCCGACCGGTCCCGTCGCCGAGGTACCTGCCCCGTAGCCGGCGGCAGCAACGGCTCAGCGGCCGAAAGGAATACGGAGCCCCGTCCGCAACGGCCGGCCGTCACTTCTGTGGTTCGACGCCTGCCGAATCGTCGCGCGGATGCTTCACCGAATCCGCCGTCATTCGTGCTCGCACGAGTTCCGTGCGCGCGGCATCGAGTTCTGCCCGGCACCGGGCGACTTCGGTGCGCAGATCGTTCAACTCGGCCCGCAGCTCGTCGCTGCGCTCGCGGGAGGCCGTCTCCGCGGCGCGGGAGGTGGCGGCCGAGACCCGGGCCTGCTCGAGGTGATCCCGAAGCTCGGCGTTCCGGTCGCGTTCGGCGCCGAACTCGGACTCGAGGCGGGCGACGGTTGCAGACTCGCGTTCGAGCGCGGCCCGAACCCGACCGAGTTCGTCGCGTGTCTCGGAGAGTTCGGTGCGGATGCGATCTCGTTCGGCGGCGGTGTCGTCGAGCGCGCGACGGCACCCGGTGAGGTCGGCCTCGAGTTCCTCGATGGTCTCCCGATATTCGGCGGCGACCCGGTGGTGCTCGGACTCGGCATCGGCGAGCCGGCCCTGAAGATGTTGCAGCGTGTCGGCATGGTCGTCGCCCACCCGGGTGAGTTCTTCCTCATGGGACTGCTGGAGCCGACGGACCTGTTCGGCGTGGGCGGCCCGCGCGTCCGCGAGTTCGGCGTCGACAGCGACGACCGCCGCATCGGCGTTCTCGCGATCCTCGGTGGCCTGCGCGAGCTGTTCGCGCAGTCGCGCGATCTTGGCGTCGGCGTCGGCGCGGACCTTGGCCAGTTCGGTCGCAGCTCTGGTCATCTGCGCTTCGACGGCCTCTGCGTCGGTCAGCTTGTCGACCGCTTCGGTGATACGGGTCGCGATTGCTGCGTACTGCTCGAGTGTCGTCGCGGTGAGAGTCCGCAACGCCGTCGTGGTCGTGGCCAGGGTGGAAATCGCGTCGTCGGGTGTGGATGCCTGCGCGGCGGCGGGGGAGAGCGCCGCTTGTTTTTTGGCACGTTCGCGTTCGCGGTGGGCACGTACCCGGTCGGCGGCCGACGCGTACTTGCGGGGCCGGCCCACGCGCGCGGGTGCACCTTCAGGTTGCCCGGACGGATCCCCGCCGTGGTCGTTTTCCGGGCGGGAGGTATCGGGGGAAGGGGTGCTCATGGGGGTCCTCGTGTCTGGGATGCGCGTCCGACGCCGCTTATCGGGCTATTCACCACCCTAATCTACGTTTTGTATCCGTACAAGAACGAAATGAATTACGAAACGTAATGAAATGAAACGGACTGAACAGGGAATACGCCGACATCGGAAGATACGAAACTAATAAGTAACGAAGTCGATCCGTCAGAGGCGACGTGATGGACGTCCCGAACGCGCTCGCGGGGGCCTAGTGTCTGATCGTCATAATTCCCTCTTATGGTGAGTTACTCGCCGAGGGGTGCGAAAAACTGTGCACCCCCTTCCTGGCGCCTACGAGGCCCCGCGGACGGCGAGTCTCGGGGGAGGAAAAAGTGGGCAGCCGTGCCGGGTGGGAGTGTCGACGTACCTCGACCTGCGCGGGAGTTACCGCGAACCCGGAACCGACGCTCAGTGATCCGGACGAGTGTGCGTGTCCTCGCCGAACAACTCGCGCACCATCCCCGCAGCTTCCGGTGGTGCCTCGACCTCGAGAACCACCCGGCTGCCACTCAGATGCAGGGTGAAGTCGTAGAACGGGCAGCACTGCTGCTCTGCTGCGGCGAGTTCGGCGAGAGCACCTGCTCGGTCGACGGGCAGCCGCAACCGGACCCCTGCCGTGCTCGGTTCGCGGACGGCGCCGGCGAGCAGCCGGCGCCACTGGTGCGCGCGGGTGCGATGGTCGGCGCCGCCGAGGGAGCAGGCGATCGGGGTCGCGGACCCGCCGGTGTCCGCGACGCGGGATGGGGTGAGAGGCAGATGGTGTGCCCGAGTGCGAGTGTCCGGTGCATGCACGACGCAGGTGGCATCGCACGGCTCGGCGCGTTCGGGCATGTCGTCGAGCCAGCTAAGTGCCCGTCGAAGTGTGTCGGCGAATGCGATGAGCTCCGCGGTCCGCGCATCGGTGTCGTCCAGGCGTGCAGCCGTCTTCGGCCGTAGCCGAGCACGCACCGCGGCGCAGGAACCGTGCTCCCACACCGCGAGCAATTCACGGATCTCACCGAGGCTGAGTCCTAGATGTTTGGCTGCCTGAATGAACCCGACGCGGTCGAGATCACGCTGCCGGTAGATGCGATATCCGCTGTCGGTTCGGCCGGCCGGGACCAGCCCTGCGGATTCGTAGTACCGCAGGGTGGTCGCTGGGACGCCGGTGTGTTCGGCGAACTGGGAAATCAGCATCGTGCCCACACGTCGACGGTAAACCTTCGACTCGACTCGAAGGTCAAGCTCCGAACCCCGATCCCTTATCCGCGGTAGTCCATCTGCCGGGCCACGCGCCGCGCGAGATCGTCGTCGACGAGGGACACCAGGTGCAGGGCGAGGTCGATGCCTGCCGAGATACCGGCGGAGGTGTAGATGCCGCGATCGTGCACCCAGCGTGGCCCGTCCAGCACCGTCAACTCGGGAAAGCGGCGCGCGAGTTCGGCGAGGTCGTCCCAGTGCGTGGTGACGCGGTGGTCGGTCAGCACACCCGCGACGGCGAGTAGGAACGCTCCGGTACACACCGAGGCGACGATCGGTGTCGACGATCGCGCAGCGATCCAGGCACGCAGGTCCGGATCGCTCTCGGCGACCTGCGTGACACCGCCCGGCACGAGCAGCACATCGAATTCCGGTGCGGTGGCAATCGATACGTCGGTACACACCCGCAGACCGCCGCGGGCGGTGACGATCGACCGATCCGGATATGCAGACACGAGTGTCGCACCGGCGCTTCCACGGGGACTACCTGCCGAAAGGCGCGCGGCCACCGAAAACACCTCGAACGGCCCGAACGCGTCGAGCACCTCGACGTCGTCGTAGACGAGGATGCCGTACCGAGTCGCTGCCACGGCGCGATCGTATCGTCGCTGCCGCGCGGTGAGTGCGCGCGGCCGGCGGGGAGCTTCAGCGGGCGGGGGCGCCGAACCACCGTGTGAGGCGACTTTCCGCATCCCGCTGGTCCTCGCCTACCCATGCCACGTGGCCGTCCGGGCGCAGCAACAGCGCTGGTACGTCCAGTTCTTCGCAGGGATCGACGATGTGGTCGACGCGGTCGGCCCAGCCCGCCACCGACAGGCGGCCGGTGCGGTCGAGCAACAGTCCTCGACCGGCGTGCAGCTGCTCGTAGAGCCGCCCGCGTTCCAGGCGTACATCCCGCATGTGCCTGCCGACCAGGTCGTGCGGGTCGCCGAGGTCGTAGCGGACTCCGATCGCGGTGACCTTCTCGACCAGGTAGCGGTTCACCACGTCGAAATCCATCAGTTGCGTCATCAGGCGGCGCACAGACTGTGGGCCCGGTTCGACGGACATCAACTCCATCATCGCGCGGGTGGTGTCGAGTACGTCGGCGGCGACCGGGTGCCGCTCGTCGTGGTAGCTGTCCAGCAGTGCCTCCGGCGCCCACCCGCACACGGCGCCGGCCAGCTTCCAGCCGAGATTGAACGCGTCCTGGACACCGAGATTGAGCCCCTGCCCACCGGTCGGTGGATGAATGTGCGCGGCATCGCCGGCCAGCAGCACCCGGCCGACGCGGTAACGCTCTGCCAACCGGGTGCCGTTGCCGAACCGGGACAACCAACGCGGGGAATGTGCGCCGAAGTCCGTACCAGACACACTCCGCATCTGGTTCCGCAGTTCGTCGAGGGTCGGTGGGACCCTGCGGTCTTCGGCCACCCCGGCAGCGGGCACGATGACCCGATAGCGCCGCCCCTCACCCACAGGCATCGCGCCGAACCGCAGCTGCGTCTTCCGGACTTCGGCACTCACGGCGGCGATCGTCTCCGGCGTCGCGGTCAGTTCCACCTCGCCCAGCAACGTGTCCACCGTGGACGGTTCGCCGGGGAACGCAACCCCGAGCAGCGTGCGCACCGTGCTGCGACCACCGTCGCAGCCCACCAGATATCGGGAGCGCAGCCGCGTTCCGTCCGTCAGCACCGCGGTGACACCGTCGTCGTCCTGCTCGAGTCCGACGACCGTGCAACCGCGCCGGATCGACGCGCCCAGTTCGGATGCGCGTTCGGTCAGCAGACGATCGGTGACGGGCTGGGGGATGCCGAGGACGTACGGGTGTGTGGTGTCCAGACCCTGCGGGGCCGGTGCGGGAATGCCCGCGAAGAAACCGCCCACCGGGTGCTTCTTTCCGTGCGAGAGGAACCGCTCGAGCAGGCCGCGCTGGTCCATCACCTCGAGGCTGCGCGCGTGCAACCCGAGCGAGCGCACGACCGGGGTCGGCTCCGTGTCCTGTTCCGGTACGACCACCTGCAATCCGTGCAACCGAAGTTCGGCGGCCAGCATCATGCCGGTCGGCCCGCCCCCGACCACGATGACGTCGATCATGAGAACCCCCGTTCGTCCGAAGTGGATCCGGTGCGCCGGCCAGGCGGCGATGTGGCGTGGATGCCGCGTAACCCTGCATGTGTGCAGGTCCTGGCCTCGAACGGCGATTGTGCAGGACACCGGGGGTCTTGCCGCAAGACCGGGGGTGAGCTATATCTTGAAAGGGGCAGGGAGCACACGACTCCTTGCCTTCGTCGTTTCCGACGTCCCTCCCGTAGTGCGATCCGACCGGCCCACCCGTCGATCCGCATGTGGTCGCGCGCGGGCAGTCGCCACAGTCCCCGAATGGGTGACATCCGGCATCTGCGTCGAGTTGTGGTTACCGTTGTGAGGGTGATCACATGCTGACCCGTCTGATCGTCGCGTACCTGTCGCGTTATCGCGCGTACGTCGTTGCGGTGGTAGCACTGCAGTCGGTCGCGACGGCTGCGATGCTCTACCTGCCGACACTCAACGCCGACATCATCGACAACGGCGTTGCGAAGGGCGACACCGGATACATCATGCGCATCGGCGGGTGGATGCTCGTGGTGGTGCTGCTGCAGGTGATCTGCACCGTCTCCGGTCAGTACTTCGGTGCCCGCGGCGCGCTCGCCGCCGGCCGCGACATCCGGCACGATCTCCTGCACCGGGTGAACACCTTCTCCGCGCGGGAAGTCGGCACGTTCGGCGCTCCGTCGTTGATCACCAGGAACACCAACGACGTTCAGCAGATCCAGCTTCTCCTGGTGATGAGTTCGTTCGTTCTCGTCACCGCGCCGATCATGTGCATCGGCGGCATCGTCCTGGGCATGCGCGTCGCGCCGGGGCTGGCCTGGCTGCTGGTGGTGGCGGTGCCCGTCCTCGGTCTGACGATGAGCCTGATCATCCGGGTGACGATCCCCGGGTTCCGCTCCATGCAGGCGTTTCTCGACAGCGTGAATCGCGTCCTGCGCGAACAGATCACGGGCATCCGGGTCGTGCGCGCCTTCGTGCGGGAACACCACGAGATGGAACGCTTCGGGGTCGCCAACGACAAACTCGCCGACGCGACCCTGCGGGTCGGGCGAATGATGGCACTGATGTTTCCGGCGGTCATGTTCATCACCAACGTGACGACCGTGGGGATCATCTGGTTCGGTGGCCACGCCGTGTCCGACGGGAGCGTGGAGATCGGCGCGCTGAGCGCGATGATCACCTACGTCGTGCAGATCATGATCTCGGTGATGATGGCGTCGTTCCTGGCGATGATGGCCCCGAGGGCGGCCGTCTGCGCGGACCGGATCGGGGATGTTCTCGCCACCGAAACGTCGGTGGTGCGGCCGGCCGACCCGGCCGGGTTCGCCGCGGATCCGGCAACCGTCGAATTTCGCGCCGCCGAGTTCCGATACCCGGGTGCCGACCAGCCGGTACTGCACGACCTCACCTTCCTCGTCGCGCCCGGCACGACCACGGCCGTCGTAGGGTCGACCGGCTCGGGGAAGACCACCCTGGTGGGGCTGGTGCCGCGCCTGATCGATGCGACGGCCGGGTCGGTGCTCGTCGGCGGCACCGACGTCAGGCGACTCGATCCCGACACGCTGCGATCGGTGATCGGATTGGTCCCGCAACGGGCGTACCTGTTCTCCGGCACCATCGCGTCGAATGTGCGGCACGGAAAGCGTGATGCGACGGACGAGGAGATCTGGGAGGCGCTGCGTATCGCGCAGGCCGACGAGTTCGTCCGTGCGATGCCGCTGGGCCTCGACACTCCCGTCGCTCAGGGCGGCACCACGGTCTCGGGTGGGCAGCGCCAGCGTCTGGCGATCGCCCGGGCGCTCGTCCGAAGACCCGCCGTCTACGTGTTCGACGACGCGTTCTCCGCGCTCGACCTGTCGACCGACGCGCGCCTGCGGTCCGCGCTGCGGCCGGTCACCATGTCCGCTGCGGTGATCATCGTTGCCCAGCGCGTATCGACCATCATCGACGCCGACCAGATCGTGGTACTCGATCGCGGACGGATCGTCGGACTGGGCCGGCACGACGAGCTGGTGGAGACCTGTCCGACCTACGCGGAGATCGTCGGGTCGCAGCTCGCGGTCGAGGAGCAGGTGTGACGGGCCCCGCCGCACGGCACGCGGCCACCGCACCGATACAGAAGCCCCGGTCCTTCGGACCGTCGGTGAAACGGTTGATGCACCGGCTGGTGTCCTACCGCGGTTTCGTGGTCACGGTGCTGCTGGCCACCGTCGGATCGGTGATCCTGTCCGCGATCGCGCCCCGGGTTCTCGGGCACGCCACCGACCTGATCTTCAACGGCGTGGTCGGGCGGATGCTTCCGGCCGGTGCCACGAAGGACGAGGCCGTCGACGGACTTCGCGCGCAGGGGCAGGACACCTTCGCGGACATGGTGGCGTCGATGGACCTCACCCCCGGTGTGGGCGTCGACTTTTCGGCCGTCGGTCGGGTGCTGATGATCGTGCTCGGGCTGTACCTGGGCACCGCGCTGCTGTCGTGGATCGGCGCCTATCTGCTCAACATCGTCGTCGTCGGCACGATCCGGCGGTTGCGCTCGGATGTGGAAGCGAAGCTGCACCGGTTGCCGTTGCGCTATTACGACACCATGCCGCGCGGCGATCTGCTCAGTCGCGTCACCAACGACCTCGACAATCTGTCCCAGAGCCTGCAACAGACCATCTCGCAGGCACTCAACTCGGTCCTCACCGTCGTCGCGATCCTGTTCATGATGTTCTGGATCTCGCCGCTGCTCGCACTCATCGCGCTCGTGACCGTCCCGTTGGCGCTCGGAGCAACGGCCCTGATCGCCCGCAGGTCCAAACCGCATTTTTCCGCGCAGTGGTCCTCGACGGGAAAACTCAACGCCCAGGTGGAGGAAGCCTTCACCGGTCACGACATCGTGCAGGTGTTCGGACTGCAGGCCGAGGTCGAGCAGGAGTTCGACACCCGCAACGACAAGCTCTACAACTCGAGCTGGCGGGCCCAGTTCATCTCGGGCCTGGTGCAACCGGCCATCATGTTCATGGGCAACCTGAATTTCGTGGCGGTCGCCGTCGTCGGCGGACTACAGGTCGCCTCGGGGTCACTGAGCTTGGGGTCGGTGCAGGCCTTCATCCAGTACTCCCGCCAGTTCACTCAGCCGCTCACCCAGATCGGTGCGATGTTCAACCTCCTCCAGAGCGGAGTCGCCTCCGCCGAACGCATCTTCGACATCCTCGACGCCGACGAGCAGACCCCCGATCCCGCCCGGCCGCAGAGCCCGTCGACCGACAACGGGCGCATCGAATTCGACGACGTGTCGTTCCGGTACGTGCCGGACAAGCCGCTCATCGAGAACTTGTCGCTGGTGGCCGAGCCCGGCCACATGGTGGCCATCGTCGGCCCCACCGGCGCGGGCAAGACGACCCTGGTCAACCTCATCATGCGGTTCTACGACGTCGACTCGGGAACGATCCGCGTCGACGGTGTGGATTCGACCGCCATGACCCGCGACGACCTGCGGGAACGCACCGGGATGGTCCTGCAGGACTCCTGGCTCTTCGGTGGCACCATCTACGACAACATCGCATACGGCGACCCGTCCGCGTCCCCGGAGCAAGTGCGCGAAGCAGCCGAGCTGAGCCACGTCGACCATTTCGTGCGTTCCCTGCCCGCCGGGTACGACACGCTGCTGGACGAGGAAGGCGGCGGGGTCAGCGCCGGTGAACGGCAGCTGATCACCATCGCGCGCGCATTCCTCGCGAAGCCGGTCGTCCTCATCCTCGACGAGGCGACGAGTTCCGTGGACACCCGCACCGAGCTGCTGATCCAGCAGGCGATGGCGACTCTGCGCACGGATCGCACGAGTTTCGTGATCGCGCACCGGTTGTCGACGATCCGCGACGCCGACGTCATCGTGGTCATGGAGGACGGGCGCATCGTCGAGCAGGGCAACCACGAGGAGTTGCTCGCCGCCCGCGGCGCGTACTACGAGCTGTACCTCAGCCAGTTCACCGGCCCGGCGGACTCGGCGGTGGGCGCCGGTCCGGCGTCGACCGTCGAGCATGCGTGACGACCGCACCCCGACAACGCCGACGAGCGGCCCGACGCCACGAATTCGGCGTCACAGTGGCAGGATCGAGCCCGTGAGTTCCGCGAACCTGACCCGATCCGAAACCGCTGCACGCGCCCGTGCCGTCGACGTGCACTCGTACGAAGTCGAACTCGACCTGCGCGGCGCGGTGGACGCGCAACGCACGAACTTCCCGGTGGTGACGACGATCGAGTTCACGTCCTCGACCGACGAGACCTGGATCGATTTCCTCGGCGACTCGGTCGAGTCCGTCACCGTCAACGGCGAATCCGTCCCCGTGGTGTACGACGGAGCGCGCATCACCATCGGCGGTCTGCGCGAAATCAACGTGGTGAGTGTCGCGGCGACCGGACGATACAGCCGCTCGGGGGAGGGCCTGCACCGGTTCGTCGACCCCGTCGACGGGGAAACCTACCTCTACACCCAGTACGAACCGGCCGACGCCCGCCGGGTGTTCGCGTGCTTCGAACAACCGGATCTCAAGGCACCGTTCACGTTTGTGGTGGCCGCCCCCGAACACTGGCAGGTGCTCTCCAACCAGGTCGCCGAGCGACAGCGGTCCACCGAGGGCGCACAGACGGTCACCTTCGCGCCCACCCTGCCGATCTCGACGTACATCACCGCGATCGTCGCCGGTCCCTACCATCGCGTCGACGCGATCTGGACCAGGGGCGACCTCGAGGTGCCGCTCGGTGTGTTGTGCCGCGCCTCCCTCGCCGAGTATCTCGACGCCGACGAGATACTCGAGATCACCGCGCAGGGGATGGACTACTACGCCGATCACTTCGAGTTCCCGTATCCCTTCACCAAGTACGACCAGGTGTTCGTCCCCGAGTACAACCTCGGCGCGATGGAGAACCCGGGATGTGTCACCTTCACCGAGGCCTATGTGTTCCGCGGGGTGGCCACCGACGCGCAACGCCAAGGTCGGGCCAACACGATCCTGCACGAGATGGCGCACATGTGGTTCGGCGATCTCGTCACGATGAAATGGTGGGACGATCTGTGGCTCAAGGAGTCCTTCGCCGACTACATGGGAGCGCTGGTCAGCGCCGAAGCGACCGAGTTCCGTGACGCCTGGGTCTCGTTCGCGAACCGGCGCAAAGCGTGGGCGTACCTGCAGGACCAACTGCCCACCACCCACCCGATCGTCGCCGACATCGTCGATCTCGAAGCCGCCAAACTCAACTTCGACGGCATCACCTACGCGAAGGGCGCCAGCGTCCTGAAACAGCTGGTCGCGTACGTCGGCCGCGACGCGTTCTTCGACGGCATCCGCCGCTACTTCCGCGCACACGCCTTCGGCAACACCACCCTCGGCGACCTGCTGTCCGAACTGTCCGCGGCGTCCGGACGCGACCTGGCCGAATGGGCCCGGCACTGGCTGCAGACCACCGGCGTGACCACACTGAGCCTGGAACGGGCCGGCGACCGCTGCGAGATCGTGCAGTCCACACCCCGCCCGCACCGTCTCGCGGTCGGCATCTACGACTTCGACGATGCCGGCGACCTCGTCCGTACCGAACGCCGGGAACTCGATGTCGCCGAGAGCCGCACCCGCCTCGATCTGCCCGACGCACCGCTGACACTGCTCAACGACGACGACCTCACCTACGCGAAGATCCGGCTCGACGAGCACTCGCTCGCCACCGTCGACGAGTCCCTCGACCGGGTCCGTGACCCGCTCGCACGCGGGCTGGTGTGGTCGGCACTGTGGAACGCCACCCGCGACGGAGAACTCGCCGCGGCGCGGTACGTGTCGATGGCACAACGCTTCTCGCCGAGCGAGGAGAACCTGGCACTGCTCGCATCGGTCCTGGCGAACGCACCGGCCGCCATCGAGCACTACCTTCCGGCCGCCGAGCGGCCGTCGGCGCGCGCCGACTGGCTCGAGGCCGTGTGGGCGGGCCTGTTCGCTGCGGAACCCGGCAGCGGGGCGCAACTGTCCTTCGCGCGGGCGGTGGCCGCGGCGGCCGAGACCGCGGACCATCGCGCCGCCGATATCCGCGGCATCCTCGAGGGCAGCGGGGCGCCGACCGGGCTGGCGCTCGACCCCGATCTGCGCTGGGCACTGTGGACGGCGCTGAGCGCGACCGGGAACGCCGACGAAAGCGACCTCGCCGAGGAGTTGCGCCTCGACGACACCGCAACCGGACGCACCGCCTACCTGCAGGCCCAGGCCGCGCGACCCCGCGCCGACGTGAAGGCCCACGCCTGGGCGTCGGTCCTCGCGGACCGTACTCTCACCAACGATCACCTCGACGCCGTCATCGGGGGTTTCCGGGCGGGTGCGCGGCGCGACCTCACGGCCCCGTACGACGCCGACTACTTCGCGGTGCTCCGCGACACCTGGGCCGACCGGAGCATAGAAATCGCCCGCCGGATCGTCGTCGGGCTCTTCCCGCCCGCCGATACCCTCGACCCGGTGGACGCCTGGCTGGCCGCCAATTCCGAAGCGCCGGCGGCGTTGCGGCGTCTGGTCGTCGAGCAGCGCGACCACCTGGCCCGGGACCTGCGCGTCCAGAAACTCAACACGCCGTGACCGGACTCGATCCGCGGGCCGTCCCGGACGTCGTCTCGGGTGACCTTTCTGCGTCGTCGGCTCCGGCCGTGCCGGACACGGTCGCGGACGCGATGCGTCGTCTGCGAGACAAGGCGGCGTCCGGCAACACCCGCGCGGCGCACCTGAGCGATTGGGCGATCTTCACGCGCTGGTGTGAGAGCACCGGGCACGCACCTCTGCCCGCCACGCCCGAACAAGTGGGATGGTTTCTCACCGAGAAGGCCGCAGAACTCCGGCCCGACGGCCGCTGGGCGTACGCACCGTCGACCCTGTCCCGCTGGGTGTCGACGATCAACAAACTCCACGCCCTCGCCGGTCACCCGCGACCCGGGCAACACGAAAGTGTGCGGGATCTGTTGCGCGGCATCCGCCGTGAGCGTGCCACCCCGCCGGCCCGGCGGACACCGCTGCTCACCGACGACATCCGCAGCATCCTCGCCGACATGCGGACCACCGCGCGCGAGGGCGGATGGCCGGATCGTGCCGCCGAGCGGCGCGATTCGGCGCTGCTGCTCATCGGCCTCGCCGGTGCGCTGCGCCGCAGCGAACTGTCCGCACTGGCCGTCTCGGACGTGGTGCCACACCGTGCCGACGGGCTGTACGTGACGGTGCGCCGCTCCAAGACGGACCGCGAAGCCCGGGGCCGCACGGTGACCGTGCCGTACGGGTCCGATCCGCACACGTGCCCGGTGTGCGCGTACCGGCGCTGGCGCGAGGTTCTCGACGCGTGGGACGACGGGGGCCGCGCCGCGGTCGCCGAACTCCTCGCCGCCGACGGCACGCCCGTCGACAACCACTGCTGCCGCGGCTTTTCCGTCGACACGACGGACGCGGACCGGCCGTTGTTCCGGCCCGTCCACCGCTCCGGGTCGCTCGGCGGGGGAGCGCTGACCGGGCAGTCGGTGCACTCGATGATCCAGCGCCGCGCGCTCCGGGCGGGGTTCAGCCCCGATCTGGTCGCGACCCTCGGCGGGCACAGTCTCCGCGCCGGGTTCGTCACCCAGGCGGTCCGCAACGGGGCGACAACTCAGACGATCATGACGCAGACCGGTCACGCCGACGAACGCATGGTCGCGCTCTACAGCCGGCACCACGCCGGACTGGTGGGCAACGCGGTCACGCACCTCGGACTCTGACGGATCCGCTCTCTGCGCAACCGAGCCGCCGCACACTCCGGGGGACTAGCGACCCGCCAGCACGTCGCCGAGGACCCGGGCGGCGTCGGGGAACGATCCGGGGTTCGCTCCGGAATAGTTGAGCCGCAGGTGCGGAGCGGTGGGCTCGGCAGGAAACCACTCGTCGCCCGGCGCCACGACGACACCCCTGGCTTCGCAGTCGCGGACGAGCGCGGGCAGGTCGGTACCGTCGGGAAGCCGTGCCCACAGGTGGAGGCCACCGGGCGGCACCGCCTCGATGTGCGCGGACGGTGCGTGCTCCCGCACCGCCGTGACGAGAAGGTCCCTGCGCGACGCGAGTTGGTGCCGGACCCCGCGAAGATGGGTACGCCAGGCCGGTTGTGAGACGACATCCCAGGCCACCGCCTGAAGCATCCCGCTGACGTACATCGACTGAGCCTGCACCTCGGCGAGGATGCGGTCGCGGGCCGGTCCGCGGGCGACGACGGCAGCGACACGCACGGACGGCGACACACTCTTGGTCAGGGACCGGAGGTAGACGACATGCCCGCTGTCGTCGAGGGCGGCGACCGGGTGCGCGTCGGTGGTGATCCCGAAGTCGTGCGCCCAATCGTCTTCGATGAGGAAGGCGCCCGCGTCCCGGACCAGGTCGAGTACGCGCTCGGTCAGCGCTGGCGACCATTGCGCGCCGCTCGGGTTCGCGAAATTGGGCTGGGCATAGAACGCCCGGGCGCCGGTCCGCTCGAACGCCCGGGCGAGTTCGTCGGGATCGGGACCGGCGGGGCCACCGGCAACGGGTACGAGGCGGACCCCGGCGCGGGCCGCCGCGAGCATCGCGCCCCAATACGTGGGGGACTCCACCAGCAGCGGGTTCCCGGTTCCGACGAGGGCATGGAACGCGGCGCCGAGGCCACCCTGACTTCCCGGAGTGATGATGACGTCGCTCGCGGACGGGGCAGCCACCCCGAGCGGAGTCGCCGCGCCGAGCTCGCCGGCGAACCACGCCTGAAGCTCCGGAATCCCCGCTGCGGGTGGGCGGGCGATGGCGGCGTCGCTGCGTGCGGCACGCCCGAACGCACCCCGAACGAGTCGCTCCGGGAGCAGTTCTCGATCCGGGTAGCCCGAGTGCAGGGCGATCACATCGTTCGGGACACTGCGCAGGGCCGAGGAGAAGCGGGGAATGCGGTGCTGGGGCGTGCCCAAGGCCGCGGTCTGCCAGCCGAAGTCGGTGGAATGCGCGAGGCGGGCGGCGCGCACGAAGGTGCCGACACCCGGACGGCTCTCCACCGCGCCCGTGGCCTGCAGCGCGCGGAGGGCTTTCTGCACGGTCACCGGACTCACGCCGTACTGCTCGACGAGTGCCCGCGTCGACGGCAGTTGCGCGCCGGGCGACGCCGAGGCGATCCAGCGCTGGAGTCCGGCGACGATCCGCGCACTGCTACTATCATTCATGAGACACAAGAGTAGCGCTATCGTTCCCGGCAGGCTTGCGTTATCGTCGCCCGAGCACGGACTCCGGTGGGGGCTGCTCGGAGTGGTCGCATTCTCCTTCACGCTCCCGATGACCCGCTTCGTGGTCGAGAAGGGTGCGATGACACCGTTGTTCGTCGGCGCCGGCCGTGCGGTGGTCGCCGGACTGCTGGCCGCGATCGCCTTGCTGCTCACCCGTCAGGTGCGCCCCCGCGGCTCCCAATGGATACGGCTGACCGCCGTCGCGGGCGGGGTGGTCATCGGCTTCCCCTTCCTGACGTCGTACGCCCTGACGACCGTGCCGGCGAGCCACGGCGCCGTGGTGGTGGCGATCCTGCCCGCCGCGACCGCCGTGGCAGCAGTTCTGCGCGGACGGGAGCGGCCGCCCGCCGCGTTCTGGGCCACCGCGGGTATCGGGACCGTTGCCGCGCTCGTGTTCGCGAGCCTGCAGACCGGCGGATTCGCCGGTCTCGAGGGAGCCGACGTACTGCTCTTCGGCGCCGTGATCGCGGCTGCCGTCGGCTACGCCGAAGGCGGATTGCTCTCCCGTGAACTCGGTGCGTGGCAGACCATTTCCTGGGCGCTCGTGCTGAGTACACCGTTCACCGTTGCGCTCACCGGGCTGTCGATGGCAGATCGGATGCCCACCGGCACACTCCCCGAATGGGGCGCTTTCGCGTATCTGGGAATCGTGAGCATGTTCCTGGGTTTCTTCGCGTGGTACCGGGGACTGGCGATCGGCCCCATGGCGCAGGTCAGCCAGATCCAGCTCACCCAGCCCGTCATGACCATCTGCTGGGCCGCGCTGATCCTGCACGAACACCTCACCTGGCCGGTCGTCGGCGGAGGACTCGTCGTGATCCTGTGTGCCGCGACCGCCGTACGCACACGCGCCGCGACCACGTCGCGCTCCCGTCCCGAAGAAAGTTCGCGCCGCGATGTCGAGAATCCGTCACCTGCTCCGTCTCCGTAGTGAGTGCGACCACAATGGGTCACACCGGACACGAGGAGAAGACGATGGCCAAGTACCTCTTGCTCAAGCACTACCGCGGCGCTCCGGCGGCGGTCAACGACGTACCGATGGATCAGTGGACACCGGACGAAGTGTCCGACCACATCCGGTATATGAACGACTTCGCCGCACGACTCGAACAGACCGGCGAGTTCGTCGACGGACAGGCGCTCGCCCCGGAGGGCACCTTCGTCCGGTACGACGGGGAGGGCCGCCCACCCGTCACGGACGGACCGTTCGCCGAGACCAAGGACCTCATCGCCGGCTGGATGGTGATCGATGTGGACAGCTACGAGCGGGCTCTCGCTCTGGCCGGGGACCTTTCCGCCGCCCCCGGCGCCGGAGGAAAGCCGATTCACGAATGGCTCGAAGTACGTCCGTTCCTGACGGCGCCACCCACCGTCACCGAGTGACCCCGCAGTAGACGAAAACGAAGTGAACGACACCGAACTCCGTCACCTCACTCCGGTGGTGCTCGGCATCCTCGTCCGCCGCGGAGCAGAATTCGCGGCGGCCGAGGATGCCGTCCAGGACGCACTGATCGAAGCCCTCAGGGTGTGGCCGGACGATCCGCCCGACGACCCCAAGGGGTGGCTCGTCGCAGTCGCCTGGCGGCGGTTCCTCGACGCGACCCGTGCAGACGTGGCACGTCGGCGGCGTGAAGCGCTCGTCGCCCATGACCTCGAGAGGGCCGAACGCGGTTCCGGTGGTGGAGCATCGGACGCGCGCAGCGCTGCGCCACCGGCTGGGGTGGACGACACCCTCGCGCTCTACTTCCTGTGCGCTCACCCGGTGCTGACTCCGTCGTCGGCGGTCGCACTGACCTTGCGCGCGGTGGGCGGTCTGACCACGCGGCAGATCGCGCAGGCGTATCTGGTGCCCGAGGCGACGATGGCACAGCGCATCAGCAGGGCGAAACGCACAGTCTCCGGCGTGCGTTTCGACCGGCCCGGCGATGTCGCCACCGTGCTTCGGGTGCTCTACCTGGTGTTCAACGAGGGATACTCGGGGGACGTCGATCTCGCCGGCGAAGCGATCCGGCTCGGGCGGCAACTGGCAGCGGTGATCGATCATCCCGAAGTGCAGGGTTTGCTCGCCTTGATGCTGCTGCATCACGCGCGGCGCAATGCCCGGCTCTCGGCGGAGGGCAGCCTGATCCCGCTTGCGGAGCAGGACCGCACCCGGTGGGACACCACGTTGATAGCCGAGGGGATCGACATCCTGCAGGCGGCACTCGCCCGCGACCGGCTCGGCGAGTATCAGGCCCAGGCGGCGATCGCGGCTCTCCATGCCGACGCTCCCACCGCCGAGGAAACCGACTGGGTGCAGATCGTCGAGTGGTACGACGAACTCACGCGGTTGACCGGCAATCCTGTCGTCCGGCTCAACCGGGCGGTGGCGGTCGGGGAGGCGGACGGACCGCGTGCCGGGCTGGCGGCGCTCGCCGAACTGGACGACTCGCTGCCCCGGTACCGGGCGGTCGCGGCGTATCTCCACGAACGTGACGGCGACCCGGCAACGGCGGCCCGGATGTATGCCGAGGCCGCCCGCGCCGCGCCCAACCTGGCCGAGCGCGAGCACCTCGTGCGGCAGGCCGCGCGGCTCAACACCGGCCTGTCGCGCTGACCGGGGAACAAAATCGACACCGCGGTGTTGAGGTGGGCAAGATAGTTGAGAAATCAATTATTTCCGCATCGAGGGAGGATCCACATGCCCGCCGTGACCGTAGACAACATCCTTGCCCTTCCGCGCATCACCGATCCGGTGCCCACTGCGCAGCCTCGACCGGTGCTGTCGGTGACCACCGCTCCTCGCGGCTTCGAGGGCGACGGGTTTCCCGTCCACCGCGCCTTCGCCGGCATCGAGATGCGGCACCTCGACCCCTTCATCCACATGGACCAGATGGGGGAGGTGCACTACGCACCCGGCGAACCGAAAGGTACCCCGTGGCATCCGCACCGCGGCTTCGAAACCGTGACCTACATGATCGACGGAACCATGGAGCACCAGGACTCGCACGGGGGAGGAGGCACCATCGCGAACGGTGACACCCAATGGATGACGGCCGGTGGCGGCATCCTGCACATCGAAACGCCACCGGAGCGCCTGGTGACCAGCGGCGGCCTGTTCCACGGCGTGCAGCTGTGGGTGAATCTGCCCCGTGAAGACAAACTGGTTGCGCCTCGCTACCAGGACATCTCCCGTGACCGCGTCACCTTGCTGTCCTCACCGGACGGTGGAGCGCTCATCCGGGTGATCGCCGGCGACCTCGACGGGCACCGCGGACCGGGCTCCACCCACACCCCGATCACCCTGCTGCACGTGAGCCTGGCGCGCGGTGCGCGCGTGACGGTGCCGTGGAATGCGGAGTTCAATGCCCTGGCGTACGTGCTGGCGGGAGACGGCTCCGCCGGTGCCGACCGCCGTCCGATCCACTCCGGGCAGACGGTGGTCTTCGGGCGCGGCGACACCCTGACGATCGACGCGGCCGACGAGCAGGACTCGCGTACCGACACGCTCGAGGTGTTCGTTCTGGGCGGCAAGCCGATTCGTGAACCCGTGGCGATGGCGGGGCCCTTCGTGATGAATACGAAGGCGGAGGTGATCGCCGCGTTCGAGGATTTCCAGGCGGGACGCTTCGGCTCCGTCCCCGCGACCGGCGGACTCCCAGGGCCGGCGCAGTAACTCGGTGCACGCCGTCGCGGTGGCGCGTCGCACCCATGCGTGAGGCGCGCACCCGGCGGGTACCCGGTCCGGGCACGGACCGATCTGCCGCCGGGCGACCGAGGAGAGCAATGGAGTCACGTACAGCGGAGTCACCACGAACAGCGACGGGCAGCGAGGCGGCAGTTCCGGTCGACTCCGAGTTCCACGACCTCGACGCATGGTGGCGCGCAGCGAATTATCTGTCGGTAGGTCAGATCTACCTCATGGACAATCCGCTTCTGCGGGAACCACTCCGGCCCGATCACATCAAACCCCGTCTGCTGGGGCACTGGGGGACCACCCCCGGACTCAACTTCATCTATGCGCACCTCAATCGGGTCATCACCGCCCGCGATCTCGACATGATCTACGTGATGGGCCCCGGCCACGGTGGCCCGGGCCCGGTCGCGGCGGGGTGGCTCGAAGGCACCTACAGCGAGCGTTATCCGGAGGTCTCACAGGACGAGGCCGGGATGGCTCGCCTGTTCACGCAGTTCTCCTTCCCCGGAGGCATTCCGAGCCACGTCGCCCCCGAAACGCCGGGTTCCATTCACGAGGGCGGCGAACTGGGGTACTCGCTCGCCCACGCTTACGGGGCTGCGTTCGACAATCCCGATCTGGTCGTCGCTGCGGTGATCGGCGACGGCGAGGCCGAAACAGGTCCGCTCGCCGCGAGTTGGCACTCGACCAAGTTCGTCGACCCGCGCCGGGACGGCGCCGTCCTCCCGATCCTGCATCTCAACGGTTACAAGATCGCCAACCCCACGGTGCTTGCGCGCATCGACCCCGGGGAACTCGACTCTCTGCTGCGCGGCTACGGCCACGACCCGATCGTGGTGGCCGGCTCCGACCCGGCCGAGATGCACCGGGCCTTCGCGTCGGCACTCGACCGGGCACTGAACCGTATCGACGAGATCCAGGAGCGCGCGCGCCGGACCGGCGATACCGAGCGTCCGGCATGGCCGATGATCGTGCTGCAGTCGCCCAAGGGGTGGACGGGTCCCGCCGAGGTCGACGGCACTCCGATCGAAGGCAGCTGGCGCGCGCACCAGGTGCCGTTCGGCAACGCCCGCAACGACGCCGGGCACCGCATGATCCTCGAAGAGTGGATGCGGAGCTATCGACCGGGAGAACTGTTCGACGACAACGGGGCTCCCGTCCCGCAGATCCGTGACCTGCATCCTTCGGGCGCACGGCGGATGAGCGCCAACCCCCACACCAACGGCGGCGCGATCCTGCGGGATCTCGCGTGCCCCGATTTCCGCGACTACGCCGTCCGCATCGGCACACCCGGAAACGAGACCGCCGA
>JADGMW010000192.1_pt1 | contig 19617 bp, 13 predicted proteins | sample 8641801 | NCBI WGS metagenome assembly JADGMW01 (sample SAMN16272018, study PRJNA661076) | feces metagenome | isolation source: fecal sample from diarrhoea affected cattle A | host: Bos taurus | place: South Africa: Lokaleng Village, Mahikeng | collected 2019-09
TCAGGTCGTAACCGTTCTCGGCAAACAGATTCGCCAGCTCGAATCCGATACCTCGCGAAGCGCCGGTCACCAGCGCCAACGGACGAGTTCCAGCCATGACTTCCTCCTCGAGTCGTGACGTGCTGTGCACGTGTGATGCGGTCGGGTACCCCTGAACCGCGTCCTCGAACGACTGCGATTCTCCGAAGACGGCCGTTTGCGCCGGGGTGCTCGGGGTAGGCCGGGTTTGCCCCATCCCGTGGACAGCCCCTACCCCGCAGACAGGAGCCTTCGTGTCCGTGAACTCCTCTTCGACGAGCGATCCCCGCGACAGGTTGGAGGACGCCGCCCGGCGCGTGTTCGGATGGGAGACACTGCACCCCGAACAACTCGACGCGATGGTGCCGCTCCTCGACGGTCGTGATGTTCTCGCGGTGCTGGCCACGGGTTACGGCAAGTCCGCGATCTACCAGATCCCGTCGTTGCTGCTTCCGGGAGTGACCGTGATCGTGTCTCCGCTGATCGCGTTGCAGAACGATCAGATCGCCTTCCTGGACTCCACGAGCGCCCCGAAGGCAATGGCGATCAATTCCAAGCAACGTGCGGCGGAGAACGAGGCCAACTGGCAGGCGGTGAGCCGGCACGAAGCGGGTTACGTCTTCGTCTCGCCCGAGCAACTCGCGAAGGACGAGGTGATCGAGCGCCTCGGCGACGTGCGCGTCGCACTGATGGTGGTCGACGAAGCGCACTGTGTCTCCGTGTGGGGCAGCGACTTCCGGCCGGACTATCTGCGGCTCGCCGATGCGCTCGAGCGTCTCGGACGACCGCCCGTGGCGGCCCTCACCGCCACGGCCTCGCCCCCGGTCCGCGACGACATCGTCGGTGCGCTGCGCTTGCGCGACCCGGTCGTGGTGGCCGGCGGATTCGACAGACCGAACCTCGATATCGCGGTGCACCGCCACATCGAGGACGCGGAGAAACGTCGCGCGGTCATCGACGAGGTGGTGTCCCTCGAGGGGCCAGGCATCGTGTACGCGGCTACGCGCAAGGACACCGAGCGCTACGCGGAGAGTCTCGCCGAACGCGGCATCCGCGCCTGTGCCTATCACGCCGGCATGCCCGCGCAGCAGCGCCACGACGTGCACGAACGATTCCTCGACGGCACCTGCGAGGTGGTGGTGGCGACCTCTGCGTTCGGCATGGGGATCGACAAGCCTGACGTTCGGTTCGTCGTCCACGCGTCCGTGCCCGACTCGATCGACTCCTACTACCAGCAGATCGGACGTGCGGGCCGGGACGGGGAGCGAGCGACCGTCTCGATGTTCTACCGGACGGAGGATCTTTCCCTCGCCACCTTCTTCACCACGCACTCGCCGGACGACGACTTGATCTCGCGGGTGTTCGCCGTGGTTCGCGCATCGGGCCCTGTGCGGCTCGGACGGATACGCGAGGAACTCGGTGACCGAGGGCGGCGGCTCGCGAACGCGGCGAACCTCCTGGAGCGGGCCGGTGTGATCGTCGGAGGTCGCCGTGGGTTCATCGCTGCCGATCTCACTGCGCGCCGGGCACTCGAGCGTGCGAGGGACGCCGCGGAAGCCGGCGAACGCTTCGACCGGTCACGTGTCGAGATGATGCGTGGCTACGCGGAGACACGTGGTTGCCGTCGGCAATTCCTGCTGGGCTACTTCGGCGAGACAATCCCCGACCCCTGCGGTACGTGTGACAACTGCGTGGCCGGGGTCGTGCCGGACCTTGCACCGGACGCCGGATCGACCATCGCCGGCGAACCGCTCTCGCCGGAGACACCCGTCGTCCATGAGCACTGGGGCCGGGGCGTGGTGCTGAGTGCCCAGCACGACCGCGTCACCGTTCTGTTCGACACCGAGGGATACCGCACGTTGTCGCTGGATGTGGTGGACGAATCCGGAGTGCTGACGGTCGCCGAACCGTGAGCACCCCGAAACTCACGGGCCGGGGCGCGTACGGGTGTCAGGCTCCGGGCTCCACCCCGCGATCGGGTGCGCTCATGTCGCCGGTTTCCGGTGTGCCGTCGGCGAGTTCGTAGCGCAGATAGACGGTGCCCTTCGGATCGGCGACCGGTGGCGCGAGGAGGGTGAGGTTCGTGGGCACCCCGCCGCCGTCGAACAGCTTCTTCCCGACCCCCAGCACGATCGGGTGCACCCAGAGGTCGAGGCGGTCGTAGAGTTTTTCGCGCAGGAGGGTCTGCACCAGATTCAGGCTTCCGACGACCTTGATGTGCTCGTGCCGGTCGCGGACCTCGCGCACCGCAGCGACCAGATCCGGTCCGAGTGTCGTGGACCCCGCCCACGAGAGGTCGGGGTTGCCGCGGGAAGCCACATACTTCGGAACCGAATTGAACAAGGTGGCGATCTCGCTGTCCTCACCGCCTTTCTGGTGGGGCCAGTATGCGGCGAACACGTCATAGGTTCGACGACCGAGAAGCAGTGCGTCCGTGCCCTCGTACGCGGCACCGATCTGCGCTCCGGTGACCGCGTCGAGCAGCGGTGCCTGCCAGCCGCCGAACGGGAATCCTTCCGGGTCCTCATCGGGGCCGCCGGGCGCTTGCCCGACGAGGTCGAGCGTGGTGAACAGTTCGATCTCGATGAGGCCCATGCCCCTACCTCCTCGTCGTGGGTTCCTCGGTCGAAGAAGTAGACCGCGGCGGGTAGGCATACTCATCGCACACTCGGCATCTTCTTGTATCGGTGCAGCCGAAGCGCTCGAACGGAACTTGCTCCTCACGTATTCTCGGCCGATGGGACTACTCCGGTACTCCATCAACATCACTCTGGACGGATGCTGCGATCATCGCGCGGTGCCTGCGGAGGAAGAGTTGCAGGGGTTGCACCGCCACCACACCGCGAACCTCGAGCGGGCCGACGCGCTGCTCTTCGGCCGCGTGACGTACGAACTCATGGAGTCGGCGTGGCGATTGTCGCCGTCGTCGGCAGAGAATCCCGAATGGACGGACCCGTTCGCCCGGACGATCGACGCAGCGAAGAAGTACGTCGTGTCGAGCACGCTCCCGAGTGTCGACTGGAACGCGGAACTCGTCCAGGGGGACCTGGCCGAGGCGGTGCGGAAACTCAAGCAGGAAGCGCCCAACGGTCTGTTCGTCGGAGGCGTGCGACTCCCGCTCGCGTTGGCCGAACTGGGGCTGATCGACGAGTACGAGTTCGTGGTGCAGCCCAGGGTCGCCGGCCACGGGCCGACGTTGTTCGCGGGGTTGTCGAAGCCCCTCGAATTGCGCTTCCTGGACCGGCACGAATTCGGTGCGGGCACCGTGGCAATGCGGTACGAACCGCGCCGGTAAACCTCGACGGGTGCATTGCTCGACACAACCTGCGATCCTGTGCCGTGACCCGTTCGAGTTGCTCGGGTCGTCCGGCGAACAACCCTGATTGCGGTGAACGATGGCGAACGATCATGACGACACGGCCCGGGCAGCACGAGGGCGTGCCGCCGCGATCGCGATCTGGCTGGCAACATTCGGAGCGGTGCTCGCGATAGGTGGCGTGGTCGTCGCTTTTCGTCCGGACATTCCCACGACTGTGGGCGGCTCGATGATCGCTGCAGGACTGGTCTCGGTGGTGTTCTTCGGTTATCGCGCCCGGCTGAACAACCCGTAGGACGTGTCGGCGCTAGTCGGCTTTCTTCCGCTTCTTCTTCCGCTGCTTGCGGGAGCGCGCGCGTGGCGGACGCCGGGCGGGTGTTTTCGGTTTCTCGGCCTTGTCGGTGGCGCCGTCCGGCGCGGTGGTCGAGTGTTCTTCGAGAAGCGAACGCGCCATCTCCTTGCGGAGACTGTCCATGAGTTCGGGTGAGCGGAGGAGAAACGTGGCCTCCTGCAGCGCGAGATATCGCTTCTTCGAGATCAGCACTGCCTCATGGTGTTTCCCGGTAATCTCGACCGCGACGGTGTCGTCGTTGACTTCGCGCACCAGCGCACCCAACCGCTCGCGAGCGAACTTGACCGTGGTTGCTCGCACTCCCGCCGACTCCATTCCCCTGCTCGACCGACCCCCGGCACCCTCGTGCCCCGGACCGGAAACAGTCCGGGGACACGACGCGGCGCATCACACCGTTGCAGGGCCACTGTATAGACCCGGGACGAATGCGCGGATCGGGCGCGCTCATGCCGCCGGGGAGAGTCAGGGAGCGACGAAACCTCCGATACCGGGGAGCGACGGTTGTCCGGCATTGGGGTAGCCCTCGGCCCCGACGATGGCGACGGTGATGGCGACGGGTCCCGATCCGGTGTCGACCGTGGGCGCATCGGGCAGTGAACCGTATGGCGTGCAGGGCCGCAGGCTCGTGGAGCCGCTGGTGCCGTTCGCCAGATTCACATAGTTGATGCGGACGAGCGTGAGCGCAGCGCTGGTCCAGCACGGGGCGTCGCTCACGGGCAGGGTGAAGGTCGTCCGGCCCTTTCCGGGAGACGAGGCGTTCACAGAGGAGAAGAGCAGATCCGGAAGTCCGAGTCCGGTGATCTGCACGCCGACAGCGGGAATTTGGTAAACGGAGATCGGAGCAGAGGTCAGCGTGGGGCCGATTGGGTCGGCTGCGGCGGCGGGCGCTCCCGCTACCGCCACACCGGCGGCGGCGAGCGCCGTACCGGTCAGAATCGAAAGCCGTGTGGAGACGCGCATGGTGTTTCCTTTCGGTTCGGTGAGATTCGATCCGGAATAGGCGAGCGGGTGTTCGGTGATGCCCCGACGAGGCCGGTGGGTATTGCGGAGACCGATCCGTGCGGGTGTGTCATGCCCCGATCATCGTGGGAAATTCGATGTTCATTACACAATCGGCGAAAATAGCCGGGTTTTCTTTGGCCCGGACGGGGTTTCGGATAATGAGCCGGCTTCGGTAGTGAATCGTGGAATCCGCGCCAGGCACATTTGCGATGTTCGCGAAACTAATTGCGTACCTACTTCGGTCGCCGAATTCGCACTCGCCGCACGGAGATCGGTTCGCTGGGCCTGCTGTACCAGGGGCGATCCGATCTCCGTGCGGCGACTGTGGAACCGGGCCCGCCGCCTGCACGTGGCTAGACGAATTCGAGTGACCCCTCCACCGGCTGCGCCACCTTCCGGGTACCGGGGGATCCCAACGCAATTGCGAGGTCCGAGCCGTCGTGCTCGGCCAGCAGTTCCCCGCCCGACCACACCAGCAGTGTCGCGGCAACGGTGTGCTCGGCGACCGAATGCGACAGGTCGTAGTGCGCGCAACCGGGAACACCGGCGTACGTGATCCACAGGTCGAACCCGGTCATGAACAAGTCCAGGTCGAACTGCACACACAGACTGAGCAACTCGCTTCGCCCCGTGTCGTCGACGCCCGCGAACGCTTCGTCCAACGCCAGCAACCGCGGCGCATGCGGATCCGCGGAATCGAGCATCACGTGCGCCGCCGCGAACAACGGCAGATGCAGCGACACCGACTGCTCACCGCCCGACAACGCCGAATGCCGCGCAGGTGTGAGTTTGTCGTCGCTCCCGTCCGCGCCGATGAGACTGAACGAGAACACCCGCCAACGGCGGTAATCGAGGGTCGTGGCAAGGATTTCCGGGTAGGAGCGCTCCGGATGCGCAGCTCGTTCCGCACGGATCCGGGATGCGAAGTGCGCCCGGATGCCGGCGAGGTCGTCCGCCGACAGCGCCGCAGCGTCGCGGTCGAGCAGTTTGCAGACCGCGCGCGCCGGGTCGTCCAGATCGTCCGCGAGCACCCAGTGCACGCCGATCGTGTTGCCCGAGGACATGTGCCGCTGCCGCATCTCGGCACCCATGCGTGCGATCAGATCTCGTGCGTCGACGGTGCGTTCGTGGATCTGCTGGGACAGAGCCGCCAGCAGGGCATCTTCGAGGATGCGGCGCTCGGAGTCGGTCAGCAGCAACTCCTGCTCGCGACGCGCGTGCGCGATACGCACCGCGAACTGCCCGACCGACGAGTACCCCTGTTCGTCCTGCACCTGCACCACGGTCAGCCCGTCGGGCGCATCCCACTGCAACCGGTAGTCCTGACTACGCGCGAGTTCCGTATCGAACTCCTGCACGGCAGCGGTGAGCGCGGTGCGCGTGGACTTGCGAGCCGATTCACTGGCGGTGACCGTTGCCGTCGCCGCTGCCAGCGAACGGAAGAGCGCCTGCACCTCGGACGGGAAGACCGGAACGTCGGCGTCGGGTTCCGCATGCTGAATCCGGTACAGCAGTTGGTCGGTGTCCAGCCACGCCGCGGTGCTCGCCGGCCACGCGTGCGGGTGCTCGATCCCGAGGAGCGCCAGCAGGTCCGGCCGCGCGAAAGGCGCCAGCCGCTCGGCGTCGGCGCGGGATTCCGCCAGCGCCGAACGCAGGGTGTCCTCGGCGGCGGTATGCGCGGCCTCCGACTTGCCGATCCGCTCGATGGCCGCTTCATACGCTTTGCGCGCGGCACGCTGGGAGGTCTTCGCAGACTCGATCCGGGCCCGAGCCTGTTCGAGTTGCACGTCGATCCGGTCGGCGCCGGCACCGAGCGCGTCGCGCAGTGTTTCGAGTTTCTGTCGCTGGGCGGTGAACGACTCTTCGGAGATGGCCGATTGTTCGGCGGCTTCGTCGGCGACGCGGCGTGCCTCGTCGAGCCGCACCCGCGCTTCTCGTACCCGCTCGCCGGTGGCGGCGTGCTCTCGCAACGCCCGCAGCAGGGCCTGTCCCTGCGAGCGGAAGTGCCGCACCGCAGCGTCCAGGCTGTCGAGTTCCTGCGGGAGGTGGGGCGCGCGATGTCGTGCGGCGATCGAGCGCAGGTGCTGCTGCCGGGTAGCGAATTCCGCCAGTGCCTGATCGAGATCGCGGTCGGCGGCCGCAGCCGCCTCGGTGGACGTCCGCAGTGCACCCGCGCACTCGGTGACCTTCCGCAAAGCGGCAAGCACCGACCCGGTGCGGGGCACCGCGGCGGCGGCCTCGTCGAGCCCGGTCAGCCGGTCCCCGAGGAGGCGATGCTGCTCGCGCAACGACTCCGCCGTCGAACGTGCTTCGGCGACCGCACGTTCGAGTTCCGTGACCCGTCGTTGTCGCCGGCGTGCGCGGGCCGTCGCCCCGATGAACTCGGCGTGTGTCTTGACGTGCCGGCCCACCTGAGTGCCCTGCCGGAAACCGCCCGTGACGTCCACCGACACTGCGACCCCGCCGGCCGGTGTGGACGTCAGCGCGATCGACTCGAGCACGGCGGCGACATCGCGCTCGGGAACCTCCGTATCGGGTTCGGGCACCAGCACATCGGCCAGCGTCGGCCCCGACGGCCGATGCGGCGCCGGCACCGCGACGAGGAACTGTTCCGACTCGGTGGCAGGCAACTCGCCGGTACCCGCCCAGATCCACCCGTCGAGCACGTTCGCGGCCTGCAGGGCCGCCTCGATTCCGGCTGCGTCCGCTGCGGTGACGTCGTCGCGGAATCGCACCAGACGCCACAACGGAGCGCCCGGCAGCGACTCCCGGCTTCCCGTCCGCGCCGGGAACGGCGGGGGAGCGTCGTCGTGTTCGGCTTCCACTTCGGTCCGCTCAACGTCGTACTCCGCGATCCGCACCCCGAGTGTTTCGATCTCCGAGGTGAGCGCGCGTCGCCGGAACCGGAGTTCCTCGAGCGCGGGGGCCGTGTGGATGCCGAGCACGGAGGCGGGTGTCGCGGCGTCGTCCTGCCCGGCGGCCGCGATCGCGGAGTCCAATGCGTCGAGCAGATCCGGCGAAATACCCTCTACCGCATAGCGTTCCGCATGTTCTGTCCACCATGTTCGCAGGTCGGCCGCCGTCTCCGCTCGCGTCAGTGCAACCACTGTTTCCGCCGCGTCCACCGCAGCGGCGGCCGACTCGCGTTGCGCGCGACTGCGCGTCGCCGCGGCCTCCGCACGCGTGCGCGCTGCCGCAGCGGCGTCCACGCTTCCGGTGGCCGCCCGCACCGCCCGCACGTCGGCGTCGCGTTCTTCCGCGTGTGCGTCGAGCGCGGCGACGAGCCGATCGGTTCGATCGAGATGTTCGGCACCGTGCCAGTCGATGCCCGCGTCTTCGGCGGCCTCGTGAAGTGCATCCTCGCAGCGGGTCCGCGTCGACAGTGCTGCGGCGAGGGCGGACTCGGCCCGCTCGAGTTCGTCGGCACGCTGCGCGACCGCGCTCTGAGCCCGCTCTGCCTGCTCGGCCTGCACCGCGGTGGTGCGTTCGAGGTTCGCGACCGCCTGCGCAAGGTCGTCGAGTTGTTGTTTGCCCTCGTATGCGCCGGAGCGTTGCAGGGCGTCGAGATTGGCGCGGGCCTGTTCGAGGTCGCGCTCGGCCACGGCGAGGGTTTCCTCGGCCTGTGCGCGGGCGGCGGCGGCCCCTTCTCTGTCGGCGACGGCAGAGCGCAACGCCTCGACTGCGCCCCGGACCGTCGCGAGGCGCATCCCCACCTGGTCGACCTCCGAGCGTGCCTGCTGCCGCAGGTAGTTCGAGTACACGGCGACGAAACTCTGCGCCGCGTCGTCGGCGGCGGCCAGCGATTCGAGCGTCCGCGCCACCTCCTCCATGTCGGAGAACGACCGGGCAGCCTCGACCAGCAGTTGGTCGTCGAGTGGGCGGAGACCGTCGGTCAGCGCCTGGGACAACCCCTTGGGATCGAGGTTCTTCGCCAGCTGCGGGCGTCGCAACGTGAGGATCAGGTTGATCAATTGGTCGTATCGCTGCGCCCCCAACCCGAACATGCGCGCATCGATGGCCGCCCGGTACTCCACCGGCCGGTCGGTGACCGCGTCGGCGCCGACTTCCTCGATCAGCTGCTTCCGGGTCAGCGGCCGGTCTTCGGTGTCGAGCAACGAGAAGTCGACACCCACGCGCCCGTCGACGACGAAATACCAGCGCGTGACCTTGTCGTTTCCCCGCGTGGCGCGCATGCCGACCCCGACCGTGACGGCCTCCGGGTCCTCGACCCGGCCGCGGCAGAACTCCATCCACACGTAGGAATACGCGCTGTCCTGCCCCTGGTACAGCAGGTTCGAGCGCATGGTGCGCTCTTCGCCCGCGAACGGGTTGAGCCGGCGCGGTTCGATGCGCCCGTCGAACACGAACGGGAACAGCACCTCGAGGGCCTTGGTCTTACCCGACCCGTTGGGGCCACGGAGCACCAGGCGCCCGTCCGCGAACGAGAACTCTTGATCCCGGTAGTCCCACAGATTGATGATTCCGGCGCGGGTGGGCCGGAAACGGGCACTACTCATGACTCTCCGTCTCGCTTGTCTCGTCCGGGAACAGGTCGATCTGCGGATCTCGTTTACGCACACTGACGGTCGCGCCCCGGAACCGCGCCGCTGCGGGCAGCGCGAGCACGCCACCGGGCACCCGGGCGACGAGTTCCAGCTTCGCGAGCAGAGCCACCGCCGCGTCCGTGAGGCCCACCGGATCCGCCTGCCACTGCGCCGCGAAGGTGCGGCCGTAGGTGTCGACGAGCCCGCGGATGGTGCTCGCCAGCCACGCATCGTCGACCATCGGGTGCTCGGGCCGGACGCGCTCTCCGGCGAGATCGTCTCCGTGCGCGCGGTCGGGTGGGCCGGTCACCGCCAACGCGGTGAACACCCCCGGGCGTGGAATCGCTGCGTCCACCGCCGCGACGAGAGCGTCGTGCTCGTCGGCGGGGAGGGGAAGTCGCGCCGGTGCAGGCAGATCCGGGTCGAGCACCCGGTCGCAGATCTCTCCGGCCAGCAACAGTGCCACCTGCGCGACGGTGCCGGTGCCGGGGAACCGCACGTCCGACAGGCGACCGGAGGTGTCCACCAGGGCCACGCCCTCCGCGCGCCGCTCCGCCACCAGTCCGGTGAGCACTTCCAGGTCGGCGGTGGTGCGCGGCAGCGCGAGTTGCACTGCCTCGGCGTCGTCGAGTCCCTCGGCGTAGACGACGGGACGCTGGATCAGGGCGCGCCGAACCCGTCGCGTCGCCTCGGCGGAACGCCGCCCGTCGGACACGTGGGCGCCGCCGGCCGGGTTCGCGAGCAGACCGCGCACCGAGTTCAGGTGCTGCAGCGCCAGCGGCGGACGGAACAACGCCGCCACGACCGACCGGTCGATGTCGTAGAGGGCTTCGCCGCTGTCGGGATCGCTCGCCCATCTGCCCGCATCGCCGTCGGCGAGGGAGATCGCCCCGCGCGCCGCGAGCCACGCCACCGCGTCGACGAAGGCGTCGCGGTCCGTCGCCCTGTCGGTGGCCAGATCCACTCCGTCGATCCGGGAGGCATCGGCGGCTACGTGGCCGGCCAGTTCGGACAGGCTGATCTGTCCACCTGCGCGGCCGAGCGCCGCAACGGCCAGTGCGAGGTAGGCATACCGCCGCCGGTCGAAGGGCCGGTCGGTGTGGGTGGCGGTGCCGGCACCCGGGTCGAGCCGGTCCAGCACGGTGAACAACCTGGCGGTCGTTTCGGTGACCTCGAGCCGGTAGCCGAGTGTGTCGAGCAGGTCGTCACGCAATTCGGTGGCCCACCGCCGCAGCAACGGCAGGGCGGTGCGGTCGGGGAACGTCGAGGTCACCAGGTGGTGGGTGAGGATCAGGCGCGCCGCGCGCTGGTACGAATCGAGGTCGAGCGGCGCGATGGTGCGTGCTCTCACTGCACGTCCACGGTCATAGCGTCCAGATACAACCGTCCGCGTGCGGTGCGCACCACCGTCGATTCGGTGCTGGGCCGCAACGTGAGTTTCACGCCGTTCTGCGTGCCGGACGTTCCGTCGCCGCGGACGCGTCCGCTCACCGGTACCCGCGCGGACAGCGCCGCGTCGATGAGGCTGAGCAGCACCTCGGTCTCCGGTTCGGTGAGTTCACGGTCCCGCACGCCGCCGGAGGCGAGGGACCGCGCCGCGTCGGCACGGCGTCGCTGGTTCTCCCACTGCAGTTCACGCAACCGCCGCACGGCTGCGTCGTTGCGGTGCACTCGGCCGGGCGCACCGGCAGACGGTGTCCGGCCCGTTTCGGCCAGCGTGCGCGAGATCTCGACCGGCGGTGCGTCCCACCACGACCGGTTGGCGGGCACCACGTCGGCGTCGGAATGCGGCACCGAGAAATGCCGGGGACGGCCGAGGTCGAACACCGCCCCGAACAGTGCGTGCGCGGCGTCCTCGCTGGGCGCGGCGGCGAACCATCCCGCCAGGTGCCGCAACTGCGATTCCCGGCTCACCCCGCCTCGGCGGGTCTCGGTGAGGCGGCGCAGCAGCGCCAGCACCGCCGCGATCGCACTCATCGTGCCCTCCCGCAACCGCTCGGATTCGCTCGGCGCCGACCCCATGCCCGCGAACCAGTGTTCGAGCCCGCGCCAGCGCTGGCGCCAGTCGGCTTCGCGTTCCTCGTAGGAGAGCAGGACCCTCTCGTCGTGTGCCGCGGCGAGGGCAGGTAGCCGCGCGGCGCCGGTGGCCTGGACCCGCGCGAGGGCGGCGGTGAGCTTCGGCGCATACCGGGCGAGGTCGGAACTGAACTCCCGCATGTGCGAGAGCAGTGCGTCTTTGTGGGTGAGAAACACTTCGGGGGTGATCTCGGTGGTGCGCACCAGGTCACCCAGGACGAGGTAGAACCGCGCGGCCCGCTCCGCCATGTCCGACAGGGTCGCATCGAGGCGGTTGAGTTTCCGGTACACGAGTTCGCCGTCCCCGGCGTCGTTGGCATCGGCGAGTTCGGTCAGATCGGCGAGGAGATCGGCCAGCGCCAACCGGGACAGCGCGACATCGTGCCCGCGACCGGTCAGGACGTCGTCGACGGCACGGAAGGCATAGAACCCTTCCTGCCCGAACTGGTAGACGAAGTGCCGGTTGCGGTACTCGGCGAGGGTGGCTGCGCGGGTTCCGTCGTAGCTGCGTTCGAGCACGCCCCACGCGTGCAACTGCTCGAGCAGGGGAGCGATCTCCGACGAGGTCAGCGCTGCCGCCGGATCGTCACCGCTGATGCGGCCGAGCACCGCTTCGACGTCGGCTGCGTGCAGCAGCACCACGTAGTTGGCGCGGGCATGATCGAACGCCCGGAGTACCCACAGATATTCGGTGCGTTTCTCGGCGGTCGCGAAGGAGAACAGCCGGAGCCGGCCGTCCCGCACCGTCGGGTCCTCGACCGTCCGGGTGCCGGATCGACCTGTTTCGTTCACCGTGACAGGGTAGGCGGACGGGCGCCCGGAGGCCGCATCACCCGCCGCCCGTGTCGGCGCTCTTCCTTATTCTGGTCGTGCGACAACGCGCGACCGTAGGAGGGGAGATGCCGGATCCCGGGGCCGGTTCGGGTGCCACGACGTGGGACGACATGGCGCAATGGCTCGTCGCGTCGCTCACCGGCAGGCCGGCCGGATTCGTCCTCGAGATCGGCCCGCGCGACTATGTGCCGTCCGAGGACGACCCCGAGGTCGTGTGCGCGCAGATCCATGTGCTCGCCGACGGTGTGCTCATGCTCCGCCGCTCACGTATCGAGCTGTCGCACCTGCTGCTCGGAGACCACACCCCGAACGGGCTGGTCCTGGACCTGTGGCACTTCGACGGCCACTTCGAGGACTGCACCGACGGCTATCTGTTCTCCCGCGACGTCCGCCTCGTCGCCGACACCTGTGTCGCCTGGTTCCGGGACGGCTGGAGCACCGCGTCCGCCGACGAACTGGGATGCAGCCTCCGGTTCCCCGACGAACTGCCCCGTACCGATACGACGATGCCGTAGCCCGCTGCGTGATACACCCGCCCGCACGCACCGTGAACGGCGATCGATACCGAAGTGGTGCCTCGTTCCTCCCACGAGGAACGCCGTCGCCCTGTTGACTCTGCACTCAGCGGCCCTGACTCCCAGCACCGACACCGCATCGGCGCAGAGGCGGTTCCCTCATGACGAGTCCACCGACATCGCCACCGGTCTCGGACGGAGGTTTCTCCGTCACGGACCCGCAGGAGTCGCTCGACCGCCTCTTGCGGGATCTGCGTACCCGCACCGAGGGCCTCTCGGCCAGAGAGGCCGAACGGCGTTTGGCCCAGGTGGGCGCGAACGACCTGGTCCGGCAGAAAGGCGAGCCGGCCTGGCGCGAGCTGCTGCGCCAGCTCGTCCATCCGCTGGCGTTGTTGCTGTGGGTGGCGGCTCTCCTCGCCTGGGTCTCCGGTTCGGGGCCGCTGGCCGTCGCGATCGTCGTCGTCATCTGCCTCAACGCAGGATTTGCCTTCGTGCAGGAGCGTCACGCCGAACAAGCCGTGGAAGCATTGTCGGCCTACCTGCCGCCGCATGCGCGGGTGCTGCGAGACGGACAGGAGACTCAGGTCGAAGCGCACCTGCTGGTGCCGGGTGATGTCGTTGTCGTCTCCGAGGGCGACCGCATCTCCGCGGATGCTCGGCTGTTGTCCGGGGCGGTGGACATCGATACGTCGACACTGACCGGTGAATCCGCGCCGGTCGAGGTACGCGTCGACGCCGGCAGCACCGATGTGCCCCTCATCAGGGCACGAGACGTGGTGTTCAGTGGAACCTCCTGCACGGCGGGCGAGGCCACCGCAGTGGTGTTCGCGACGGGCATGCGCACCGAACTCGGCCGGATCGCCGCCCTGTCGCAGCGAGTGGGGCACGAGGAGAGCCCGCTCGAGAAGCAGGTCAAGCGGGTGGCGCAGCTCATCGCGCTGGTGGCGGTCGGGATGGGGATCGCCTTCATTCCGCTGGGCACCATCTTCGCGGGCTTGTCGCTCTCCCAAGCCGCCGATTTCGCGATCGGGTTGCTCGTCGCGAACGTCCCCGAGGGACTGTTGCCGACGATCACGCTCGCCCTGGCGGTCGGGGTGCGGATCCTCGCCCGGCGGGGCGCCCTGGTCAAACGGATCTCCGCGGTGGAAACACTCGGTTCGACGAGCGTGATCTGCACGGACAAGACCGGCACGCTCACGCTCAACGAGATGAGCGTGGTGGAAATGTGGACTGCTGCCGGTGTCCTCGACTTCGACGGGTCGCCGGAGCGCCCGGCACCCGACACGCCGCCGGCTCGCCTCGCCTGGGCTGCGGTGTGCTGCAGCAATGCGACGATCCGCCGCAAGGACACATCCGGTGACGATCAAGGCACCGGGGACCAGACCGAACTGGCGCTGCTCCGTGCGGCCGAGGCGATGGGTGTCGACGTACCCGCCGAGCATTCCGGTCGCCTGGCGCTCTACTCGTTCGACTCCGTGCTGCGCCGCATGTCCACGGTCGATGACGGTCCCGGCGGTGCCTGGGTGCACACCAAAGGTGCGCCGGAGGTCGTGCTCGCCCGCTGTACACGGATCGCGGTCGGCGTGGGCGACGACCGCGAACTGACGGACGCCGATCGCCTCGAGGTCGAGGGTGTCGTCGATTCGTGGGCACGACAGGGACGACGCGTCCTCGCGCTTGCCGAACGCCGTCTCGATCCCGAAGCGGGGTCGCTGCCCGAACGCGACGACGCCGAACACGACCTGGTGTTGCTCGGTGTCGCCGCCATGATCGATCCGCCCCGCGCGGAGGTGCCCGACGCGGTCGCGCGATGCCACGACGCCGGGATACGCCTGATCGTGGTCACCGGCGATCACGCGCTGACCGCCCGAGGTGTCGGCGAGAGCGTCGGTATCGGGCGGGGCGGACTGACCGTGCTCGGGGGTGACGAGGTCGACCGCATGTCCGACCGCGAACTCGACGCGGTCCTCGCGACTCCTGGCGAATTGATCTTCGCGCGCAGTTCGCCGGAGTCCAAGCTGCGGATCACCGACGCGTTGCAGGGTGCCGGCTACATCGTGGCCATGACCGGCGACGGCGTGAACGACGCTCCGGCGTTGCGCCGCGCCGATATCGGTATCGCGATGGGCAAGTCGGGTACCGATGTGGCGCGCGAAGCGGCCACGATGGTTCTCACGGACGACAACTTCGCGACCATCGTGACTGCGGTCGAGGCCGGCCGCAGGGTCTACGACAACGTCCGCAAGTTCATCGTCTACATCTTCGCGCACACCACCCCGGAGGTCGTGCCGTTCCTGCTGTACGCGTTGAGTGGCGGGGCCATACCTCTGCCGTTGACCGTGATGCAGATTCTGGCGATCGACCTCGGGACGGAGACGGTGCCTGCTCTGGCGCTGGGACGTGAACGCGCAGAGCCGGGACTCATGGAACGCGCGCCCAGGACGCGGGCCCAGTCGGTCATCGACCGATCCATGATGGTCCGTGCCTGGGTGGTGCTCGGCGGTGTCTCGACGGTGCTGGTGCTGGCGCTGTTCCTCGGCACGCTGGTGGCCGGGGGATGGTCGCTCGGCGCCGACGTCGGCTCCGGTCCGCTGCACCACACCTGGCAGCAGGCGACCACCATGACGTTCCTGGCGATCGTCGCGTGCCAGATAGGCACCGCCACCGCGGCCCGCACGCAGCGTGCATCACTCGCCGAAATCGGGTTGTTCACCAACCCGTTGTTGCTGTGGGGCATCGTATTCGAGGTGTGCTTCGCGGCAGTGATCGTGACGGTGCCGGTACTCCGGGAAGTGTTCGGTACTGCGGTGCCCGAGTGGTGGCAGCTCGCGCTGTTGCTGCCGCTTCCGGTCGTGGTGTGGGGATGCGACGAACTCCTGCGCAGAAGAGCCCGCCGCCACGCCCGATGAGCGGCCCTGCGAGGGTTCGCGCCCCGTCAGCTCAGCGCAACGGTGCACCCGGGCTGCAAAGTGGCTGTCCGGTCGCGGCACATCACCTCGATCGGGCGGTGGTCTCCGGGCCCGGCGGTGACCTCCACCTTCCGCCCGTGGACCGATACCTGGAGGTTGTGTCCGCGGTAGCGCATCGGGAACTCCAGCGCACCGAGGCTTTCCGGCCACTGCGGGTTCAAGATGAGGTGGTCGCCTCGTGTCTCGAGTCCGGTGAAGCACCGCTGCAGCAGGTCGATGCTTCCCGCCATCGCCGCAAGATGGATGCCCTCGCGGGTGGTGCCACCCTGGATATCGGTGACATCCGAGACGAGAACTCTCTCGAAGTACTCCACGGCCTCGTCGCGATGACCGCGTGCGAGGACCCACGAGTGCACCACGGCGCTCAGGGTCGATCCGTGGGACGTGCGCGCGAGGTAGTAGTCGATGGTGCGGGGGATCGCGGCCGGTTCGAACCGGTAACCCGCGCGTCCGAGCAGATCTCGCAGTTCGTCGGCCGAGAGCACGTAGAACAGCATCACCACGTCGGCTTGTTTCGAGGCGCGGTACCGGTTCACATCGTCGCCTTCCGCCTCGAGGATCCGGTCCAGCCGCTGAATGTTTCCGTACCGCTCGCGATAACCGTCCCAGTCGAGTTCGGCCAGATCGGCGTATCCCTCGAACTGGCTCAATACCCCGTCGTGGAACGGAACGAACATCCGCCGGGTGACGTCGGTCCACCGGGCGAGTTCGTCCGCGTCGAGGTGCAGACTGTGCATCAGGTCGGTCCGGTCCGGATCAGGAAGTGTGGCAAGCGCTTCCATCGCACGAAGAATGACCCATATCGCCATCACGTTGGTGTAGGCGTTGTTGTCGATGCCGTCGTACGGAGCGTCGGGGTACCCGGAGTGGAACTCGTCCGGTCCCACGACCCCGCGGATCACGTATCGGGACCGGGTGCTGTCGTAGGTGGCGAGACTCGCGAAGAACCGTGCGATCTCGACCAGCATCTCGGCGCCGTACTCACCGAGGAACGCGAGATCTCCGGTGACCTGGTAGTACTGCCACACGTTGAAGGCCACGGCAATGCCGATGTGATGCTGCCGCGCACTGGGGTCCGGCAGCCACCGCCCGGACCGCGGGTTGAGGTGCCACTGCTGGCTCTCCTCCCGTCCGTCGCTTCCGGATTGCCACGGGAACATCGCGCCCCGGTAACCGGCGGCACGGGCCGCGCGGCGTGCCTCCGGCAGTCTGCGGTACCGGTACATCAGCAGGGACCGGGTCAGCGACGGTTTCCTGAGGTTGAGCACGGGGAAGACGAACAACTCGTCCCAGAAGATGTGTCCGCGGTAGGCCTCGCCGTGCAGGCCCCGGGCCGGGACACCGGCATCGAGATCGGCGGTGTTCCGCGACAGGGTCTGGAGGAGATGCAGCATGTGCAGTCGCAGAATCCGGGACGCATCCGGCCGATCGCGGAGAGTGATCCGGGTCCGGTCCCACAGGAGTTCCCACGCCCGCACGTGACCGTCGAGGATCTCGTCGAACGTGCCCGACGCCGACAACAGCCGGGTGGCCGCGTCGGCAGGATCGGACACCGCACGGTCGCGACCGGTGAACACGGTGGCCAGTTTGTCCACCGTGACGGTTCGCCCCTCGTCGACGCGGACAGCGACGATATGACCGATGCTGCCGTCACTTTCGAAGAACTGACAGGTGCTGTCGTGCCGTTCGCCGTTGGACCGGACGGTGGTGCGTGCTGCCGTTGCCACCGGGACATGCGACTGGTTCGTCCGCATGCTCAGCATCACCGAGTCGGGCGACACCTCGCACGCGTCCATCGGGACGAGATGTCGATCGGCCAGGTCACGGTATCGGTCGACGAGCGCGTTGCGGACCGAACCGTCGAGCGACGACCTGAACTCCACGAGGCCCGACCAATCGTGCGCCACCACCGTCGTCTGGAGCGCGCCGACATGCGCCAGATGCATCGCGACGAACCGTCGCTGTACCACTGTCGTCGTCCGCCCGGCGTCGTCGCGATACTGCACCCGGCGGGTGAGCACTGCCCGGCGCAGGTCGAGGTACTGGCGATAATCGAGCAGTTCGACCGCGTCCACGTCGAACCACGGTCCACCGTCGATCCGGAACGTCAGCGGCAGCCAGTTGGGCGTGTTCACCAGGCTTTCGTTCACGAGCGTCATGCCCGGACGGTCGTCCTGCAACCGGTTGAACAGGCCGGCGACGTACGTGCCCGGATAGTGGGTCGGACCGGCGACTGCTTCGGGCGCACACCCGCGCGTGGCGAAAAACCCGTTTCCCACGGTGCACAGCGATTCCCGGAGTTTCTCGGAATCAGGGTCGTAGTCGTCGTAGAACAGCGTCCACGCACCGGCGCGGGACGCATCCGGCGGGTTGCGCTCGAGCATGTCGCCGACCAGATCCAGCAGCTCCCGCACCCCGGCCGCGCCGTTCACCGCGAACCGGGCGGCGCTCCGCCGATCCTCGCCGGCCTCGTGCCGGACCACGACCCCGATCCCGCCACGGGGCAGCGCGTCGAACGCGTCCTCGTCGGTGCGATCGCCTCCGATGTACACGGGCAGCACGGACTTTCCCCGGGCGATGTGTTCGAGCACCCAGTGCAGTGCTCTGCCCTTGTCCCGCCCAGGGGCGGGACCGATTTCCCCGCCATCCGTGTGATCGGGCGCTCGGTCGGCACCGGGCGCCGCCGCGAGTACGGCAGGGTGTTCGTACTTCTCGCCGCCCGGTCCGGCGAGTTCGAACCCGTGTCGGCCCGCGTACCACAGACCGGGTATCCCGAGCCGGTCCTGCAGGCCCGTCAGGTCTCGTTCGCTCAGCACCACGACGATGCATGTTTCCGCCAGCCTCGCCAGAGTGCTCCGAAGGTTTTCGGTCGGCTCGGTATCCGCCGTGGCGGTGTCGAGGTCGAGTAGCAGGACCGGTTCGTGGACCCGCAGGAACGCCGCCAGTTCCGCATCGGACGCGGCGGCGTCGGGGATGTCCGAGAGGGGGCGATCATCTGCCCGCAGTCCGATCTCGCCGAGGTCCCGAACCACCACGTCTGCGCCCGCGACGGTCGGATCCCGCTCGCGTCCCTCCCGGTCGACTTCGATGACCAGGGCGAACCCGGCACGATGCCCGGGGTGCACCTCGTGCTCGCCGCGGGCTGTGACGAGCACGGCGGACGACGGCCTGGCGCCCAGGCGTGCCGCGGCCCCCTCGGGTGTCGTCTCGTTCACCGCGACGGACAGCGGCCCGCTGAGGCCCGCGGTCTCCAACGCTTCCTTCGCGTGTCCGCTGGGGGAGAACACCGCCATCCCCACACCGGCACTGTCCAGTCGGCGCAGCAGTGCCGTCACCGGGTCTGCTCGTCCCTCGGTTTCGTCGGGACGGGACGTTCCGGTGCCCTCGGCACCGGAAACCGACGCGAAATCCGGAAGGACCCCGAGATCGACGACGACCGCGCTGTGATGCCGCAGGTCGATGAGCGGCCGGTCAGCGGTGTCATCCTCGTCGTTCTGCACAGTGCCTCCCGGACGGAACGAGAACAGCCTTCCCACCTTCCACTCCGGACAGTAGCCCGGTGGTGTGGGCGCGAGTTCGAAAAGGACGAGACCTGTCGATACTGCGGAATCGAGCGTCCGGCACCCGGGAGAGGACACGGCGCGGTATCGGAGTTGCGTCGGGTGGGTCTCGACTTCCGGAATCGTTAACGCCCGTGGGCGTCCCTGCGACATGTCATACGTCGGGGTACCCACCTATTCGGTCATCGAATTGAGGCACCCACCATGCGAAAAGCATCTCCATTCCTCGCCGCGCTGTTCGGAACGACACTGCTCGTGGCTGTGGCCGGCGGAGCCGGCGCTCAGATCCCGGGCGATACCGGAGAGTCCGCGCCGACGGCGGCAACGGCCCAAACGACACCGCCGCCGACACCGCCGCCTACGACGACTCCACCACCGACGACCACGCCGCCGCCTACGACGACTCCACCACCGACGACGAAACCACCGAC
>JADGMW010000389.1_pt1 | contig 19610 bp, 19 predicted proteins | sample 8641801 | NCBI WGS metagenome assembly JADGMW01 (sample SAMN16272018, study PRJNA661076) | feces metagenome | isolation source: fecal sample from diarrhoea affected cattle A | host: Bos taurus | place: South Africa: Lokaleng Village, Mahikeng | collected 2019-09
CATCGCGGAGTCGCGTGGCAACCCCCTCGCGCTCCTGGAGCTGCCACGGAGCGCGTCGCCCAGCCGGCTCGCGGGCGGGTTCGAGCTTCCAGACACGCTCACCATCCCGCGCCGCATCGAGGAGGTCTTCCATCGCCGGTCGGCTGAGCTGTCCGCGCAGGCGCAATTGCTGCTGCTGCTCGCCGCCGCCGAACCGACCGGCGATGGGGCTCTGCTCTGGCGAGCAGCCGAGCACCTCGGGGTGCCCCTCGAAGCTGCAGGGCCTGCGGAAGACTCCGGGCTGCTGGAGATCGATACCCGTGTGCGATTCCGTCACCCACTCGTGCGCTCAGCCGTCTACCGCGCGGCCTCGCCGACCGATCGCCGACGCGTGCATGCGGCGCTCGCCGCCGCCATCGACCCGCAGGTCCACCCGGACCGTCGTGCCTGGCATCGAGCGCAAGCGGTGTGGGGGCAGGACGAGGAGGTCGCGGCCGAGCTGGAGCGCTCGGCCGAACGGACACGCGAACGCGGCGGTGTGGCGGCCGCCGCCGCGTTCCTGCAGCACGCTGCGGACCTCACACCCGAACCGGCCGCCCGCGCCCGGCGGGCGCTGGCCGCTGCGCACGCAAAGCACGACTCGGGGGCGTCGATCGCGGCGGCGGAACTCTTGGACGTGGCGGCTGTCGGGCCGCTGGACGAGCTGCAGCGCGCGCGACTCGAGCTGCTCCGGGCCCGGATCGCCTTCCAGCTGACCCAGGGTGCAGAGGTGCCGGGCATGCTGCTCGACGCCGCGGAGACTCTCGCTCCGCTCGATCCCGCCTTGGCTCGCGAGACGTACCTCCACGCGATCGATGCCGCAATGATCACCGGCGGGACCGGAGATGTTCGCGGCGCGCGCGAGGTGGCCACGGCGGCTCTCGGAGCGCCGCCGCCCCCGGGGCCGCCGACGCCGCCGGATCTGCTGCTCGAGGGCTTGATCGTGACCTTCACGCGCGGGTACGTGGCGGGCGCGCCCGCGATGAAGGATGCGCTGAGGGCGTTCCACGATCGCGGGTTCGACGGGGAGGCGCTGGGCGAGATGGGCAGCCGCCGCTGGCTTTGGCTCGCGGCTCGGAGCGCGGCCGCCCTGTTCGACGAGGAGCGGGTACGTGTGCTGGCGGCACGGAACGTCCGGCTGGCCCGCGACTCTGGTGCGCTGGCCACGCTGCCGGGGGCGCTCGTCGGTCACGCCGGGATACTGGTGCTCGCCGGCGAGCTGTCCCAGGCGGCGGAGCTGTGCGCCGAAGCGTCCGCGATCACGCGTGCAACCGGTGCTGTGCCGCTGCCGTACGCCGACATCATCCTGGCGGCTTGGCGCGGTCACGAGACCGAGACCGCTCAGCTCTACGCCGCGAACGTAGAGAAAGCGGCGGGGCACCGGGGCGGCGCGGAGATGGCCACCGCCAACTACTCGTTGGCCGTGTTGCGCAACGGAACGGGCGATTACGAGTCCGCGGCGACGGCGGCGACCGAGGGGTGTGAAACGAACGAGCTCTCCAACACCGGCCTCGCTCTGCTCGAGCTGGTCGAGGCCGCCACTCGCGCCGGTCAGCCCGGACTTGCGGCCACCGCGCTGACCGAACTCTGCGCCCGCGCGGAGGCCAGCGGCGCCCCGTTCGCACTCGGGGTTGCTGCGCGCTCGCGCGCGCTGGCGAACTCAGGACCCGCTGCCGAAGACGAGTACCTCGAAGCGATCACCCGAATCGGGGCGTCCCGGATGACGGGCTATCTCGCCCGCACGCACCTCGTATACGGGGAGTGGCTGCGCCGGGAGGGGCGGCGCCAGGATGCCCGGGAACAGCTGCGTGTCGCGCACGAGCTGCTGTCGACTATGGGCGCAGAGGCGTTCGCCGAACGCGCCGCGCGGGAGTTGCGCGCGACAGGCGAGTATCCGCGAAAGCGCACCGCCTCGCCGGCAACCGCGCTCACTGAACACGAGTTGCAGATCGCTCGACTGGTCGCGACGGGCGCGACATCGCGTGAGGTCGGTGTGCAGCTCTTCCTGAGTCCTCGGACGATCGAGGCTCACCTGCGCAACATCTTCCGCAAGCTCGGCATCACGTCTCGGCGCCAGCTGAGGGAGATTCGGCTCCCCTGAACCTCCGGCTTCGGAGCGATTCGGATGTCAGTGGGAATGACGATAACAGGGCAAGCAGCCGATTCAGCTACGTGGGCCGGATGATGACCTGCGAACTCGGCGACAGGGGCCGGAAACCGTAGCGAGCACACACGCGGGCAAGGCGGGTGGTGCCGGCGGAGGCGACCAGCCAGTCGCCCGGAGCAACCTCGCCAGCGATGGTGCGGGCGGCGAACTCGAACGCATCTGTCGGGTGCCGAGGCGCGGCTGGGTGCCTCGCGAAGCCGTAGATGGTCCAGCGTCGCCCGGGAAGGTGCAGGCCGAGCATCTCGAGAGCACCGGGGAGCGCGATGGCAGAGACAACGAAGTGCACGATCAACCCGGTCATCACGAAGACCATAAGAACGGCGAGCAGCGCGACGAGGAGAGCAGCCGCGGCAGGTTCCGTCACGCTCAGGTAAATGAGCGCAAGCACCACGATTGCCACGGTGATCACTGAGATCAGCCCGAACGCGAGCGCGGTGACGATCTTGGCCGTCATACCCAGCGACGACCCTGACGGCGCCAGGATGATGACGCTCTGCCGGTCATCGCTGATGTGCACCTGCCCAGCCATTGCATACGGCAGGTTACTCAGAACCTGGACCGGCCAAGCCGCCGTGGCGAACACACGAGGCACGGGCCACTCCGCGGTGTACCCCCGCACCAGAATCCACGACGCACGACCCAGCTGGGCGGCCCCCACGCGACTGGTCACATCGAGACCATATCGGTACGACGGATGAGCCACCGCGCCTTCGTCCACCGCTGGCACACCTCCCGGCCGGTCCCCGCGCGCAAGTCATCGGTCGCGCCCGAGGTCGCCATCTCCGCGAGCATCGACTCGACTTGGACATGGAGCCTCGCGGTCGGCACCAGACGCATCTCCCGCGTGAAGCACGAGTTCAGGATCGCCACGATGACCGGCGCCTGCTTCTGGTTCAGCAGCGACAGCGTCGGCTGCCCAAAGGCCTCGGCCACACAGGCGAACTCACCCCTAACCTCACTCACATCTACCCCCTGGCCCCAGAGTGGCAGGCACCTCTGACACATCGCCAGGCTTGTCGTGCGAGTCGCCAGCGTGCGGAGAAGCAGGACCGCAGCTGAAGGGGTGCCGGACGGTTTGGCGATGGCTTCCGTGTGAGACGGGCCAGTGACACTTCACAACTAGTTGCGTAGAATGGCTGTATGCCCGCCACTATGCCCATGAGCCGCTTCATTCAGAACTACAAGCCGCGCCTCGACGAACTCGCCCAGAGCGACGATGTGATCGTTCTCGAGCAGCGCGCCGGGCAGCCGAGCTTCGTCCTCGAGACGGAGCGCCGCGCGATGGCGACACGGGAGGCCAACGGATTCATCGCCGACGCGTTGAGCGCCGTCGTCGGCGACGCACAGCTGGAGCGTGCCTTCGCGGAGCGTCTGACGGGTAGCCTCCCCTGGGTGAGGTTCCTCCCACAGGAGGATCGACTCACGTTCGTCGAGGAGGCCGTTGAGACGCTGCGGGCGTGCGCGGCGATCAACCGGTACACAGCGTTCACGGAGCTCATCCACGACTGGAAGAACACCGCGGAGATCTACTCTGACCCGCAGCTGGCGCGGGCGCTCAGGGACGAGATCGAAGAGCCGATCGACAAGCTCGTCGCGTGACGTGGCAGGGGCGCCCGCGGCGGAGGAGCCGCAGTCCCGGAAGCCCAAGCGCCTGGACGAGATCCCGCCGCCGGCGACCGACGACGAGTACACGCTGAAATACGCCACGAAGGAGTCCCTGCACTTCGAGGAGATGGCCAGGCGGTTTCCGGGTACCTGCGACGAGCTGAAGAGGCGGCTGAAGAACACGCCCTTGGTGCGTTCGGATGTGCAGAAGCCCCTGAAAGGCAACCTGTCCACCAGATCGGTGCAGGGCAAGACCCTGCCTCAGTGGCAGTACGACATCTCATCGAGCGCGCGAGTCTGGTACTGCACGGATACGGAGACGAAGACCGTCTGGCTCACGCTCGCTTCCTCGGGCCACCCGAAGGCGACCGAAACGAAGGCGAAGCGCGCTCCTCGGGGCAGGTGACTCCGGCCCGCTCAAACGGCCTCGTCAACGTCGACCAGCCACCCGATGACCCTTCCGGCGCGCCGTTCAGCAGGCGGATCCGCGCTCACATCGTTTACATGCGGGCCAGCGGCACTCTCATGCTCGACGGCCTGTCGTACTCCCTGGACCGAGCCCAGCGTCGCCGTGCCCTGCACCGGCTCGGACACGACCATGTAACGGCTCGGCCGGGTGCCAACGAAGATGCCGTCTCCGATCTCTCGGCGCACCTCGGGCCACTCCTCACCGGCACGTGGCGGGACTGCGTCAGGTGGGGCTCCATGGCCCGGCCGACGCAGCTCTCTGCGCTCGAGGAACTCCTGCGTGACCTCGCGCACCGCGGTGACGAGCCCACCCACCCGGTCAGGGAAGTCGGCCTCGTGATGTGACTCCATCGCGTCGACCGTTCTTGCCAGCTGTTCGCCCAGCGCCGCTTTCAGCTCGTCGCTGACCCCGCGAGTAGCGATGCTGAACTCCACGCGGTGCCCGACGGCGAAGGGATCGCCGCAGCAGGCCCGCTCCCAGGCCGAAAGCCATACGCGCGTCATGCCCGCAGGCTACCTGGGATGAGGCGCACTGCCGGGGAGCCGCCGCCCGTGCGCGCGCGGCCGTCCTGTTCAGCCGCCGACGAACCCTTCGTCTATCAGTCGTGCCCCGGCGCCCTCGCATGCCTCGATGAGCGGTGCGGACGCGGTCCACTCCGGGCTACCGATCTCGCTATGGTCGGTCCGCGGGGGCTCGACCGTCACCGTCACAGTCGGCGTCGGCGCCGGTTCAGCGTCTGCGGCTGCGGGCGCGCATCCAGTGACGCCAGCAACGAGAGCGATCGCCCCCGCGATGCCACGAGAACCCGAGCATGACCCAAGACGTCTACATGAACACGCTCAGGGGATCGGTGAATGCGACGGGCGTGCTTGAGCTCACACTGAAAAAAGCTCATCTGAATGTGCGGAGCTGTGCGGAACGCGTGACTGAAGTCCACAGTCGGATGCGCTGCCACCCGCCCGGTGTTAGCCGCAGACTCCCTGATAAAAGGGCAAGAAGAAACCCCCGTGAGTAGAAGCCTCACGAGGGTTTCAGTGGCTCCGACGGGCGTCGATCCCGTGACCTCACGATTTTCAGTCGTGCGCTCTACCAACTGAGCTACAGAGCCGCGCGGCCGTGCGATGACTGCCGCGTCCGAGACGAAGGGCCCTTCCGAAAAAGGGCCCGTCGCTCTGGAGCGACCCTGACGGGACTTGAACCCGCGACCTCCGCCGTGACAGGGCGGCACGCTAACCAACTGCGCTACAGGGCCTTGCATATTCAATTGTAGGTGTGACCCCAACGGGATTCGAACCCGTGCTACCGCCGTGAAAGGGCGGCGTCCTAGGCCGCTAAACGATGGGGCCGAAATGAACCCCTTCGCCACGCGGGCTCAGCGCTCACTTGCCGACGCCCAAGCATACGCAATCCCGCACGGATCCGCCAATCGGGGGCGCGTCCTCCCGGGATCAGCGGGATTCGCACGCACCATGGAGGTCGCGGAGACAGCGGCGGACATCTGTTGCGCTTGTGACTGCTGTTGCTACTGTGGTGCGAGTTGTGGCCGCGGAGGGGAAAGGTGCTGTCGTGACGCTCGACCGCCTGGACGACGAGGAGTGCAACTGCGCACCCAGCCCTCGTGAACGCCGGATGCTGTGGCCCTCTCTCGACCGGCGAGGCGCCCTCACCCTCGGTGCCATCGGCGCGGTGTCGCTCGGCGTGCTGGGCGCGACCGGCGGCCCGCTCCTGGCGCCGGCCTTCGCCGCCGGATACCCCTCGTGGCCCGATGTGGAGCGCGCCAAGGCCAACGAGGCGTCCAAAGCCGCCGAGGTCGCCCGCATCCAGGGCCTGATCCAGGGTCTCGCCGCAGAGGTGCAGCGCACGCAGGCCGAGGTCGTCGCGCGCTCCAACGAGTACTACGAGGCGCAGCAGGCCTACCTGCAGGCGGCGTATGACGCCGACCAGCTCCAGGCCCAGGCCGATGCGCAGGCCGCAGCAGCGACGGAAGCCGCGAACAAGGCCGGCCGCGTCGCCGCCCAGCTGTACCGCAGCGGCGGCGACGACACGTCGCTCGACCTGTTCTTCGCCGGGTCCGCGACCTCAGCCGAAGATCTGCTCTCGCGCCTCGGCACGATGGACAAGCTCATCGAGCGCAACCAGTCGGTGTACGCGCAGGCGGTCACCGCCCGCGACAGCGCGCAGAGCCTGAGCGACCAGGCGGAGGTCATGCGCGCCGAGCGCGACCGCCTGCAGAAGGTCGCCGAAGAGAAGATGCTCGCCGCCCAGCAGGCCGCCGACGCGGCACAGGCGGCGCTGACCGAGCAGCAGGCCAACCAGGTGACGCTCGAGGCGCAGCTTGCGGCTCTCAAAGACACGACGGCCAAGACCGTCGCCGACTACCAGGCCGGCGTCGAGGCCGAGCGCAAGGCCCGCGAGGAGCGCGAGCGTCGTGCCCGCGAGGAGGCCGAGCGCCGGGCCCGTGAAGAGCGCGAGCGCTGGGAGCGCGAGCAGGCCAACAACGGCGGTGGCGGCGGTGGTGGCGGTGGTGGCGGTGGCAACGGTGGCTCCGTCGGCGGCTCCGGGTGGGCACGGCCCTCCTCCGCCGGGATCAGCTCCTGGTACGGCCGACGCTCACAGCAGTGCACGCCGGGCTATTGCGCGAGCCGCGACCACCTCGGGTTGGACTTCGGGGCCGGATGCTGGGCACCGATCTTCGCCGCATCCAGCGGCACCGTCACCTACGCCGGGTACAACGGCGGCTACGGCAACTACATCCGCATCGATCACGGCAACGGCGTCGCGACCGGGTACGGGCACATCTCCAACGGCGGCATCTACGTCGGCCGCGGGCAGTGGGTCAACGCCGGGCAGCAGATCGCCGGCACCGGCGCGACCGGCAACTCCTTCGGCTGCCACCTCCACTTCGAGGTCTACACCTCCAGTGGCACCATCGACCCCGCGCCCTTCCTGCGGAACCGCGGCGTCTGGATCTGACCCCGCCCGCGACACGAAGAAGCCCGGCCGACCGGCCGGGCTTCTTGCATATCCGTGCGGGTCAGAGCGAGTTCGGCGCCTCGCCGGAACCCTGCGTGCGGGTCTCGCCCTCGTGGTGCTCGAAGCGCTCGAACGCCTCGGTCACGAGGCGCTCGGCCTCCGCCGCGTCCGCCCAGTCGTCGACCTTGACCCACTTGCCCGGCTCGAGGTCTTTGTAGTGCTCGAAGAAATGCGCGATCTCCTTCTGGGTGTACTCCGGGATGTCGCCGACATCCTGGATGTGCGCCCAGCGCGGGTCCTTCGCGAGCACCGCGACGACCTTGTCGTCGCCGCCGGCCTCGTCGCTCATCTTCAGCACGCCGACGGGGCGCACCTTGGCGAGGATGCCGGGGGCGAGGTCGTGGTCCAGGAGCACGAGCACGTCGAGCGGATCGCCGTCTTCGCCGAGGGTGTTCTCGAAGAACCCGTAGTTCGTGGGGTATCCCATCGGCGTGTAGAGGATGCGGTCGAGGAAGACCCGCCCGGTGCCGTGGTCGACCTCGTACTTGATCTTGCTGTTGCGCGGGATCTCGATGACGGCGTCGTACGCGCCCATGCGTGTGCTCCTTCAGTCTGGGAATGCCGCCCACCAGCCTACTGCCGGTGCCCGGAAGACCTCCCGGGGGGACGGGACCCCGGCCCCGAATCCGCGTTCGGCCCGCGGGGCCACCGGGCCGTCCGGAACGCCGGCCACCGACCCCGGTAGCGTGGGGATGTGGACCGCCGCCCCGCCCTCGCCCCCGCCGTCGCCGAGGTGCGCCGTGCCGTGCGGGAGGTCCTGGAGCCGCTGCGCGCGGATGGCACCCCGCCCGTGATCGTCGCGCTCTCGGGCGGCGCGGACTCGCTCGCGCTCGCCGCCGCCACGGCGTTCGAAGCACCCAAGCTCGGCCTCCGGCCTCTTGCGATCGTGGTCGACCATCAGCTGCAGCCGGGGTCTGCCGAGGTCTCCGCGCGCGCCGCCGACGCCGCGCGGCTGCTGGGTATGGATGCGCACGTGGTCGGTGTGACGGTGAAGGGCGGCGACGGACCCGAGGCGGCCGCCCGCAGCGCGCGGTATCGCGCCCTCACCGAGACGGCTCGGGCCCGCAGGGCCGCCGCCGTGCTCGTCGGCCACACCCTCGACGACCAGGCCGAGACGGTGCTGCTGGGCCTGGCCCGCGGATCGGGCGCCGCCAGCCTCCAGGGGATGGCCGCGTCCTCCGAGCTGGATGGCGTCACGCTGCTGCGTCCCCTCCTCGGCGTGCGCCGCGAGACGACGCGCGCGGCGTGCGCCGCCGCGGGGATCGAGCCGTGGGAAGACCCGCACAACTCCGACCCCCGCTTCGCTCGCGTGCGCGTGCGCGAACGGGTGCTGCCGACCATGGAGGCCGAGCTCGGTCCCGGCGTGGCCGAGGCCCTCGCCCGCACCGCCGAGCAGTTGCGGGAGGACGCCGCCGCCTTCGCCGACATGATCGACGAGGTCATCGAAGACATCGTCGAGCACGCCGAGGCCGGCATCTCCGTCTCCGCGGCCGCGTTGGCCGCCAACCCGGCGGCGCTGCGGCACCGCATCATCCGTCACGTGGTCGCGAGCGAATTCGGTGAGAGCCTCACGCGTGCGCAGACCCTGGAGGTCGCGCGCCTCGCGATCGCGTGGACCGGGCAGGGCCCGATCGACCTGCCCGGATGCTCCGCCCGCCGCAACGGCGGCCGCATCGAGTTCACCGCCGCCGGCGCGCTCAGCGCCGACGTTTAGGATCGGAAGCATGCGCGCGGCCGACATCCCCGAGGACATCACCGAGATCCTGCTGACCGAGGAGCAGATCCACGAGAAGCTGGCCGAGATCGCCGCCCAGGTGGCGACCGACTACGAGGGCAAGAACCTCCTCCTCGTCGGCGTGCTCAAGGGCGCGGTCATGGTGATGGCCGACTTCGCTCGCCTGCTTCCCGGCCACATCGCGATGGACTGGATGGCGGTGTCCTCCTACGGCGCCGGAACCCGCTCGAGCGGTGTCGTCCAGATCCGCAAAGACCTCGACACCGACCTGCACGGCCGGCACGTGCTCATCGTCGAGGACATCATCGACTCGGGCCTGACCCTGAGCTGGCTGCTGGAGAACTTCGCGTCGCGTGGCGCGGAGTCGATCGAGGTGCTGGCGCTGCTGCGCAAGCCCGAGGCCATGAAGGTCCACGTGGACTGCCGGTACGTCGGGTTCGACATTCCGAACGAGTTCGTCATCGGCTACGGCCTGGACTACGCCGAGCGCTACCGCAACCTGCGCGACGTCGCCGTCCTCGCCCCGCACGTGTACTCGTAAGCGTCGCCCGGGCGGTGCGGCGTACGCCGTGGGCGAATGCACAGTCCGGGCATAGGCGGCCCGCGATACCCTGAATGCACCGCCGCATCGGGCGGATCCCCAGATGGAAGGGTCATGGGCCCCGCCCAACCATGGACTTCAAGAAGCTGACGCGCAACCCGATCCTGTACGTGCTGCTGATCGGGATCCTGCTGATCGTCGGGTTCTCGCTCATCACCAGCCTCAACGGTGCGAAGCAGATCTCCACGCAGCAGGGCCTCGAGCTGCTCGACGGCGGCACGGTCACCGAGGTGACGAACACCGACGGCGACCAGCGCGTCGACATGGTGCTCTCCGAGCCGTTCGAAGGCGCGACCGACGTGCAGTTCTACTACGTCACCGACCGTGGGGACGAGGTCGTCCGCGCGATCGACGCGGCCAACCCCTCCGACGGCTTCAACGACCTCGTTCCCCGCCCGACATGGTTCGACGGCTTCATCTCGCTCCTGCTTCCGCTGGTGCTGCTGGGCCTGCTGTTCTGGTTCCTCCTCTCCAGCGCCCAGGGCGGCGGCGGCCGCGTCATGCAGTTCGGCAAGTCGCGCGCGAAGCTCGTCAGCAAGGAGAGCCCGACCGTGACGTTCCAGGACGTCGCCGGCGCGGATGAGGCCATCGAAGAGCTGCACGAGATCAAGGACTTCCTGAAAGACCCGGCCCGCTTCCAGGCCGTGGGCGCCCGCATCCCCAGGGGTGTGCTGCTGTACGGCCCTCCCGGAACGGGTAAGACCCTCCTCGCCCGCGCCGTGGCCGGCGAGGCCGGTGTGCCGTTCTACTCGATCTCCGGTTCGGACTTCGTCGAGATGTTCGTCGGCGTCGGCGCCAGCCGCGTGCGCGACCTGTTCAACCAGGCCAAGGAGAACGCCCCCGCGATCATCTTCATCGACGAGATCGACGCCGTCGGCCGTCACCGCGGCGCCGGCATGGGCGGCGGGCACGACGAGCGCGAGCAGACCCTGAACCAGATGCTCGTGGAGATGGACGGCTTCGACCCGAAGGTCAACGTCATCGTCATCGCCGCGACCAACCGTCCCGACATCCTCGACCCGGCGCTCCTGCGCCCCGGCCGCTTCGACCGGCAGATCGGCGTCGACGCACCCGACCTCAAGGGCCGCCAGAAGATCCTCGAGGTGCACGGTCGCGGCAAGCCGCTGGCCGACAGCGTCGATCTCGAAGTCGTCGCCCGCAAGACGCCCGGATTCACCGGTGCCGACCTCGCGAACGTCCTCAACGAGGCCGCGCTGCTGACGGCGCGCTCCAACGCGCAGCTCATCGACAACCGCGCCCTGGATGAGGCCATCGACCGTGTCATCGCCGGGCCGCAGCGCCGCACGCGCGTCATGCGCGACAAGGAGAAGCTGATCACCGCGTACCACGAGGGCGGGCACGCCCTCGCCGCGGCGGCGATGAACCACACCGACCCGGTCACGAAGGTCACGATCCTCCCGCGCGGCAAGGCGCTCGGCTACACGATGGTGCTGCCGCTGGATGACAAGTACTCCGTCACGCGCAACGAGCTGCAGGATCAGCTCACGTACGCGATGGGCGGACGCGTGGCCGAGGAGATCGTCTTCCACGACCCCACCACGGGTGCCTCCAACGACATCGAGAAGGCGACCGGCATCGCCCGCAAGATGGTCACCGAGTACGGCATGACCACCGACGTCGGTCCGGTCAAGCTCGGCTCGTCCTCCGGCGAGGTGTTCATGGGTCGTGACATGGGCCACGGGCGGGAGTTCAGCGAGCGGATCGCCGAGCGGGTCGACGAGCAGGTCCGGGGCCTGATCGAGCAGGCCCACAACGAGGCCTACCAGGTGCTCAACGACAACCGCGAGATCCTCGACCGGCTCGCGCTCGAGCTGCTGGAGAAGGAGACGCTCGATCACCTGGAGCTCGCCGAGATCTTCAAGGACATCAAGCGCCTGCCCCCGCGTCCGCAGTGGCTCTCCAGCAGCGAGCGTCCCGTCTCGGCCCTGCCGCCGGTCGACGTGCCGCACCGCCGCGAGCCCGCCGGTGTCGCCGCCAGCGTGGAGGTGGAGGCGGAGACCGAGAAGGCGCCGCGCCGCCGCGCGAGCGGGCAGGCCCGGCCGGCCACCGCGTAGGCGCGACCGTGGCCGTCGACCGCGCACGCGTCGCCGCGCTCGTGCGCGACCTCTTGGCTGCGATCGGAGAGGATCCCGATCGCCCCGGGCTCCGTCAGACGCCGCAGCGCGTCGCCGACGCGTACGGGGAGTTCTTCTCCGGCATCGGCGAGGATGCGGCGGCCCCTCTGGAACACACCATCTCGGTCGCGCAGGGTCCGGCGCCCGAGACGCTGCCCTCCGGCGCCGTGCTGCTGCGGGACGTCGCGTTCCGCTCGATGTGCGAGCACCACCTGCTGCCCTTCCGCGGGCGGGCGCACCTGGCCTACCTCCCCGGCGAGCAGGTCGTCGGCCTGAGCGCCTTGCCCAAGGTCGTCGACATCCTCGCGTCCCGCCCGCAGGTGCAGGAGCGACTGGGTGAGCAGATCGCCGACACCATCGCGGCGTCGCTGGATGCCCGCGGGGTGCTGGTGGTGCTGGACGCCGTGCACGAATGCGTCACGATGCGCGGCGCCCGCCAGCCCGACGCATCCACCGTCACCGTCGCCGCGCGCGGCGAGCTGCTCGACCCCGCCGCGCGGGCCGAGCTCATCGCCCTGATCGGCGTCGCGCGCGCATGACCGTCGTGATGGGCATCGTCAACGTCACGCCCGACTCGTTCAGCGACGGCGGCCGCTACGTCGATCCGGCCGCCGCGATCGCGCACGGCGAGCGGCTCCGCGCGCTCGGCGCCGCGATGATCGACGTGGGCGGGGAGTCGACCCGGCCCGGCGCCACCCGCGTGGCGGAGGGCGTGGAGCAGGAGCGGGTGCTGCCGGTGGTCTCGGCCCTGGCTTCGGCCGGGATCGCGGTGAGCATCGACACGATGAACGCCGCCACGGCGGTGGCCGCAGTCGCGGCGGGCGCACGGATCGTCAACGACGTGTCGGGGGGACTGTCCGACCCCGAGATGCTGACCGCCGTCGCCGCCACCGACGCCGACATCGTGCTGGGCCACTGGCGCGGGCCGTCGGAGGACATGTACGCCACCGCGTCGTACCGAGATGTCGTGGCGGAGGTGACCGCGGAACTGCTCGCCCGGGTCGAAGCCGCCGCGGCGGCGGGCATCGCCCCCTCGCGCGTGATCCTGGACCCCGGGATCGGCTTCGGGAAGAAGGGCGCCCAGAACTGGGACGTCCTGCGGGCACTGCCCCAACTGACGCGGCTCGGCCCGCGCGTGCTCGTGGGCACGAGCCGCAAGCGGTTCCTCGCCGACGCCCTGGGCGACGACGCGTCGACCGAGCGCAAGGATCTGGCGACCGCCGTGACGAGCGTGCTCGCTGCGCGTGCGGGAGCATGGGCGGTGCGCGTGCACGACGTGGCGGCCACGTGCGATGCTCTGCAGGTCGCGGAGCGGTGGGAGGGCATCGGAGCATGAGCAGAGACGACGTCGTGGACGAGATCACCCTCACGGGGGTGCGGGCGTTCGGATATCACGGGGTGTACCCCGACGAACGTCGCGAGGGGCAGGAGTTCGTCGTCGACCTGACGCTGCACGTGCCGACGGGGCCCGCCGCCGCGTCGGACGACGTCGCCGACACCGTGCATTACGGCGAACTGGCCGAGAAGGTCGCCGCCGTCGTGACCGGGGAGCCGGTGAACCTGCTCGAGCGCCTCGCCCAGCGCATCGCCGATGTCGTCCTCGCCGACGACCGCGTGCAGCTGGTCGAGGTCACCGTCCACAAGCCCTCCGCGCCCATCCCCGTGCCGTTCGGCGACGTCTCGGTCACGGTGCGCCGATCGCGTCCGCTCTCCCGCACCGCGGGCTTCGCCTCGGAGCCCCGATGACCACGGCGGAGCCCCGCGGCGGGGAGCCCCTCGGCACGGAGGCCGTCATCGCGCTGGGCGCGAACCTCGGCGATCGAGCCGAGACCCTCACCGCCGCCCTCACCGCGATCGGCGAGCTGCCGCTGACCACCGATCTGCGGGCCTCGCGCGCGTTCGAGACCGTCGCGGTCACCGTGGCCGGCGAGAACGAGGATGCCCCCCGGTACCTCAACGCCGTCGCCCTGGTCCGCACGCGACTGGCCCCCTCCCTCCTGCTGCAGGCGCTGCACGGCATCGAGGCGGCGCACGGCCGTGTGCGCCGCGAGCGATGGGGCGACCGCACGCTGGATCTTGATCTCGTCTCCTACGGGTGGCTCACCTCGACCGACCCGGCGCTGACCCTGCCGCATCCGCGGGCCGCCGAGCGGGAGTTCGTCCTCACGCCGTGGCTCGACGTCGATCCCGAGGCCCACCTGCCCGGGGTCGGAGCCGTCCGCGATCTCCGTGAGCGCCTGCAGGACCGCTCGTGAAGCGCACCGGCGCCGGCTCTCTCACCCTCGCCGCCGTGCTGGGGGCCGGGGCGGGCTTCCTCATCGACAGCGCGTTCAGCGCCGCCGGGCGCCCCACCTTCACCCCCGCGGTGAGCCTCCCGATCCTCCTGCTGCTCCTCGGGGCCCTCGTCGTGGTCCTGGCCATCCCGGTCTACCGCGCCAGTCGTGGACGCACCGCCGCGGTCATCGATCCCTTCCGGGCGCTGCGGATCGCGATGCTCGCCAAGGCCTCCAGCATCGTGGGCGCGGCGCTGGGCGGGCTCGGCGTCGGGCTGCTCGCGTTCCTGCTCACGCGGCCGGTCGTGCCCTCGCTAGGCTCGATGGGCACGGTCATCGCGACGGCGGTCTGCGGCGGCCTCCTGATCGCCGCCGGGCTGGTGGCGGAACAGCTGTGCACGATCCGGAAGGACGACGATGACGATCAACCCGGAAACCCCTCCGGAGTCGATGCCACCGACCGCTGATCACCGCGGCGACGACGTGCTCGACCAGGGCACGTTCGACGCCATCCGTGAGCCCCGCAGCGCCGGCCGGCTTCCGCTGGGAGACGGGCGATGGCACCAGCTCGCGCGGGCCTACGTGTGGGTGCAGGTGATCTCCACCGCCACGCTGCTGATCGTGGTGCTGGGCATCGCGCTCGTGCTGCAGGTGTGGCTGCAGCAGACGTGGGTGTGGATCCCCGCCGGCGTGTTCGCGTTGATCTCGGTGTGGGCCCTGGCGATCACGCCGCGCCAGGCGCGCTCCTACGGCTATCAGTTGCGCCAGGACGATCTGGTCTTCCGTCGCGGGATCCTGTGGCAGAGGGTCGTCGCCGTCCCGTACGGCCGGATGCAGCTGATCGACATCACGCACGGCCCCCTCGACCGCGGTTTCGGCATCGCACAGCTGAAGCTCGTGACCGCCGCCGCCACCACCGCCGTGACGATCCCCGGCCTGACCCAGGACGCGGCGGAGCGGCTGCGCGACACGCTGGTGGACGTCGCCGAGACCCGCCGGACCGGCCTGTGAGCGAGCCGTCCCCATCGGCCCCTCCCGTGGAGGAGGTGCGCTCGCCGCTGAGCGACGGCGAATGGCATCGCATGCACCCGCTCACCCCGCTGCTGCGCGGGGGACTGTTCCTCCTCGTCGTCATCGGCATCGTCGTGGCCAATCTCCGCGAGCGTCTCGTGGCGTTGTTCATCCCCGACTTCTCCGACGAGGGAGAGGTGCCCGGCGACCCGGTCGACTACGTGCTCTCCAACAACCTGCTGCTCGTCGCCGGACTCGTGCTGCTCGGCACCCTGGTGGTGCTGACGGTCATCTTCTGGGTGTCGTGGCGGTTCCACACCTTCCGCATCACCGGAGACGACGTCGAGGTGCGCACCGGCGTGCTCTTCCGGACGCACCGCCGCGCCCCGCTGGACCGGGTGCAGGGCGTGAACCTCACGCGTCCGCTGGTAGCCCGCCTGTTCGGGATGGCCAAGCTGGAGGTCATCGGGGCGGGCCTGGATTCCAACGTCAAGCTCGAGTACCTCTCCACCTCCAACTCCGAGACGATCCGGGCCGACATCCTGCGCCTGGCCTCGGGGCGCCAGTTGGGAGAGGCCTCCGCCGCCGAGTCCGCCGTGGACGCGGGCTCGCGCGTGCACCAGGCGGCCAACCTCGTCAGCGCCGGCATCACCGGCATCATCGAGGGTGAAGACCTCGAGGCGGCCGAGGTCGAATCCGTCGTCCACATCCCCGCCGGCCGGCTCGCGGCATCCCGCGTGCTCAGCACGTCGACGCTCGGGCTGCTGGCCTTCCTCGCCGTCGTGATCGTCGGTGCCGTCATCGGCGAGCCCTGGGTCCTGTTCGCCTTCGTCCCCGCGCTCCTGGGATTCGGGGCGTACTGGGTGCGCTCGTTCGTGCGCTCGCTGCGGTACTCGATCGCACCCACCTCCGGTGGCGTGCGCATCACCTTCGGGTTGTTCACGACGGTCAGCGAGATCCTGCCGCCGGGCCGGGTCCACGCCGTGGAGGTGCGGCAGTCGCTGATGTGGCGCCCGTTCGGATGGTGGTCGATCGCGGTGAACCGCATCTCGGGGCGCGCGATGACCGACGCGGGCACCGACCAGCTCACCAGCGTGCTGCCGGTGGGCACGCGCGCAGACGTCGAGAGAGTCGTCCGACTCCTGCTGCCCGCCCTCCCCGAAGACCAGCTCGCGCTCGTGTTCGAGCAGGGGATCCTCGGCCCCGCGCCGGGAGACCCCTACGCCACGACGCCCCGGCGGGCACGCGTGTTCCGCCCGTTGTCGTGGCGTCGCAACGGCTTCCTCCTCACGCCGGATGCGCTGTTCCTGCGTCGCGGGTTCATCTGGCGAGCGCTCGGGGTCTTCCCGCTGGCGCGCATGCAGAGCATCCGCATCAGCCAGGGTCCGGTCGATCGCGCCCTGCGCGTGGCGAACCTGACGGCCAACGTCGTCAGCGGCACCGTCACGACGACGGTGGGGGTGGTCGACCGCGATGACGCCCTGCGGGCGTTCGAGGACGCCGCCCAGGGCATCGTCGCCGCCTCGGCGGGTGACCGCACCCACCGGTGGGCGCGGTGAGCGGGACGCGCGACGGACGGCTCGGCGTCGGCGTGCTGGGCGCCGGCCGGGTGGGTCCCGTGATCGCGGCGGCGCTGCGCAATGCCGGACATGCGGTGGTGGGCATCACGGCAGGGGCGGATCCGGACCGCGCCGACGCGGTGCTGCCGGGAGTGCCCGTCCTCGACGCCGACGAGGTGGTCCGGCGGGCCGAACTGGTCGTCCTGGCCGTCCCGCACGATCAGCTGCCGGGATTGGTCTCCGGACTCGCCGACATCGGGGCGTGGCAGATCGGCCAGCTGGTCCTGCACGTCGACCCCGGCTACGGCGTCGACGTGCTCGCCCCGGCGATGCGGTCGGGGGCGATCCCGCTCGCGATCCACCCCGCCATCTCCTTCACCGGCACCTCCATCGACCTGCGCCAGCTCAGCGAGAGCTACGCCGCCGTGACTGCCCCCGGCCCGGTCCTGCCCATCGCTCAGGCCCTCGCCGTCGAGCTGGGCTGCGAGCCGGTCGTGGTGGCGGAAGCCGATCGTCCCGCGTACGCGGAGGCCATCGCCACGGCGACGGAGTTCTCCCGCTCGGTCGTACGCCAGGCCTCGGGCCTTCTCGCCGGTGTCGGCATCGACAACCCCGGCGGCTACCTCTCCGCCCTCGTGCGTTCCACGGTCGACCAGGCGCTGGCCGAGGGGGCGCCGTCTGGTCCGGACACCCTCCCGCCCGAGGCTACGCTCGACGGATGATCAGCACCGTCGCGGAGCTGCGCACCCGACTGGCCCAGGCCAGAGCCGCAGCCCCCACCGGCCGGCCCGCGCCGACCGTCGCCCTCGTGTCCACCCTGGGTGCGCTCCACGACGGGCACGTGGACCTCGTGCGCCTCGCCCGCGAGCGCGCGGACATCGTGGTGGTCTCCACGTTCGTCAATCCGCTGCGCTTCCGCACGACCGACGACGCCGCCGCCTACCCCACCACGCCGTCGGTGGACCGCGCTCTCCTGGACTCCCTCGGCGTCGACGTGGCGTTCGCGCCGGCGGCCGCCGAGCTGCTGCCCGCCGGTTTCGCCACGACCCGCATCAGCGCCGGCGACCTGGGCCTGCGCTACGAGGGCAGGTCGCGTCCGTACTACTTCGACGGCCTCCTCACCGTCGAGGCGCTGCTGTTCCACCTCGTGCGCCCCGACGTCGCGGTCTACGGGGAGCGTGACCTGCAGCGGGTCTTCCTGGTGCGCCGCATGGTCCGCGACCTCGCCTTCGGCATCGACGTCGCGACCGTCCCCACCGTCCGCTCCGACGACGGCCTGCCGCTTTCCAGCCGCGTGGCCCTCCTCGACGACGACGACCGCCGCGCGGCCGCTCGACTTCCCGCGGCGCTCGAAGCGGCCGCATCCACCGCCGACCGGGGGGTGGACGCGTGCATCGCCGCGGCGCAGTCCACGCTCATGGGCGAGGCGCGGATCCGGCTGGATTACCTCAGCGTCGTGGACCCGGACACCTTCCTGCCGGTGGACGAAGGACATGCCGGACGTGCGCACATGCTCATCGCCGCGACCGTGGGCGGGCACCGCTTCGTCGACAACACCGACATCTACGTGCACTGAGCCATCTAGGTGATTGAGCCGGGGGCTCCGCGGCCTTCGAGGGGCTGCCGGGCCCGCACGTAGACTGGAAGCGAATCCCGAGGAGCCCCCAGCGATGACCGACGCGCCCGCATCCGCACCCGCCGCATCGTCCGACGACGATGCCGAGCGGGCCGAACTGAACGACGCCTTCGAGCAGAAGGCGGTGCGTCTGGCCAAGCGCGAGCGCCTGCTGACCGAGCGCGCGGATGCCGCGGGCGGGCCGTACCCGGTGGTCGTGCCGGTGACCGACACCATCCCCGAGGTCCGTGCTCGTTTCGGCGAGCTGGAAGCGGGCGAGGAGACCGGTGTCACCGTCGGCGTCGCCGGCCGTGTGGTCTTCAGCCGCAACACCGGCAAGCTGTGCTTCGCCTCCCTGCAGTCCGGCGACGGCAGCCGCATCCAGGCGATGGTGTCGCTCGCCGTCGTGGGCGAGGAATCGCTCCAGCGCTGGAAGGACCTCGTCGACCTCGGCGACCACGTGTTCGTCTCGGGCGAGGTGATCTCCAGCCGCCGCGGCGAGCTGTCGATCATGGTGCGCGACTGGCAGATCGCCTCCAAGGCCGTCCTGCCGCTGCCCAACATGTACACCGAGCTCAGCGAAGAGAGCCGCGTGCGCAGCCGGTACCTCGACCTGATCGTGCGCGACCGCGCCCGCGAGACCGTCGTCGCGCGGGCGAAGGTCAACGCGAGCCTGCGGGCGACCTTCGCCGAGCGCGGCTTCCTCGAGGTGGAGACCCCCATGCTGCAGGTGCAGCACGGCGGGGCCACGGCACGACCGTTCGTGACGCACGCCAACGCCTTCGACGCCGACCTGTTCCTGCGGATCGCGCCCGAACTGTTCCTCAAGCGCGCCGTGGTCGGTGGCATCGACCGGGTCTTCGAGATCAACCGCAACTTCCGCAACGAGGGCGCCGACTCCACGCACAGCCCCGAGTTCGCGATGCTCGAGGCGTACCAGGCCTACACCGACTACTCCGGCATCGCCGACCTGACGCAGGCGCTCGTCCAGAACGCCGCCGTGGCCGTCACCGGCAGCACCACCGTCACGTGGGCCGACGGCACCGCCTACGACCTCGGCGGCGAATGGGACCGCCTGTCGATGTACGGCTCTCTGTCGGAGGCGGCCGGGCAGGAGATCACCCCCGCCACCTCGATCGAGGAGTTGCAGGCGCTCGCCGGGAAGGCGGGTGTGGACGCCCCGCCGCATCCCACCCACGGCAAGTGGGTCGAGGAGCTGTGGGAGCACTTCGTCAAGTCCGGCCTGACCCGACCGACCTTCGTGATGGACTTCCCCGTCGACACCAGCCCGCTCGTGCGCGAGCACCGGTCGATCCCGGGTGTGGTGGAGAAGTGGGACCTGTACGTGCGCGGGTTCGAGCTGGCCACGGGGTACTCCGAGCTCGTCGA
>JADGMW010000327.1_pt2 | contig 19604 bp, 21 predicted proteins | sample 8641801 | NCBI WGS metagenome assembly JADGMW01 (sample SAMN16272018, study PRJNA661076) | feces metagenome | isolation source: fecal sample from diarrhoea affected cattle A | host: Bos taurus | place: South Africa: Lokaleng Village, Mahikeng | collected 2019-09
ATCATCACGAACCCGAAGAAGGCCGCCGAGGCGCTGCAGTGGGTCGTGAAGGAGATGGACATGCGGTACGACGACCTCGCGTCGTTCGGATTCCGCCACATCGACGACTTCAACAAGGCCGTCGTCGCCGGCGAGCTGCAGCTGCCGGCGGGGAGCGAGCGGGTGCTCAAGCCCTACCCGTACCTGCTCGTGGTCGTCGACGAGCTCGCCGATCTCATGATGGTCGCCCCGCGAGACGTCGAGGACTCGATCGTCCGCATCACGCAGCTGGCACGCGCCAGCGGCATCCACCTCGTCCTGGCCACCCAGAGGCCGTCGGTCGACGTCGTGACGGGCCTCATCAAGGCCAACGTCCCCTCACGTCTGGCGTTCGCGGTGACGAGCGTGACGGATTCCCGCGTCATCCTCGACCAGCCCGGCGCCGAGCGCCTCATCGGTCAGGGTGACGGGCTGTTCCTCCCGATGGGCGCCTCGAAATCGCTGCGCGTGCAGGGCGCGTGGGTCAGCGAGTCCGAGATCGAGAAGGTCGTCGCCCACGTCACTCAGCAGGCGCGGCCGGAGTACCGCTCCGACGTCGCCGCCACACAGGAGAAGAAGGAGATCGACGCTGACATCGGCGACGACCTCGAACTCCTGCTGGCGGCGGCCGAACTGGTCGTCTCGACGCAGTTCGGCTCGACCTCCATGCTCCAGCGCAAGCTCCGAGTGGGGTTCGCCAAGGCCGGTCGCCTCATGGACCTCCTGGAGTCGCGCGAGATCGTCGGTCCGTCGGAGGGCTCCAAAGCGCGCGATGTCCTCGTCACGGCCGAGCAGCTCCCCTCGGTGCTGGCGAAGCTGCGCGGCGACGACGTCCCTGAGCCGGCTGAGTCGGACCCGTATGGCGGCGACCCGGTCGAGGCGCAGTTCGCGGGGATGCCGGTGGTCGACGAGGATGACGACGGCGAAGACGCGTGGCAGCTGACGGGGCGCGACTGATGGCCGTCCCTCGGCAGCTGCCCAACGCGATCACGATCGTCCGCATCCTGTGCGCGCCGGTCTTCCTGTGGATGCTGCTGGCCGACGGCGGCGCCGACGGGGCGCTGCGGTGGTGGGCGGCGGTGCTGTTCATCGTCGCGATCGGCACCGACGGCATCGACGGCTACCTCGCCCGTCGCCACGACATCGTCACCGACCTCGGCAAGCTCCTCGACCCGATCGCCGACAAGGCGCTCACCGGCGTCGCCTTCGTGGGGCTGTCGATCCTCGGCGAGCTGCCGTGGTGGGTGACGATCGTCGTCCTGGTGCGGGAAGTGGGCATCACGGTGTATCGCTTCATCGTCGTCAGCGACCACGTGCTGGCGGCGGCGTGGATGGGCAAGCTCAAGACGGTCGCGCAGGCCGTCGCCCTCTCCCTTGCGCTCACGCCGCTGGCGACCCTGATCGACAGCCCCGTGTGGGCGGGGGCGGTGTGGTGGGTGAACGTCGTGACGATGAGCATCGCCGTGCTCCTCACGATCGCCAGCGGCATCGACTACATCGTCACAGAGGTGCGCGCGGCCCGCTCCCGCAGGACCGCGTCGTGATGGAGCTCCCCGACGAGCTCGAGGAGACCCTGGCCAGCAATCCTCGCGAGAGCGCAGCCACCCTCGTGGAACGCCTCGCGGAGCTCGGCTGGTCGGTCGCGGTGGCCGAGTCGCTCACCGGCGGCCTCGTGGTCTCCTCGCTCGTGGCGGTGCCCGGGGCCTCGCGCGTCGTACGCGGCGGTGTCGTCGCGTACGCGACCGACATCAAGCGCACGGTGCTGGGGGTGGATGCCGCCCTTCTCGAGGCGCACGGGGCGGTGCATCCGCGTGTCGCACGGCAGATGGCCAAAGGCGTGCGGGAGGTCCTCGGCCAGGACGGCGCTGCGGCGGAGGTCGGCATCGCGACGACCGGAATCGCCGGCCCCGACTCTCCGGACGGGCAGCCCGTGGGAACGGTGCACATCGCGGTGTCGACCCCTCTGGGCACGCGCGTGGACTCGATCGTCCTCAGCGGTGACCGCGACGCGATCCGTGCGGAAGCCGCCCGGATCGCCGTGCGCCGCGCCCTGGTGGCGCTGTGAGCGGCGCCGGCAGCAGGGGAATAAGACCTGTTTCGGGGCGGTTACATCCGGCGATTCCCAACCTTTCCCCAGCGCACGGGTTTAGATTGGCAGCACTGGATGTTGTACCGTTGTCCACCCGGCAACGGCGGAGTCAAGCGTGAGGAGGGGCAAGAAATGATCCTGGTACGTCAAGAGATCGGCGAAGTCCTGCGCGACCTCCGTCAGCAGAAGGGTCGTACCCTCCGGCAGGTGGCCAGCCGCGCGAGCGTGGCATTGGGTTACTTGAGCGAGGTCGAGCGAGGCCAGAAAGAAGCCTCGAGCGAGATCCTGGCCGCCGTGGCGGAAGCGCTCGATGTGCCCATCTCGACCATCATGCGCGAGGTCGGCGACCGGCTGTCCGTGCTCGAGGGCCTGCAGGCATTCCCCGACGTCGTCCCCGACGATCTGGTGGCCTCGGTCGAGCCCGAGCTGTCGCTGCACTGATCCTCCATCGGGAACCCGTTTCGTGCGCAGATCCGAGTTCGACCGCGCCGTCTCCGATGAGTTCGGCGCTCGAGGATCGTCACTGGTGAGCGATCTCGTCCTCTCCGCGCTCGGCGGGCGGACACCGCACGACGCCCTCGCGGCCGGCGTGCCGCCGCGCGACGTGTGGCTCGCGCTGTGCGAGGAGACCGACGTGCCGCCCTCGCGGCGTTACGGCGCCGGCCGGCTCGAACCCAAGCGCCGCTGAACCCGGCATCCGTGGCGCGTCCCGCCGCCGCACGCGAGATCATCGGCGTGTCATCGAAGATGTGTTCGATTCGCGCGTAGGCTCCTGCACAGCGGGTGTCGCGAAAGCGTCCATCCCCGCCGGGAGAGGAATCCGCCGCAATGTCGGAGGCCCCTCCTAGCGTGGACGACGTCGAATGACACCCACGCCTTGTCGCAGCATCCCGTCCGCCGGAGGGGAGCGCGTCAGCCTACAGGCGACGGACCACGCATCAGAAGGAGCACCCCATGCCCTCACCCGCAGACCGCGAGAAGGCCCTCGAATCGGCTCTCGCCCAGATCGACCGGCAGTTCGGGAAGGGCTCGGTCATGCGACTGGGCAGCGACGAGCGTGCGCCCGTCGCAGTCATCCCGACGGGGTCCATCGCCCTCGACGTCGCCCTCGGCGTGGGCGGGCTCCCGCGTGGCCGCATCATCGAGATCTACGGCCCGGAGTCCTCCGGTAAGACGACGCTGACGCTGCACGCGATCGCCAACGTCCAGCGCGCCGGCGGCATCGCGGCGTTCATCGACGCCGAGCACGCGCTCGATCCCGATTACGCCAAGAAGCTGGGCGTCGACATCGACTCCCTCCTGGTGTCCCAGCCCGACACGGGGGAGCAGGCCCTCGAGATCGCCGACATGCTGGTGCGCTCGGGAGCCATCGACCTCGTCGTCATCGACTCCGTCGCCGCTCTCGTGCCGCGGGCCGAGATCGAGGGCGAGATGGGCGACTCCCACGTCGGCCTGCAGGCGCGCCTCATGTCGCAGGCGCTGCGCAAGCTCACCGGTGGGCTGAACACCACGAACACGACGATGATCTTCATCAACCAGCTGCGCGAGAAGATCGGCGTGTTCTTCGGCTCGCCCGAGACCACCGCCGGCGGTAAGGCGCTGAAGTTCTACGCGTCCGTGCGTCTGGACATCCGACGGATCGAGACGCTCAAGGACGGGACCGACGCGGTCGGAAACCGTACGCGCGTCAAGGTCGTGAAGAACAAGATGGCCCCGCCGTTCAAGCAGGCCGAGTTCGACATCCTCTACGGCACGGGCATCTCGCGCGAGGGCAGCCTCATCGACTTCGGGGTCGAGCACGCGATCGTGAAGAAGTCCGGCGCGTGGTACACGTACGACGGCGAGCAGCTCGGGCAGGGCAAGGAGAACGCCCGCAACTTCCTGCTGAAGAACCCCGACATGGCCGCAGACATCGAGTCCAAGATCAAGGACAAGCTGGGCATCGGCGCGCCGCGCGGAGGCGCGGTCGAAGACGAGCTGGCCGCGCGCCGCCCGGCCTGACATGCCGGCGTTCGACGGGGGCGAGGACGACCGCCTCGCCCCCGTGACCCCCCTGTTCGGTGCGCAGCCCGACGCGGCGGCGTGGCATCCGGCGTGGCGGAGCGACGCGCACGTGGAGTCCGCGACGCCGGGCGACGCGGAGCCCGACGCGGATGTCGTCGCCGATGCTGAGCGGGCTCTCCTGCGCCGCCTCCGCACCCGGCAGCTGTCGGTCTCCGAGGCGCGGACCTTCCTGCTCACCGGTGCCGCCCTGGAGCGCCCGGAGGCGGACGCTCTCATCGAGGACTTCCTTCGCCGCGGCTATCTGGACGACACGGCGCTGGCGGAGCAGCTGATCCACGCCGCGACGCAGCGCAAGGGGCAGGGCCGACGGGCGATCGCCCAGGCGCTGTCGGCGCGCGGGATTCCCCGCGAGGTCTCCGACGCCGCGTTCGAGGAGCTGCCGGATGACGACGCCGAGCGCGCGCTCGAGTTCGCCCGCACGAAGGCCCGCCAGCTCGGCCGCTACGACGACGACACGGCCCTGCGCCGGCTGATGGGCCAGCTGGCCCGTCGCGGTTACCCGGGGTCGGTCGCCGCCACGGCGGCGCGGGCGGCCCTGGCGGAGAATCGCTCCGGCGGCGGAGTGCGATTCCGCTGACGCGTTCGGCGGCGCTGCACCGTCTGCCCTATGCTCGGCGGTGTGGCCCGCTCGCACCGCTCGCACCGTCGGCGGTGGCCCGTCGTCGTCGGGGTGGTCGTGGGAGTCCTCGCCGCCGCGGCGGTCGTGGGCATTCCGCTGGGAAGCGCCCAGCTCCTGCTCACTCCGCATCACAGCCTGACCACGGCCGCCGGCACCGTCGTGGCCGTCGGTGCGGACGAGATCACCCTCACCCACACCGACGCGGGACTGCGCGAGGGGACGTACGGTCTCACGTGGTCGGATGCGGACGGCCGGATCGTGGGGGAGGCGGCGGTCGGGCCCGTCCTGCGCACGGACGATTCGTCCATCACGCGGCGCTTCCTGCCCACCGGCGCCGTGCCCGCGGTCGGGGCGAAGGTGGACCTGAACCCCAACATGTGGACCGGCGACCCGCGCACCGCGCTGGGGCTGGAGTACCAGGATGTGGACATCGAGGGCGAGCTCGGCGCGATGCCGGCATGGCTCGTCGACGGCGACGGCGACACATGGGTGCTGTTCGTGCACGGGATCGACGGCGTGCGCCAGAGCGGACTGCGCCCGCTGGCCACGCTCGCCGAAGCGCGGCTCCCCACGCTGATGATCTCCTACCGCAACGACGCCGGCGCCCCGCCCAGCCCGAACGGCCTGATCAGCCTCGGCGAGCGGGAATGGCGCGACCTCGAAGCCGCCGCCGACTACGCTCTGGACCACGGCGCGCAGAAGTTCATCCTGTACGGGGACTCCATGGGCGGCAGCATCGTGACGCGCTTCCTGCACGAATCCGCGCACGCCGACCGGGTGGTCGGCATGGTGCTGGATGCTCCCGTCCTGGACTGGGGGGCGGTCATCGACGGGCAGGCCGAGCGCCTGCACCTCGGCGCCCTCGCACCGCTCGTGCGGTTGGTGGTGCAGTGGCGCGGCGACCTGTCGCTGACGCCGTTGGACGAGCTGGACCAGACGGCGGCGTTCGAGCGCCTGCCCGTGCTCCTGTTCCAAGGGCTCGCCGACCCCCTGGTGCCGCACGCCGACAGCGCCGCGTTCGCCGCGTCGCTGCCGAGGGCGCAGTACGTGCCGGTGCCCGGCGCCGGCCACATCCAGAGCTGGAACGTCGATCCGGAGGGCTACGCAGCACATCTGTCCGAGTTCATCGGGCAGTTCGCCCCGGCACGCTCGTCATAGGGCGGAGCGTCCGGAAGGATGAGCGCATGTCGATCCACGTCGCGGGGCTGACCAAGCGCTACCGGGACCGCCTCGCCGTGGACGGGATCTCCTTCGACGTCCCCGACGGGGCGGTGTTCGCGTTCGTCGGCACGAACGGAGCCGGCAAGTCCACGACCATCGGGTGCCTGACCACCGTCCTTCCCTTCAACGCCGGCGAGGTCCGCGTCCTCGGGTACGACGTCGCACGCGAGGGGAACCGGGTACGCGAGCGCATCGGCGTCGTCTTCCAGGACTCCGTGCTCGACCCGATGCTCACGGCGCGGGAGAATCTGCGCTTCCGCGCCCGTCTGTCGCACCTGGACCGCGCCCGCATCGCCGCGCGCATCGACGACGTCACGGCCCTCATCGGGCTCGAGGACGTGCTCGACCGTCCGTACGGCGCGCTCTCCGGCGGGCAGCGCCGCCGCGTGGATGTCGCCCGCGCGCTCCTGCACGAGCCGAGCGTCCTGTTCCTGGACGAGCCGACCGCGGGGCTGGATCCGGCCAGCCGTGCGCTCGTGTGGCGCACTCTGCATGCACTGCGCGCACGCGGAGACCTCACGATCTTCCTCACGACGCACTACCTCGAGGAGACCGAGGAGGCCGACCGCGTGTGCATCGTCGACGCGGGCCGCATCATCGCCGACGACACCCCCGCACGCCTGCGCGCACAGCACAGCCGCAGTCTGCTCACGGTGCGCACCGACGACCCCGACGCGCTCGAGCGGGACGCGCGCGCGGTCGGCTCCGTGCCGGTGCGCGACGGCGAGCAGATCCTCATCCCGGTCGCCGACGCCACCGTCGCCCGCCGCCTGCTCGCCGCGCACGGTGACCACGTACGCGACTTCGAGTTCCGGCACGGCCGCATGGACGACGTGTTCCTCGCGCTCACCGGCCGCAGCGCGGAGGCCGTCGCGTGAACGTCGTGCTCGCGATCGTCGGGCGAAACCTGCGCATCTTCTTCCGCGACCGGCTGAACGTGTTCTTCTCGCTGCTGGGCGCGCTCATCCTGTTCCTCCTCTACACGCTGTTCCTCGGCAACCTGCAGACGCAGGATCTGGCGGACTCCCTGCCGGGGGCCTCCGACGCCGACGTGCAGGCGTTCGTGGACAGCTGGATGTTCGCCGGCATCGTTCTGATCACCACCGTGACCACGGGGCTGGGCGGCACGGCCATCCTCACCGACGACGGCGCCTCCGGGCGGTTCCGGGACTTCCTCGTCTCTCCCGTCCGCCGCAGCCAGCTCGTGCTCGGCTACCTCCTTTCGGCCACCGCCGTGGCGCTGCTGCTGTCGCTGTTCGTGCTGGCCGTCTCGGTCGTGTACCTCGGCGTCGTGCGCGGGCTCTGGCTTCCGGTCTCTGCCGTCGCCGCGAGCGCCGGCATCGTGGTGCTCTCGTGCCTCGCCTTCACCGCCCTGTCCGCGCTCATCGTCAGCTTCGTCCGCACCAACGGGGCGTTCTCGGCGCTGGCGACGATCGTCGGCACCGTGCTCGGCTTCGTCGCTGCCGCCTACATCCCCATCGGCGTGTTCCCCGATGTGGTCGCCTCCGTCGTCGCCGCCCTCCCGTTCGCACAGGCGGGGATGCTGCTGCGCCGGGAGTTCTCGGAAGGGCCGCTCGCGACCATCACGGGCGGATCCCCGGAGGCCGAGGAGGTGCTCCGCGCCCTGTACGGCCTGGACCTGAAGGTGGCGGACTGGGGGGTGCCGGTGTGGTTCGTCGTGGCGGTGCTCGTCGCGCTCACGCTGGCGTGCACGGCGCTGTCCGCGGCACGCATCCGCCGCCGCATCCGCTAGGGCGGGGCCGGCGGCGGTCGAACGTAGAATGGCACGCATCATGACACCGCCCTCCAGCGCCCCCACGCTCATCGCGCCGTCCGCGGCCGCGAGCGACCCCGACGGCCGCCCCCGCACCTACGAGGTGCGCACGTTCGGGTGCCAGATGAACGTGCACGACTCCGAGCGGCTGTCCGGGTCCCTCGAGAGTGCCGGCTACGTGCGTGCCGCCGTGGGCGAGGAGGCCGATGTCGTCGTCATCAACACGTGCGCCGTGCGCGACAACGCCGCCGGCAAGCTGTACGGCACCCTCGGACACCTGAAGTCGCGCAAGGACGTGCACCAGGGCATGCAGATCGCCGTGGGTGGGTGCATGGCGCAGATGGACAAGCAGGCGGTGCTGGACAAGGCGCCGTGGGTCGACGTGGTGTTCGGCACCCACAACATGGGCTCGCTCCCGAGCCTGCTCGAACGCGCCCGCCACAACGGCGAGGCGGAGCTGGAGATCCTCGAGTCCCTCGAGGTGTTCCCCTCGACGCTGCCCACCAAGCGCGACTCCGCAGCCAGCGGGTGGGTCTCGATCTCCGTCGGCTGCAACAACACGTGCACGTTCTGCATCGTCCCGAGCTTGCGCGGCAAGGAGAAGGACCGCCGTCCCGGCGACATCCTCAGCGAGATCCGGATGCTGGTGGACGATGGGGCGATCGAGGTCACGCTGCTCGGGCAGAACGTCAACTCCTACGGCGTGGAGTTCGGTGACCGGCTCGCGTTCGGCAAGCTGCTGCGTGCGGCGGGGGAGATCGAAGGGCTCGAGCGGATCCGGTTCACCAGCCCCCATCCGGCGGCCTTCACCGATGACGTCATCGCGGCGATGGCCGAGACGCCCGCCGTCATGCCGTCGCTGCACATGCCGCTGCAGTCCGGCAGTGACCGCGTCCTCAAGGCGATGCGGCGGTCCTATCGCAGCGAGCGGTTCCTGGGGATCCTCGACCGCGTCCGCGAGCGCATGCCCCACGCCGCCATCACGACCGACATCATCGTCGGTTTCCCCGGCGAGACCGATGAGGACTTCGAAGACACCCTGCGCGTGGTGGCCGCCTCCCGGTTCTCCAGCGCCTTCACCTTCCAGTACTCCGTCCGCGCCGGCACGCCGGCCGCGACGATGCCCGATCAGGTGCCCAAGCACGTCGTGCAGGAGCGCTACGAGCGGCTTCTCGCGCTGCAGGAGCGGATCTCGCTGGAGGAGAACCAGCGTCAGCTCGGCCGCGACGTGCAGATCCTCGTCTCCACGGGGGAGGGTAAGAAGGACGCCGCGACCCATCGCCTCACCGGCCGGGCCGAGGACAACCGGCTCGTCCACGTCGAGGTGCCCGTCGGCTCCACCGTTCCGCGTCCCGGGGACATCGTGACCGCCGTCGTCACCCACGCCGCGCCGTTCCACCTGCTCGCCGACAGCCCCGACGGCGCACCCCTGCGCGTGCGCCGCACGCGCGCCGGTGACGCGTGGGACCGCGCGCAGGCCGACTCGTGCGGCGTGCCGGCGGCACCGGCCGCGGCATCCGGTCCCCGCCCGGTCTCGCTCGGGCTCCCGGTCCTCCGCGTCGGAGAGTGAGCACGCCGCGCCTGTGGGCCGTCGTCGGCGCCACCGGCACCGGCAAGTCCGCCCTCTCGCTCGCGCTCGCCGAGGCCCTGATCGCGTCGGGGCGTGCGGCGGAGATCGTCAACGCCGATGCCATGCAGCTGTACCGCGGCATGGACATCGGCACGGCCAAGCTCCCCGTCAGTGAGCGCCGGGGCATCCCGCACCACCTCCTGGACGTCCTCGACGTCACCGAGGAGGCGGCGGTGGCGTGGTACCAGGATGCGGCGCGCGCGGCGATCCACGGGATCCACGAGCGGGGCGCCGATGCGATCCTCGTGGGGGGCTCGGGGCTGTACGTCTCGGCCGTGATCCACGACTTCCGCTTCCCCCCGCGCGACCCGCAGGTGCGCGCGCGGCTGGAGGCGGAGCTGGCCGAGCACGGCGCCGGTGCCCTGTTCGCACGCCTGCGCGAGGCCGACCCCGCCACCGCAGCACGCGTGGATCCGGCCAACGGCCGTCGCATCGTGCGGGCCCTGGAGGTGCTCGCGCAGGGGGAGGCCACCCACGGCGCCGCGCTTCCGGACAAGCCCGCCCCGTGGCATCCCGGCACGCGGGTGATCGGCGCGCACATCGAGCGCGCCGAGCTCGTGCCGATGCTGGATGCCCGGGTGGAGGGGATGTGGCGGGCGGGGCTCGTGGCGGAGGCCGACGCGCTGCGCGCGCGGGGGCTCGAGGAGGGCGTGACCGCGCGGCGTGCGATCGGTTACGCGCAGGCGCTCGCCCAGCTGCGCGGCGAGGTCACCGCCGACGACGCGATCGCACAGACGCAGGCGCTGACCCGCCGCTACGCGCGACGTCAGGTGTCGTGGTTCCGCCGCTACGCCGACGTGACGTGGGTCGATGCCCGCACCGCCGACGCGGCCGCGCTGGCCCGCCAGCCCGCCCCATAGACTGGACCGATGCCGCTCACGCTCCCGTTCACCAAGGGCCACGGCACCGGGAACGACTTCGTCGTGATCGCCGATCCCGACGGCGACCTCGACCTGTCGGACGCGCAGATCGCGACGCTGTGCGACCGCCACTTCGGCATCGGCGCCGACGGGGTGCTGCGCGTGGTGCGCTCCACCGCGATCCAGGAGGGCGCGGACGCCGTGGGCGCGGAGTGGTTCATGGACTACCGCAACGCCGACGGCTCGAAGGCGGAGATGTGCGGCAACGGCACGCGCGTGTTCGCGAAGTACCTGGTCGACGCGGGCCTCGCCGACATCGACGGCGGGCTGCGGATCGGCACGCGCGCGGGCGTGAAGACCCTCACCCGCAGCGACGACGGCTTCGAGGTCGACCTCGGTGCGTTCGCCATCGAGCCGGGGGACACCCTCGTCCGCGCGCGCGGACTGGACGTCGCGCGCCCCGGCGTGGGCGTGGACGTGGGCAACCCGCACGTCGTGGTGGCGCTGTCCTCGCTCGCCGAACTCGAGGGCCTCGACCTCGCCTATCAGCCGATGCTGGAACCCGCGCCCCGCCACGGCGCCAACGTGGAGTTCGTGGTGCCGGCCGACCCGCTCGTGGGCGACGGAGTGGGGAGCCTGCGGATGCGCGTCTTCGAGCGCGGAGTGGGGGAGACCCTCAGCTGCGGCACCGGGGTGGCCGCCGCGGCGCTGGCCGTACGGCACTGGGCGGGACCGGCGGCACCGGACCGGTGGATCGTCGACGTGCCGGGCGGGCGCCTGGGCGTCCGTGTGCGCGAGGGCGACGTGCTGCTGTCGGGCCCGGCATCCCTCGTCTTCTCGGGCGAGGTCACGCTCGCCTGATCAGGGGAGCGCGATCGTGCCGGTCTCGGGGGTGCCGTGCTTGCGGACCTTGAGCACGCGGTATCCGCGCCCCGTCGCCGCCCTGTGCACGCCGTAGCCCCGCGGGAACGTCGCGGCCAGCCACCGCTGGAGCGAATCCGAGCCGAGGTTCCGCTGCACCACGAGCCACGCGTCCGATCGTTCGTCCAGGCGCGGTATCCAGTGCTCGAGCATGCTGTGCAGCTCGTTCTTGCCCACGCGGATCGGCGGGTTGGAGCGGATGGTGCGGAATCTCACGTCGTCGGGAACATCCTCGGGCCGCGCCGCGTTGACGTTGGAGAGCCCCAATTCCTCGGCATTGCGCCGCACGAGGTCCAGGGCCCGTTCGTTGACGTCGACCGCCCACACCGTGGCGCGCGGCGATTCCAAGGCAAGTGTCAACGCGATCGGGCCCCAGCCGCAGCCGAGATCGAGGAAGTGGCCGCCGGAGGGCGGCGGGGGCGTGTGGGACAGCAGCACCGCGGTGCCGGCGTCGAGCCGGTCGGGGCTGAAGATTCCAGACGCCGTCGTCACTTCCCGATCCTGTCCCGCCAGCGGGACGCGGATGCGGCGCAACTGCGTGGGACTCGAAGGCGACGCGCTGAAGTAGTGGTCGCTCCCCATGCCGAGAGCGTAGCGGAAGAGTCTTGGCGCAGGGAGAGAGTTAGAGTGCAGGAATGCGCCGGGTGACACCGCCCGGGCGGCATGATTCCGCGGAAAAGGATGAGATGACGGACACCACCACACCCCGGAACGGGCAGGACTCGCTCGTCGCCGGCACGCACGGGGCGGACACGGACCCCGTCGAGCGGGTTCTCGCACGCGCCGACGCGCATTCGGGGGTCCGCGTGTTCGGAGCCGCTCAGGCTCTGCAGGACGAGACCACGGTCGCCTATGACGACACCGACGGCGATCAGTGGGACCGTGAGGAGCGCGCTGCGCTGCGTCGCGTGGTCGGGCTCTCCACCGAACTCGAAGACGTCACCGAGGTCGAGTACCGCCAGCTCCGGCTGGAGAACGTCGTGCTCGTCGGCGTGCACCCCCAGGGGTCGCAGGAGGATGCCGAGAACTCGCTGCGCGAGCTCGCCGCCCTCGCCGAGACCGCCGGCGCGGTCGTCATGGACGGTGTGCTGCAGCGGCGGCCGCATCCGGATCCCGCCACCTACGTCGGGCGCGGGAAGGCGCAGGAGCTGCGTGACATCGTCGCGGCGGTCGGCGCCGACACCGTCATCGCCGACACCGAGCTCGCCCCCAGCCAGCGCCGTGCCCTCGAAGACGTCGTGAAGGTCAAGGTCATCGACCGCACGACGGTGATCCTGGACATCTTCAGCCAGCACGCCAAGAGCCGTGAGGGCAAGGCACAGGTCGAGCTGGCGCAGCTGGAGTACCTCCTGCCGCGCCTGCGCGGCTGGGGTGACTCGATGAGCCGCCAGGCCGGTGGCCAGGTCGGCGCCGGCGGTGCGGGCATGGGCTCGCGCGGACCCGGTGAGACGAAGATCGAGCTGGACCGCCGCCGCATCCGTACGCGCATGGCGCAGCTGCGCCGGCAGATCCGCGACTTCGCACCCGCGCGCGACGCCAAGCGCGCCGAGCGCAAGCGCAACGTCATCCCCGCCGTCGCGATCGCCGGCTACACCAACGCCGGCAAGTCGAGTCTGCTCAACCGCCTCACCCGTGCGGGCGTGCTGGTGGAGAACGCGCTGTTCGCGACGCTGGATGCCACGGTGCGCCGGTCGCAGACCGCCGACGGGCGCGTGTACACGCTGACCGACACGGTCGGGTTCGTCCGCAACCTGCCCCACCAGCTCGTCGAGGCGTTCCGCTCGACGTTGGAGGAGGTCGGCGACGCCGACGTCATCGTCCACGTCGTGGACGGGTCACACCCCGATCCCGCGGCCCAGCTGGCGACGGTACGGGATGTCATGGGCGATGTCGGCGCGCGATCCACGCGCGAGATCGTCGTGTTCAACAAGGCCGACCTGCTCGAGCCGGACACGCGGATGGTGCTGCGCGGGCTGCAGCCGGACGCGCTGTTCGTCTCTTCGCGCACGGGCGAGGGAATCGACCAGCTCCGCGCCGAGATCGAGGACGCCCTGCCGCTGCCGGCGGTGGAGGTGCGCGCCGTCGTCCCGTACGACCGCGGGGAGCTCATCTCCGCCGCGCACGAGTCCGGCCTGATCCTGGCGCAGGAGCACCGCGCGGAGGGCACGTTCCTGCACGCGCACGTCGGGGAGCGCCTCGCCGCCGAGCTCGCCCCCTTCGCGTCCTGACCCTCTCACACGACGAGAGTGCATCGCCTCGGCGAGAGTGCACCGGATTCGGTGCGGATTCGCCGAGGTGATGCACTTTCGGCGAACCCGGGGTCAGGAGAGCGGCAGGGGCGGGACGCCGGGGGTGTCGAACCCGAAGACCTGGCCGAGGAAGGCCAGCTCGCTCTCGAGGGCGTGCACGATCGTCTCGGCGCGGCGGAACCCGTGCCCCTCGCCCTCGTACAGCACGTACGCGTGCGGGATGCCCCGTGCCACGAGCGCGTCGCGGATGGCCTCCGCCTGAGCCGGCGGGACTACCGCATCCTCCGCGCCCTGCAGGATCAGCAGCGGCACGGTGAACCCCTCCGGATGGCTGAGCGGCGACCGCTCGCGGTACACCTCCTCGGCCTCGGGCAGCGGCCCGATGAGCCCGTCGAGGTACCGTGCTTCGAAGTCGTGCGAATCCTCGGCGAGGGTGCGGGCGTCGCCGACGGCGTAGCGGGCGACGCCGGCCGAGAAGACATCCGTTCCGACGAGCGCGGCCAGGACCGTCCAGCCGCCGGCCGAGCCGCCGTCGATCGCGAGGCGCGCGCCGTCGGCGTCGCCGCGCGCGACGAGGGCGTCGGCTGCGGCCACGACGTCCTCGACGTCGACGATGCCCCACTGGCCGCGCAGCCGCTCGCGATAGGCCCGGCCGTAGCCGGTGGATCCGCCGTAGTTCACGTCGAGCACCCCGATGCCGCGGCTGGTGAAGTACGCCGTCTTCGCCGACGCAGCCGGACCCACGTGAGCGGTGGGTCCGCCGTGGACGAGCACGAGGTAGGGCGGGCGCTCGCCCGGCGTCCCGGTGTGGTCGGGATTCGTCGGCGGGTAGGCGAAGGCGTGCACGGGGCCGCGCGGGCCGTCGGCGGTCAGCGCCTGCGGCCGCGGCATCCACTCCTCCGGCAGGATCGCGGCCCCGCCGGTGATGAGCGCGGCGGGTGCGTCGGCGTCGAGGTCGACGAGCCACAGCCCGCCCTGCGCCGTCGTGCCCGAGCCCGACACGAGCACGCGCCGTCCGCGGGCGTCCTCGATGAGGGCGCCGGAGGTCACCGGAACCGGGAGCGTCCGTTCGCGATCTCCGAGAACGGCGACGATCTCGTCGGCACCGTTCGTGCGCACCGCGACGAATCCGCCGTCCACCGGGGCGAACCACCGCGACCCCAGCACCCACAGGCCGCCGCCGGTGTCGGCATCGGCGGGGGCGAGCGGATGCGGCGTACCGCCCAGGCGCGTGCGCCACACGTTCCACCGCCCCGTGCGGTCGTCGAGGTAGGTGAGTTCGTCGTCCCCGGTCCACTCCGGCTGGAGGGGAGCGGAGCCCTCGCTGCCGGCGACGACGGTCCAGGTGCGCACGGCGTCGTCCTCGATCGTCCCCGCCCGCAGCTCGGCGCGGTCCCACGGCATGTCCGGATGGTTCCACGCGATCCACGCGAGCTGCGTCCCGTCGGGCGACAGGGCCGGCTGCGCGACGAAGTCGCTGCCCGCGACGAGGGTGCGCACCGCTGCGTCATCGGCGGCGGCGGAGCCGTCGAGCGGGATCGTCACGATGTCGCGCAGCGGCGTGCGGGCGTCGCCGTCGCTCTCGCGCACCGCCAGCAGGACGCCGGCCTGGATCCGCAGCCCGCCGTAGCGCACGCCTTCGCGCGGTGGCGTGAGCGGCCGCGGCGCCGCGCCGGCGCGCAGTGACCAGACGCGGCCGTCGGTCTTCTCGACGTAGGTCAGTTCACCGTCGTCGGTGACCGCCCACGCCCCGCCGCCGTACTCGTGCACGCGCGAGCGCGCGTTGCCGGGGGCGGGCAGGACGTCGGAGACGGTGCCGTCGGCCCGGCGTCGTCGGACGGTCGTCCGGCCGCCCTCCTCCGGCACGGTCTGCCCCCACCAGATCTCGTCGCCCACGAAACGCGCCCCGTCGATGCGGGGCGATGCCGTCGCGACGGCATCGGCGGACAGCGGGGACGGCCAGGATCCGAAGGGCAGAGGAGTCGGCATCCCGTCAGCCTAGGCGCCGCCGCGCACGGGGCTCGGGATGCGCGCGGGCGTGCTCGCGCGGGCGATCAGACGGCGCGCAGCACCGCGACGACGCGACCGAGCACGACGGAGTCGTCGCCGAGGATCGGCTCGAACGCGGAGTTGCGGGGGAGCAGCCACGTGTGACCGTCGCGCCGGCGGAAGGTCTTCACGGTCGCCTCGCCGTCGAGCATGGCGGCGACGATCTCGCCGTTCTCCGCCGTGGCCTGCGAACGCACGACGACCCAGTCGCCGTCGCAGATCGCCGCATCGATCATGGAATCGCCGGAGACCTTCAGCATGAACAGGTCGCCCTTGCCGACGAGTTGGCGGGGGAGGGGGAAGATCTCCTCCACCTGCTGATCGGCCGTGATGGGGACGCCCGCCGCGATGCGTCCGACCAGCGGCACGAGAGCCGCGTCGCCGAGGGCCGGCGCGGTGTCGGCGGGATTCTCGGCGGCGGTGCCGGGGAGGTCGATGAGCACTTCCATCGCGCGCGTCTTGCCCGGGTCGCGGCGGAGGTAGCCGCTGAGTTCGAGCTGGTTGAGCTGGTGGGTGACGCTGGAGAGCGACTTCAAGCCGACGGCGTCGCCGATCTCCCGCATGCTCGGCGGGTAGCCGTGCCGTGCGATCGAGCGCTGGATCACCTCGAGGATCGCCAGCTGCTTGTCGCTGAGGCTCTTTCGCCGGCGTGTCTGCGGCTTGTCGCGAGCGGTCGCGTCGGTCATTCTCGTGCTCCCTCCCGTGCCCGCCTTGGCACCGGTCTTCGAATGTCGGAGGTCCGTGGTGGTCTTCCGTTGTCGAAACCGTATCCGGTATCGGGCTGCGGATCGCGCTGCACCACGCGTGTCGCGTTCGATCCGTGTCCGATATCGGAACGATTGACATCCCTACAGTATCGAAGATAGATTCGGAATACAGGTTCGCATCCGGCCTTCCCGGCCGAGGGTCGGGTGCGAACCTTCCGCCAGAGGAGGAGCCATGGCCACCATCGCGAGCGTCGCCCCCACCACCCGTCTGCGTCTGACGGCCCGCGGCCGTCGGCTGCTGGCCGGCCTGGCCGCGCTGCCCGCCGCGGTCGCCATCGCCCTCGCCGTGCTCGGCGGTGGCGCAGCTCTCGCCTCGGCCGAGGGCGGCGCGCCGGCCGGCACGTTCACCGAGATCACGGTCATGTCGGGGGAGTCGCTGTGGTCGATCGCACAGGATCTCGCCCCGCACGCCGATCCGCGAGAGGTCGTCGAGGAGATCGCGCGTCTGAACGTGCTGGAGTCCTCGACGGTCTCGGCCGGTCAGCGCCTGGCCATCCCGGTGGAGTACGCGCCGCAGTCATAGCCTGCCGCCTCGCCGTAGCATGGGAGGAATGACGACCCGGTTGGACGACCTCCCGCTCCGCGACGATCTGCGCGGCCTCGTGCCGTACGGCGCACCGCAGGCGCCGCTGCCCATCGCCCTGAACGTGAATGAGAACACCCACCCGGTGCCCCAGGAGGTCGCCGACGACATCCTGGACTCGGTGGCCCGCGCGCTGCGGGACATCAACCGTTACCCCGACCGCGAGCTCACCGCGCTGCGGGAGGCTTTCGCCGACTACCTCGGGCACGGTCTCACGGCCGAGCAGATCTGGGCGGGCAACGGCTCCAACGAAGTGCTGCAGCACCTTCTGCAGGCCTTCGCCGGGCCCGGGCGGACGGCCTTCAGCTTCGCGCCGACCTACTCGATGTACCCGCTCCTCACCCGCGGCACCGGAGCGCAGTGGATCGCCGGCGACCGCGCCCACGACTTCACGGTCTCGCCCGAGTCGGCGGCGACGCAGGTGGCGCAGGTGCGGCCGGATGTGGTCTTCCTGTGCGCACCGAACAACCCGACCGGAACGCCCATGGGGCTCGATGTCATCGAGGCGGTCTACGACGCCACCGACGGGATCGTCATCGTGGATGAGGCGTACCAGGAGTTCGCCCCCCGCGACGAGCGCTCGGCGCTGACCCTCCTGCCGGGGCGTGAGCGCCTCGTGGTGTCGCGCACCATGAGCAAGGCGTTCGCGTTCGCCGGCGCGCGCGTGGGTTACCTCGCCGCCGACCCCGCGCTCGTCGACGCGCTGCGGCTGGTCCGCCTGCCGTATCACCTCAGCGGGCTCACCCAGGCGGCCGCGCTGGCGGCGCTGGCGCACGCGCCGGTCATGCTCGGAATGGTGGACGACATCGTCGCGCAGCGCGACCGCATGTCGGCGACCCTCGCCGCCCTGGGGTACACCCCGTACGACTCCGGAACGAACTTCGTCCTGTTCGGCGGCGTGGATGACCCGGCCCGCACGTGGCGGGAACTGTACGACCGCGGCATCCTCGTCCGCGACGTCGGCATCCCGCACCACCTGCGTGTCACCGCCGGCACCGAGGAGGAGACCACCGCGTTCCTGGACGCCCTGGCCTCGGTAGGATCGAAGGTATGACCGCATCAGGCGCGCCGCGCACGGCAACTCTGCGACGCGCGACGAGCGAGTCCACCGTCGAGCTGGAGCTCAACCTCGACGGCACCGGCGTGAGCGAGATCTCCACGAGCGTGCCGTTCTACGACCACCTGCTCACGGCGTTCGCCAAGCACTCCCTGACCGACCTCACGGTGCGGGCCACGGGCGACACCCACATCGACGCGCACCACACCGTGGAGGACGTCGCGATCGTGCTGGGCGACGCCATCCGTCAGGCCCTGGGCGACAAGGCCGGCATCACACGGTTCGGCGACGCGCTCGTGCCGCTGGACGAGGCGCTCGTGCAGGCCGTCGTGGACATCAGCGGCCGTCCCTACCTCGTGCACACGGGCGAGCCGGCCGGGTTCGAGTACCACCTCATCGGCGGCCACTTCACCGGCTCACTCGTGCGGCACACCTTCGAGGCGCTCGCCTTCCACGCCGGCCTGACGGTGCACGTGCGCGTGCTCGAGGGCCGCGACGCCCACCACATCGCCGAAGCGGAGTACAAGGCGTTCGCGCGCGCGTTCCGTCAGGCCAAGGCGCTGGACCCGCTCGTGGAAGGCATTCCCAGCACGAAGGGCGCACTGTGACCGACCGGCCGGTCGTCGCTGTCCTGGATTACGGCTCCGGCAACGTCCACTCCGCGGTGAAGGCGCTGGCCGCCGCCGGCGCCGATGCGCGACTGACCAGCGACCGCGGCCTCATCAGCGATGCCGACGGCCTGGTCGTCCCCGGTGTCGGTGCGTTCCGCGCCGTCATGGAGGCCCTGCGGGAGAGCCGCGGCGACGAGGTCATCGATCGCCGCCTGGCCGGGGGCCGGCCCGTTTTGGGCATCTGCGTCGGCATGCAGGTGCTGTTCGGGCGCGGAGTGGAGCGCGGCGTCGACACGGAGGGGCTCGGGGAGTGGCCCGGTGCCGTGACCGAGCTCGACGCGCCGGTGCTGCCGCACATGGGCTGGAACACCGTCGAGGCGGGCGAGGGGTCACGCCTGTTCGCCGGCATCGAGTCCGAGCGGTTCTACTTCGTGCACTCCTTCGCCGCGCAGCAGTGGCAGCTGGAGGTCATGCCGCCCTTCCCTGCGCCCACTCTGACGTGGTGCTCCTACGGCACGCCCTTCCTCGCCGCGGTGGAGAACGGTCCGCTCTCGGCGACCCAGTTCCACCCGGAGAAGTCCGGCGAGGCCGGCATCAAGCTGTTGTCCAATTGGATCGGCGGCCTGCGCAGGGATAGCCTCTGAGCTTGTGCCCCGCGCGGGTGCACGCCGTCCGTTCGCACGAGGAGCCATGAACGATTTCGCCTCCAGCCCCGAGCTGATCCTGCTGCCCGCCGTCGACATCGCCTCCGGGAAGGCCGTCCGCCTGACCCAGGGGGAGGCCGGCACCGAGACGAGCTACGGCGACCCCGTCGATGCCGCCGTCGAGTGGGCGCGACAGGGCGCGAAGTGGATCCACCTCGTGGATCTGGACGCCGCCTTCGGGCGCGGCAGCAACGCCGCCGTGCTGCGCAAGGTCATCAAGGCGGTCCGGGGCGTGCAGGTCGAGCTGTCCGGCGGCATCCGTGACGACCGGTCGCTGGAGGCGGCGCTGGACAGCGGCGCCGCGCGCATCAACCTGGGCACGGCTGCGCTGGAGAACCCGGAATGGGCCGCCGATGTGATCAGCCGGTACGGCGACGCGATCGCCGTC
>JADGMW010000075.1_pt2 | contig 19603 bp, 14 predicted proteins | sample 8641801 | NCBI WGS metagenome assembly JADGMW01 (sample SAMN16272018, study PRJNA661076) | feces metagenome | isolation source: fecal sample from diarrhoea affected cattle A | host: Bos taurus | place: South Africa: Lokaleng Village, Mahikeng | collected 2019-09
CGATCTCGTCGCCCGGCCCCGGTCCCACTGTCTAGCAGTGTCGTCAGTTCACGCGGTCGTCAGTTCACGCGCTCGTCAGTTCACGCGCTCGTCAGTTCACGCGGCGCAGCAGAGCCGCGAGAGCCTGCCCGCCACCGATGCACATGGTGACGATGCCCAGCTCGAGGTCGCGGCGAACGAGGTCCTTCGCGACGCGCAGGGTGAGGATGGCGCCGGTTGCCCCCACCGGGTGACCGAGGGCGATCGCGCCACCGTACGGGTTCGTCTTCTCCGGATCGAGCTTGGCGTCGCGCATCACGGCGATCGCCTGCGACGCGAACGCCTCGTTGAGTTCGACGGTGCCGATGTCGGCCGGCGACGTGCCGGTCTGCTCGAACAGCTTGCGCAGGGCGAAGGTCGGCGCGTAGCCCATGAGCTGCGGGTCCATCGCGGCGGTGGTGACGGCCTCGAGAACCACGGAGCCTTCGAGTCCGCGCTCGCGGGCGGCCGACTCACGTGCGAGCACGAGCGCGGCGGCACCGTCGTTGATGCCCGACGCGTTACCGGCGGTCACCGTGCCGTCCTTCGTGAAGGCGGCGCGCAGCTTCCCGAGTGTTTCGACGGTGGTGCCGGGCTTGGGATGCTCGTCCTCGGTGACGGTGACGGGCTTGCGCCCACCGATCTCCACCGGGGTGATTTCTTCGGCGAACACGGCCTTGGCGGCATCGGTCGCGGCACGGCGCTGCGATTCGACGGCGAAGGCGTCCTGCTGGTCGCGGTCGACGCCGTATTCGCGGGCGACGTTCTCCGCGGTGACGCCCATGTGGAGGTTGCTGAACGGGTCAGTGAGCATGCCGACGGTGCCGTCGACGAGCTCACGATTGCCGAGCTTGTAGCCGTTGCGCGCACCGAAGTCGTAGAACGGCATGCGCGACATGCTCTCGTCGCCACCCGCCACGGCGATGTCGGCGCTGCCCCAGCGGATCTCCTGCGCCGCAGACCACACCGCCTGCAGCCCGGAGCCGCACAAGCGGTTGACCGTCAGGGCCGGTGTCTCGACCGGCAGTCCCGCGGCGAGGGTGACGCGGCGCGCGTTGTAGGCGTCCGCCCCGACCTGGCCGATGCATCCCATGATGACTTCGTCGACGTCCTCCGGTGCCACCCCGGCACGCTTCAGAGCCTCGCGCACAGCCGTGGCGCCGAGTTCGTGGGCGGGCACATCCTTGAAGGCGCCACCGAAGCTACCGATCGGCGTACGTGCGCCGTCGATGATGACGATCGGTTCCGGAGTACTCATGTTCTCGTCCTATCTGATCGAACACCGTTGTCCGCGACGCCGACGCTCCGAACCGCAATCCGATGTGGCCTGGTCGCACGAGGGAAATCCGTGACGGATATTACGACACCGGGTGCCTGTGCCCGCCATCGCTACCGTCCTTCTTCTCCGGAGCAGCGAGGTCACCGCTGCGTACGCGGGTCGCCGCATCCGGGGTACCGAGTTCGGCACGCATGTCCGGGCGCCCCACGTAGAGCTCGAGAACGCGATACAGGAGCGAGGCGTCGATATCGAAGCGCCGGGAGTCGACCACGATCCGCGGGGAGGCGGGAATCGATTCCAGGCGGAAGATCTTGCTCGTCCGGCGACGCGCCCACGCGGCGGTCTCGGTGCCCTCCACCCACATTTCGGGATAACCGTGATGAACGGCGCGGAGGCGCGCCACCGACACCCAGGGCAGATACGACTCCACGAACCAGCCGCGGTGCCTGATCCCGTCGGGGCCGAGTGTCAGCGCTCCGGCGCGGATCCTGCCGAGTGCCACTTCTCCGAGGAACACGACGCAGACCGACCCGAGCGTTGCCAGCACGACGCTGACCAGCGGTACACCACCGTTGGTGACGAGCACTTCGACCGCGGCACCGAGCGACAGTGCCGCCGCGCATCCGACCATGGCGACCAGCAGCAGGAATACGGCCGTGCGGGCCTGCACCTCGGTGGTTCCGCGACCGGAGGTCTCCGTGTACCGCACTTTCGGCTCGCGTCGCTCCGGCCACCAGTACACCGCTCCGAACAACGCGGTGAGAAGCATGAGCACCGCGAGAATCACGAAGAATCGCGACTCGCCTCCGGCGCCGGACTCCGCAGCTCGCAACCCTCCCCACAGCGCACCGAGCCCGGTCAGTGCAGCGGCTCCCGTCGCCACGGTCGCCGGCACGTTCCATTTCTGCGTCGGCCATTCGGGGGGGCGTTCCGGAGCCGTCCGAATGCTGTCGGCCTCTCCGTCTTCACCCCGCCGAACGTATGTTCGTCGCATCGGTCTCCCCTCCGGGTCTGCCAGGAGCCCCGACGCCCCCGGCCCGCGCCGGTCGGAGCCCGACGCTACCTGAACGGGTAGGCGCCGCCGCGGGTCGGTGATCCGGGGAGCCACGGACGGCGAAGGGTCTCGCGGTCGGCAATTCGGTTGGCAGGCGAGAATGTGACGATTACCATACTTACTGGTCAGTTGTAGTGTTACGCCAGTTCACACGGCGTTTTCAGGGGGTCGGAACAGTGGCGAATACGGGTTCCGGAGATTTTTTGGTATGGCCGAGTAACACCTCCGGCGAGGAACACGACATTATCTCTGACGATTCAGACGAGACCGGAGGAGTCTGCATGACTGTCCAGCTTGATTCGCCTGGCATCGGCACCCAGGGCGCAGCGTCGACGACCGAAGCTGAACTGGGGACGTTGTTCGAACAGGTTCAGGAGCTCGACGCCCAGATTCTCGACGTCATCAAGCGACGCGCCGAGCTGGCACAACGCATCGGTGCTGTCGCGAAGAAGTCCGGCGCGACCCGCGAGGCGCAGGCCGAGGAGATGGCGGTTCTCGACCGATTCCACGAACTCGGCGCCGACGGCAACACGCTCGCGATGACGCTGCTGCGCCTCGGGCGCACGCGCCGACGCTGAGACCCGTCACGCCACTTCCAGCCCCCGCACCCACGGTGCGGGGGCTGCGTCGTGCCGGGAGCCGTCATCTGCGCGGTAGACCGGGCGGCATCAACGCAGGATTGTCTTGATCTCGAGGAACTCTTCGAGACCGGACACGCCGCCCTCCCGGCCGATGCCGGACTGCTTGTAGCCGCCGAACGGGGCGTCGGTGTTGAACGCTCCCCCGTTGATGTAGACCTGACCGGTCCGAATCCGGCGCGCTACCGCCTCGGCACGCTGCGGGTCGGCGGACCACACGCCTCCGGACAGGCCGTACTCGCTGGTGTTCGCGATACGCACGGCGTCGTCCTCATCGCGGTAACCCATGATGGACAGCACGGGCCCGAAGATCTCCTCGCGGGCGATCGTCATCTCTTCGGTGACTCCGGAGAAGATCGTGGGGCCGACGAAATATCCGGTGCCGAGCCCGGTGTCGCGGCCGTCGAGCACCAGTTCTGCGCCTTCGGCGACGCCCGTGTCGATGTACGCCCGCACACGCGCCTGCTGCGTCGAACTCACGAGCGGGCCGAGCTTCGATGCGGCGTCGCCCGGGTGTCCGACGGTGAATTTCCGTGCCACCTGCTCGGCGAGCGCGGCGACTTCCGGCATTCGCTCGGCCGGGACCAGCATGCGGGTCAGGGCTGTGCAGGTCTGGCCGGAGTTCAGGAAGCACTTGCTCACGCCGTCGGCGACGGCCGCGGTGAGATCCGCGTCGTCGAGGATGATATTGGCGGATTTGCCGCCCAATTCGAGCGCGACCTTCTTCACCGTCTCCGCCGCGACCGCCGCGACCCGCTTACCGGCGCGGGTCGAACCGGTGAACGACACCATGTCGACGTCCGGGTGCGCCGCGATGGCCTCACCGACGACCGGACCGTATCCGCTCACCACGTTGAAGACCCCGGGCGGCAGACCGGCCTCGTCCGCGATGTCGGCGAGCGCGTAGGTCACCAGCGGCGCCACCTCGGTCGGCTTGAGGACCACGGTGCATCCGGCCGCGAGTGCCGCGAACACCTTGAGGACCACCTGGTGCAGCGGGTAGTTCCACGGCGTGATGGCGCCGACGACCCCGATCGGTTCGCGCACCACGAGTGCGTTGCCGATCTGCCGGTCGTCGAACTCGTAGTCCGCGGCCAGCGCCGCATAGCTCGCGATGTTCTTCAGTGGCATACCCACCTGGACCGCGGCGGCGAGCCTCATCGGCATCCCCATGTCCTGGGAGACGGTCGCGGTCAGGTCCGCGGCACGCTCGTTCGCGAGGGCGGAGATCTTCTCGAGGTGGGCGCCGCGCGCCGCACCGCTGAGGGAGGACCACGCGGGAAATGCAGCCCTGGCAGCGGCCACGGCCCGATCGACGTCGCCGGCGGTTCCTTCGGCCACCTCGGCGATGACCTCTTCCGTTGCGGGGTCGCGGACCTCGATGCGCCCGGGCCCGTCCGATGCCACCCACTGTCCGTCGATGTAGATCTGCGTGCGGTCCAGAATGTCGGTCATGCGCGCCTCCGTGTGTGTCGTGCGTCTCTCCGGCGCAGCGTATCGAAGGAAGTCGCGTCGGTGGGCCGGCTGTTCGACGGGATCGGTGCCCGCGCTGCCGGGCGGGACATCCGGAGGTGAGCGCGGCGGGTGTGATGCACGGCGGGTGTGATGCACGGCGCCGAACACGGCGTTAACACGTAGGCTACAATTTGTTTCGCTGCTCGCGCGCTCCACCGTCGCATCGCTCGGCACATCCGGACAACGTCGTCTGCCTTTCATCACCGTCTCCGGCAGAGCTCTGTGCGATCGCGGATCAGTGCGAATCTTCGCCTCCCCCTTCGCGTCCCTCACTGTCGGACGACGTCGCACTCGATCCGCCGAGGAGGGCATTCCGTTGACGAACGCCGACAACACCGGGCTGTACGACAGCAGTCTCGACAAGAGCAGCTGCGGCGTAGGTTTCATCACCCGCAAAGACGGTGTGCAGACCCACGACATCCTCACTCGCGGGCACGAGGCGCTCTGCGTGGTCCCGCACCGGGGCGGCATGTCCGCGGAGGGGGTCGGCGACGGGGCCGGCGTCAACGTGGACCTGTCGGTGGAATTCTTCTCCGCGATCGCCGGAACACCGCTGCAGCAAGATCATTTCGGCGTCGGCAACTTCTTTCTCCCCTCCGAGGACGCGGCCCGGGCGGCTGCCGAGAGCCTGATCTCGGCGGCACTCGCCCACGCCGGAATCCCGGTCCTCGCGGTGCGCGACGTCCCGGTCGACGACAGCGTGCTGCGCGCCGCCGCGGTCCGGCACCAACTGCCGATCCGGCAGTGGATCTTCACCCGCCCCGACACCTGCGCGTCGGCCGACGAGTTCGACCGCCTCCTGCACGACGTGCTCCTCGATGTCGAGGCGCGCGCGTACCCCGATCCGGATCTCACGGGGCTGTATCCGCTCTCGCTCAGTTGCCGTACCCAGGTTCTCAAGGGACGCTTGAACTCCCATGAGGTCATCCCCTATTTCCGGGACCTGACGGATCCGCGGCATTCGGTGCACACCTTGTTCTTCCACACGCGGTTCTCCACCAACACGGACCCGCACCCCACGATGGCGCAGCCGTTCCGGCTCATGGCGCACAACGGTGAATTGAACACCGACCGCAAGAATCGTTTGTTCGAGGGTGCGCTCGCCCGGGCGATGGGCCGCGACATCGTCCGGCCTCCCGGCCAGTCCGACAGTTGCCGTTTCGACCAGACTCTCGCGTCCCGGATCGCATTCGACCGTCTCGACCTGGTCACCGCCGTCGTGCAGATGATGCCGCCGGCGTGGGAGAACGACACCACGTTGTCCCCGCAGGTACGTGCGATGCTCGAGTTCTTTTCCCTCTACGAGGAGAAGAACGACGGTCCTGCGGCGCTGATCTTCGGTAACGGCACCGTGGTCGGCGCACGTCTCGACCGCCTCGGCCTGCGCCCGTTGCGGTCCGTCGAGACCGCCGACTACCTCGCCGTCACGTCGGAGGCCGGCCAGTTCGATTTCGCGCCGAGCACGGTACTGCGCCGCGGACGCATCGAGGCCGGCGGCATGCTGTACTTCGACCATCGCACCCGGCGCTCGTACGGCACCGTCGAAGCGCTCGAACTACTTGCGGCCGAGCGCGATTACTCGATTCTGGTGGATGCCGCACGACGTGAGATCGAGGCGCTCCCGCCCGTCCCCGCGGAAAAGGCGGGATCACCGTTGCGCTACAACGGCGATCTCGGGCGGCACCAGCGGTACGTCTCGTACGCACTCAACCAGGAGTCGTTCCGTTTCATGCTCGACCCGATGCTCGCATCGGGTCAGGAACGGATCTCCGCAATGGGGTACGGCAACGCCATCAACGCCCTGTCCGATCAGGAAGGCGGTGTCGCCAAATACTTCTCGCAGCGCTTCGCCCAGGTGACGAACCCGTCGCTCGATTCCCTGCGTGAGGCCGACGGCATGACCCTGCGCGTCGCGCTGGGGGCACGCCCCGGCAGCGGCGCACCGTCGTCGACCGCGACCCAGATCGTGGTGCCCACCCCGATCCTGACCCACCTCGAGATGCTTCGGATCCGGGAGCAGACCGACACCCCGGTGCGGCGCTTCGAGATGCTCTACACCCCGGTTTTCGACGACACGAAGGCCAACGCCGCTCAACTCGCCGCCGCGATCGACGGGGTTGCCGACCGCATCGCCGATTTCGCGCGGGAGTCCGGCGGCATCGCAGTCCTCACCGACCGGCACGTCGCCACCGACCGCGCCGCGCTGCCGATGATTCTCGCGATCGCCGCGGTCAACCAACGACTCATCGACGACGGCGTGCGCCTGCGCGTGTCGGTGATCGTCGAGTCCGGTCAGCTGTGCTCCTCGCACCACATCGCCGCGACCCTCGGTTTCGGCGCTGCGGCGGTGTACCCGCTCACCGTGCAGATGCGCGCGGAGGAGAAGTACGGCGACGAAGCCGACCTCGCGTTCCTGAAGTTCCGCAAGGCCGCGGAGAAGTCGCTGATGAAGACGATGGGCAGGGTCGGGCTGTGCACCGTCGAGTCGTACATCGGCGGTGAGTTCTTCGAGCCCAGTTACCTCGACACCGACGACGAGGTGCTCCGCCGCTGGTTCCCGAACGTGGCCACCCCGGTGGGAGGCGTCGGGTTCACCACCGTCGCCCAAGCCGTAGCCGACTGGCATCGACGCGCAGCGGCCGTCGAGTCCGAGGCGGACGTCCCCCTGCTCGGCCTGTTCAAGGAACGCGCCGAAGGGGCGGGACACTCGTTCGGCACCACCGCCGTGCGCGGATTCGTCGACATGACCGAAGAACCCCTCGCCGTGCCCGCCGTGCGCGAGGCCGAGCCGGACCTGACGGACTCGCTGCGCCTGTTGCCGCTGCACCGCCTCTCCGACGCACACGGTCTCGACGACGAGGCGTACCGCTACGGCGGTTTCCGGGCACTGACCGACGCCGAAATCGACTCCTTCGAGATCACCCCCGGCTACCGGGCATTCGCGCGGACCATGGCGGAGGAGCGCTCCCGCCGCCCCGCCGCGTTGCGCGATGTCCTCGCCCTGCCGTCCGACATCACCTACGCGGTCACCACCGACGACTTCCACAAAGAGATGGGGCGGTTCTCGCGGTACGGCAACAACTCGATGCGCGTGCGCGGCCTGGCCGCGGCCCGCGTGGGCGAGAACGAGTTCGTGCTCCGGCTGACCGGACCGCTCGCCGACGACCACACCCGGCCCGCAGCGCTCGGCCGGTCTCTCGTCGCGCGGTTCGGCGACGCCATCGTCTCGCACCGCTGCTACGGCGACACTCTCACCGTGCACGCGGTCGGTGACGCCGCCGACTACCTGAGTCTGGTCCGTCAGGCTCCGGCGGCGGTGCGTCTCGATCAGGTGCAGCCCGCACACGAGATCACCCGCGCCCTGGCCTCGGGTGCGATGAGCCACGGCGCCTTGAACTCCAACGCGCACGAAGCTGTCGCGCACGGAACCAACATGGTCGGTGGCATGTCGAACTGCGGCGAAGGGGGCGAACACATCTCGCGATACGGCACGATTCGCGGTTCCCGCATCAAGCAGTTCGCCTCGGGCCGCTTCGGTGTCTGGGCCGGGTACCTCGCCGATCCGATGCTCGAGGAGATCGAGATCAAGATCGCGCAGGGTGCCAAACCCGGTGAAGGAGGCCAGCTTCCCGCGAAGAAGGTCACCGTCGAGATCGCGGCCGCCCGTGGTGCGACCCCGGGTGTCGAACTGATCTCGCCTCCGCCACACCACGACACGTACTCCATCGAGGACCTCGCGCAGCTCATCCACGACTGCAAGGCCGCCCGGGTGCGCGTCGTCGTCAAGCTGGTGTCCTCGGAAGGTATCGGCACGATCGCCGTCGGCGTCGCCAAAGCCGGCGCCGATGTCATCAACGTCGCGGGCAACACCGGCGGCACCGGGGCCGCCTCGGTGACGTCCCTGAAGTACGCGGGCCGGTCCGCCGAGATCGGCGTGGCCGAAGTTCATCAGGCCCTGACCGCGAACGGACTCCGGGACAAGGTCGTGCTCCGGTGTTCGGGTGCGCACCAGACGGCATCCGACGTCATCGTCTCCGCGATGCTGGGAGCCGACAGCTTCGAGTTCGGCACCACCGCACTGATGATGCTCGGATGCGTCATGGCGAAGAACTGCAACGTCAAGTGCCCCGCCGGACTGACCACCAATCCCGAGGTCTTCGACGGCGACCCGCGCGCGATGGCGCAGTACCTGCTCAACATCGCCCACGAAACGCGCGAAGTGCTCGCCCGGCTGGGCCTGCGCTCGCTGCGCGATGCCCGCGGCCGCGCCGACCTGCTGCACCTGCTCGATCACCCCTCGAGCATCGGGCAGCTCGACCTGCGCGCCATGCTCACGGTCCTGCCCGAGGTACGCGTCGACAACCCCGTCTACCTGGAGAAGGACTACTCGCTCGACGACGCGTGGCTGGTCCGGCTGCGGGAGGCCCTGATCGAGGCACGCGAGAGCACCGTGACTCTCGGCGACGGGGTCCGCCTGACGAACAACAACAAGAGCGTCGGCGCGCAGTTGGCGATCGACATCGAGCGGATGCTCAACCACGACGATCTCGACGACCTTCCGTCCGTGCTGCGCGACGAGCGCGGACGCGGGTGGTTGCGCGACGGCACCGTCACCGTGACCACCACCGGATCGGCGGGCTTGTCGTACGGCGCGTTCTGCAACGACGGTATGCACCTCGAGCACATCGGCACCGCGAACGACGGTGTCGGCAAGGGTCAGTGCGGCGGGCAGATCGTCCTGCGCTCCCCCGGCGGCGGCTGCGATGAGCGCGGCGGCAACGTACTCATCGGCAATTTCGCCCTGTTCGGGGCGACGGGTGGCCGGTTGCTCGTCGAAGGCGAGGCAGGTGACCGTTTCGCAGTCCGCAATTCCGGCGCGACGGCCGTGGTCGAGGGTGTCGGCGATTTCGCCTGCGAGTACATGACCAACGGTGCGGTACTCAACCTCGGCGGATTCGGCAAGGGACTCGGCAACGGCATGTCCGGCGGTTTCGTCTACCAGTACGACCCGGACGGACTGCTGCCCGCCAAGGCCAGCGCCGACTCGATCCTGCTCGGGTCCATCACCGGAGACGATCCGCAGGCCGCGCTGCACAGCGCCGCGGTGCTTCGGCTGCTGCACCTGCACGTCGAGTCGACCGGATCTGTGAAAGCGCGGTTCCTGCTGGACAACTGGCAGACCGAGCAACACCACTTCGCCTACGGGATGCCGCGCGCACTGCTGCAGTACCAGGACGCCGACGAGATCCTGGCCGCCGCGTCGCGCAGGGAACTCGCCTCCGAGGTTGCGTCCGCGCTGGTGGCCCATCAGGTTCGCAAGTTCAAGGAGAGCTACCGCTCGGGTGCGCCCGTCGCCGGTGGACTGACCCCGTCGGGCACCGATACCGAAACGATGTATGCCTTGCTGAACAACTACACGGTGCTCGCCGCCGCGCAGGAGATGGCGTTGCAGAAGGTTCCGGGCGCGTCGGACGTCTCGGATCCGGCGGTGCAGAAGGCTGCGCGCAATCTGCTGCTCACCGAAGATTTCTTCCTCGTCGCGAAGCTCGAACGGTACGCACTCGCCGCGATCGCCGATCACTCCGATGAGCAACTGGCGGTGCTGGTCGCCGACAAGCGACTCGGCGACTACAAGCAGGCGCTCGCACTGCGCAATGTCCGTTCGGTCGACGCCCCCGGAACATACGGCTGGATTCTCCTGCAGAGCCGCAAGAATCTGGACGCGATCGGTCGTTTGCCCGGTTACGAAGAACTGTTCGCCCGCAACGCCGTGCCGAACGTCCTCGCCTCCACGATGGGAGTCCCCGCGTGACAACTCCTTTCATCCCACTCGATGCGCCCTTCACCGACGACCAGCGGTCGTGGCTCGCCGGCTTCCTCGCCGGTATGCAGACCCGGCTGTTCTCCGGCGGTCCCGCCGACGATGCCGGAACCGCCGGTGCGGCGCCCGTGCTGCATGTGCTCTACGGCTCGCAGACGGGCAATGCCGAAGCGGTGGCCGAGGACGCGGCCGCCGCGGCGCGCACGCACGGGTTCGCTCCGGTGGTGTGTGCACTCGACGATATGGATCTCGACCGGTTCGCCTCGGCCGGGCACGTCCTGATCGTCACCTCCACGTACGGCGAAGGCGAGATGCCCGACAACGCGGAGTTGTTCTGGGACGCTCTGTCCGCGGAGTCGGCCCCGCGGCTCGAGCGCATGCACTTCGCGGTCCTCGCGCTCGGCGACACCGGTTACGACGGCTTCTGCCAGGCAGGCAAACTGCTCGACACCCGTCTCGAACAACTCGGAGCGCAGCGCATCGTCCCGCGCGTCGACTGCGACGTCGATTTCGAGGATGCCGCCGCCGCGTGGATCAGCGAGACGATGCCGCTCGTCGCGGCGGTCGAGGGAATCGTGGGGCCGGGTGCGCCCGCCGCACCCGCACCGACGGCACCGGCACGTCCGAAGTCGCAGTGGACCCGCAAGAACCCCTACCCCGCGACGCTCACGACCAACCGGCTGCTGTCGGGTGCGGGTTCGGCAAAGGAGATCCGGCACTACGAGTTCGCGCTCGGCGAGTCGGGCATCGAGTACGAGGCCGGCGACGCGCTGAACGTCGTCCCCCTCAACGACACCGCGCTGGTGCAGGCGCTGCTCGACCGGTTGCGCCTCGACGGTTCCGTCGTGCCCGCCGGTTTCGGCAGCACCCTCACGCATCTGCTGACCTACGACTTCGAGATCACCGCGCCGACGGTCGACCTGCTCGAGGAAATCGAGAAGCGCACCCGCAACGAGGAATTGACGTATGTGCTGCGGCACGGCGACAAGGCGGCACTCGACGAATGGCTGTGGGGCCGCGACATACTCGACGTGCTGCTGCTCGAACCCGCACCGGAACTGTCGGCCGAGGAGTTCCTGTCGCTGTTGCGGCCGCTGCAGCACCGCGCGTACTCGATCTCGTCCAGTCCGAACGCGTGCGACGGTTCGGTACACCTGACCGTCGCGTCGGTGCGGTACGGCGACGACGACCGTGAACGCCACGGGGTGTGCTCCACCTACCTCGCGGACCGCGTCGGCGACGGCACCGTCGGCATCTTCGTCACGAGGAACAAGGCGTTCCGTGTCCCGTCCGACGACACCGCACCGATGATCATGGTCGGGCCCGGCACCGGCATCGCCCCGTTCCGCGGATTCCTCCAGGAGCGGCGTGCGCGCGGCGCGACCGGAAAGAACTGGCTGTTCTTCGGCGATCAGCGCCGCGACTGTGACTACATCTACGAGGACGAACTCGCCGAGTTCACAGCGTCGGGAGTACTCACCCGGCTCGACCTCGCGTTCTCCCGCGACCAGGCCGAGAAGATCTACGTGCAGACCCGCATGACAGAACACGGGGCAGAGTTGTTCGCGTGGCTCGAGGAAGGCGGTCACTTCTACATCTGTGGTGACGCCTCCCGCATGGCGAAGGATGTCGACGCCGCGCTCCACGCGATCGTCGCCGAGCACGGTGGGATGAGCCCGGAGCAGGCCGCCGAGTACGTCACCGCCCTCAAACGGGAGAAGCGGTACGTGCGCGACGTCTACTGACTCCTCAGCGGATCAGTGGACGGAACCGAGCAGTTCCCGGGTCGGCGGCGGTTCGGGCGTGCGGGTCGCGGCGCGGGAGCGCACGGCGGTGAAGACCACCCCGGACGCGAACAGAGCCAGCCCCGCGCCGAGCGCCACCCAGGTGGCGGCCGAGTGCCCGCCGGCATCGGCGAGTGCGCCGCCGACCCAGTTACCGATCGAGGTGCCCAAGGTGATCCCGGCGCTGAGCAACGTCATGACGAGTCCGAGTCGCCGTGCCGGCGTGTAGTCGCCCGCCACCCTGAAAATCGTCACCAGGACCGGACCGATCGGCGCGCCGATGAGGAACAGGACAACGGCCATCTGCCACGGCGCGCTCGGCAGCCACAGCAACGCCAGTGCGGGAACGAGCAGCACCGCGCACCCCAGCCACCGCACCGGAACGGTCAAGCGTCCACTCCACCGGGACACGCTCAACGCCGCTGCGCCGGAGGCAAGCCCGAGCGCGGCGTAGATCAGTCCGCCGCTGCCGGGGTGCCCGGTCTCGTCGGCGAAGACGGTCGTGATGGTGGCGAGCGACCCGAAAATCGTTCCGATACCGAGCATTGCGGTCAGCAAAATTGCCACCGGACCCCACGACACTGCGGCGGGTCCGGTGTCCGGGGCGCTGCCGCCGACCGGTCCGGACCGGTGCACGGGCGCCGCGAATCGGGCACTGGGGTGTACCGCGAACCAGGGCACGACGACGGCCGTCAGGGCGATCAGGACGTACAACGGTGCGGCAGCACCGAACGCCGCGGCGATGATGCCGACCGCCGCGGGGCCGAGGACGAATCCGAGTTCGTCCATGGTTCCCTCGTATCCCTGGGCTTCTTCCACCGCCTCGTCCGCGCCGCGCGCGGACAAACCGCGAATCCAGCGCACGCGTGTCATGGGACCGCACTGCGGAACGACGAGACCGGCGACGAACGCGGCAGCCAGCAGGGTCGGCGGTAACGCCTCGCCTGCGCCGTGGGAACTTCCCGCGGCGAGCACCGCGACGACTGCGACCACATAGACGGCGGTCGAGACGAGCAGCGTCGGCCGCTGGCCCCAGCGATCGGAGGCGATACCGGACAGCGGTGCCCCGACCGCGACTCCCACGCCGGTGACCGCCGCGGCGATGCCGGCGGCGGCGAAGTCGGACGACGAGGCGACGACATAGGTGAGAACGCCGAGCACCAGCATGGACAGCGGTAGCCGGGCCAGCGCCGAGATCGGGAAGTACGCCGACCCGACCAGATCGTGCATGACACGGAAATGCGAGGGGGCGGAACGTGAACTGCGGGACATCGATACCTTTTCGGGACTTTCTGCGTGCACAAGACTTTTCTGCGTGCACAAAACAGATGCACGGCGTCCCGACCTCCCGCCGTGCCCGACCCGAAGCAACCCGAGAATTCTACAGGAACGACCGGGTTTCTCCGAACATGCACGATCGTGCGCCGGCGCGATATCCCGGCGCGCCGATTCGTCCGGCGGGTGCGAGCGGAGCGTCCGCGTCGACCGTGTGACGCCGTCCTCGTTGTGCGAGATGTCCGAATCATGCCTTCTCGGCGCATATTTCACGTCGGAGGGTCGGCGTAAAACCTGTCCGACTGTTCAGTCGGGCAGGTAGGGTCGAATGATCTTCCACGTCGGAGGGAACTCCATGGACGTCTCGGCAATGCACATGAGCGACGGTCTGATCAACGCACCGACATCGGCTGTGTTCTTCGTGATCGCCGCGCTCGGGCTCGCGGTGGCGCTGCCCCGCGCACGACGGGAACTCGACGAACGAACCGCTCCCCTCGCCGGTCTCGTCGCCGCGTTCGTGTTCGCCCTGCAGATGATCAACTTTCCGGTGCTTCCCGGTGTCAGCGGGCACGTCCTCGGAGGTGCCCTCGCCGCGATCCTGGTGGGCCCGGCGACAGCCGCACTCTGCCTGACAGTCGTGCTCGTCGTGCAAGCACTGCTGTTCGCCGACGGCGGGCTCACCGCACTCGGAACCAACGTCACCAACATGGCGTTGCTGGGAGTCGCCGCCGGGTACGGAACGGCCGTCGCCTTGCGTCCGCTGCTGCGCCGGTCCTCGGGCGTCGCGGTGCTCGGAGTCATATCCTTCGTGGCCGCGGTGGTCGCCACGGTGGTCGCGGCCGCGGGCTTCCTCGTCGAATACGCCGTCGGCGGCACCGCGGGTTCGATCGGGACCATCGCACCGTTCCTGCTCGGCGTGCACGTCCTCATCGGCATGGGCGAAGGAGTGATCACGGCCGTGACGGTGATGGCGGTGGCACGAGCGCGCCCCGACCTGGTCTATCTCCTCCGGCCGTTGCGTCAAGGTGATCGGAGTCCGGTATGAGCCGAAAAGCCGTTCTGATCGTGCTGGGTGCGGCGGTGCTGCTCCTCGCCGGGGTGGTGTCCTCGTTCGCCGACCCGAATCCCGACGGGCTCGAAGCCGCGACCGTGCGGGGCTGCGAGATCGCCGAGAGCGATACGAGCGAGTCCCTCGCCGGTGACTGTCCCGCGATCGGCGCCGAAGACCACGCATTGGCAACGAGCCCGCTCGCCGACTATGCCGTCGCCGAACGGGAAGGGACCACCGGCGTGGCCGGGATCGTCGGCGCGGTCGCCACGCTGGTGTTCGCAGCGGGGTTGTTCATGGTGCTGGCACGCCGCCGGAAGCCCGCCCGGAGCGACGCGCCCCTCGGGAAAACCGGGCCGTGAGCACCCCGACGATCGAGAACGGTGCGGCCACCGTCACCGCGGCAGCCCGCAGGCTCCCCACCGAGGTGAAGATCGTCGGTGCGGTCGTCTTCACGTTCGTGGTGGTCGCGACACCCCGTGAAGCGATGTGGGCGTTCGCGCTGTATTTCTCGATCGTCGCGGCGGTCTGCGGCGCTGCTCGTATCCGGCTGTCGTGGCTGTTGCCCCGTATGTCCATCGAACTGCCGTTCCTGGTTCTCGCGGTGCTGCTGCCGTTCGCGGAGTCCGGGACACGCGTGGAGTGGCTGGGGCTGTCCCTGTCGGTGCCGGGCCTGTATGCGGCGTGGGGCATCGTGGTCAAGGGCACCTTGGGTGTGCTCGCGTCCCTCATCCTCGCCGCGACCACACCGGTTCAGGATCTGCCCGGCGGTCTGACACGGTTACACGTCCCGCCGCTCATCACCACCGTGGTCCTGCTGATGCTGCGCTATGCCACGTTGCTCGCCGCCGAAGCGAAGAGCATGGATATCGCGCGGCGCTCGCGAGGCGACGATCCGCGGATGCTCCACCGCATCGGGGCGACGGCACGCGGTGTCGGGTCGTTGTTCGTGCGCGCGTACGAACGCGGCGAGCGGGTGCACTGGGCGATGCTTTCCCGGGGTTTCACCGGTGCCGTGCCCGCCACGGGATCGGCGGCGACCCGGACAGCGTGGGCATTCGGCCTGATGCCCGCGGCACTCGCCGGCGCGGTGTGCGCGGCAGCGTGGGGCGGGTTGTGAGCACGTCCCCCGCCGTCGAACTCGAGGGGGTGCAGCACGTGTATCCCGACGGCCGTCACGCACTGCGCGGTATCGACCTCGCAGTCGAGCCCGGCGAGCGGGTCGCCGTCCTCGGTCCCAACGGGTCCGGCAAAACCACCCTCATGCTGCACCTCAACGGCGTTCTGGCTCCGTCGTCCGGGACCGTACGAATCGGTGGAACGCCCGTGACGCGCCGTACGCTGCGCGGAATTCGCAGCCGCGTCGGCCTTGTGTTCCAGAACCCCGACGACCAGCTCTTCATGCCCACCGTGTCTCAGGACGTGGCGTTCGGACCGGCCAACTTCGGGGTGCCGGAACCGGAACTCGGCTCGAGGGTGCAGTCCGCGCTCGAGGCGGTGGGGATGGAGGAACACTCCGGGCGCACGACGATGCATCTCTCGGCCGGGCAGCAGCGGCGAGTCGCGCTGGCGACGGTGCTGTCCTGCCGGCCCGAGGTACTCGTGCTCGACGAGCCGTCCAACGATCTGGACCCGGTGTCCCGGAGGGAACTGGCGGAGGTGCTGCTCGGCCTGGGCACGACGATGCTGGTGGTCACCCACGACCTGCCGTACGCGGCGCAACTGTGCACCCGCGCGGTGATCCTCAACGACGGACGCCTCGCGGCGGACGGCCCGATCGAGACGATCCTGTCCGACTCCGGTCTGCTCGCGCAGAACCGCCTCGAGCTCCCGTGGGGATTCAGCCTGACGCCGCGCGAGGCACACACGCACGGCGGAGAATGACGACGGAGACCGCCTCAGGAACGCTCTGTGCGGTGGCGGTGCGTGTGCGAATGGCCTGCCTGCTCGTGCGTGGCCCCGATGGAATGGAGGAGTTCGTGCACCGTGGTGTCCGCGAGCCGGTACCGCACCAGGCGCCCTTCCCGCTCCGCGGTGACCCAGCCACGATTTCGTAGCAGACGCAGCGCGTGGGAGACGGCGGTCCCGGTCATCTCGAGGGCCGCGGCAAGATCGGTGACGCAGATCCCCGGGGCATGGTGCAGGCACATCAGCAACCGCAGCCGGTTGACGTCGGACAACAGTTCGAAACGATCCGCCCACCGCGCGATGTCCGGCGTCCGGAGGGCGGCGGCCGCGCGGCGCACATCGTCGGAGTCGAACACCGCGTCCACCGTCATGCACCGAGTGTACGAAGCTCTGTTCTCTCACGACTGCACATCGCCCGATAGGCCGCTCCGCCAACCCGATTGACCGAGGGCAATATTCGGCCGTGAGCTGGGGAGAACCCGCTTAGACTGTGCTCAGGCCACCCGAGGAGCACGCCGATGCCCGATCGCACCGCAGCACGCAGCAGGCAGGCGCCCGTCGCCGACAGCCCCGATCGAATCCGCAATGTCGCGCTCGTCGGGTGTACCGGCACCGGGAAAACCACCCTCGCCGAGTCGCTGGCGGCCGCGACGGGTGCGGTGGGACGCGCCGGGCGGGTCGCCGAGGGCACCACGGTGTCCGACTACGAGGAGATCGAGCAGAGACATCAGCGGTCGGTGCAGTTGACGGTGCTCGCGCTCGAATGGAAGGGCATCAAGATCAATCTGATCGACACACCGGGTCACCCCGATTTCGACGCCGAAGTCCGGGCGGGCTTGCACGCTGCCGACGCCGCGATCTTCGTCGTCTCGTCCACCGACCCGATCTCCGCCGCGACCCGCGCGTTGTGGCGCGAGTGCGACGAGGAGAAGATTCCCCGCGCGATCGTCGTGAACAAACTGGACATCGCCCGGCGCAGCTACGACGACGTCCTCTCCGAATGCCACGACGCGTTCGGCCTCGGCCCGGACACGCTGCGCGCACTGTTCTACCCCGTGTACGACGGTGACCGGCCGGTCGGCTCGATGGGTTTGCTGACCGGACGCCGTTACGGCGAACCGGGCCCGTCCCCCGTGTCCGAGGACGTACGCGAAGCGCTGGTGGAGGCCATCTCGGGGCAGGACGACACGCTCATGGAACGGTTCATCGCGGGCGAACAACTCGACACCGCCTCGCTCGAGGAAGGGCTGACACGCGAATTCCTCTCCTGCGCGCTACATCCCGCGGTTCCCGCCACAGAGTACGGGGTGGGTGCCGTCGAGTTGCTCGAGCTGATCACCACGGGTTTCCCCGATCCCACCCGGCGGTCGCGCGGTGCACCTGCGTGCGACCCGGACGCGGATCTGGTGGCACAGATCGTCCGCGTCGCGGGAGATTCGTATGTCGGCCGGATCAGCCTGGTGCGCGTCTATGCCGGCACGCTCCGTCCGGATTCGACGCTTGCGCTCACCGGTGGCGACCGCGATTCGCGCGACCGTATCCCCTCGTTGTCGAGTCCCTTCGGCAAACAGCAGCGGCCCGTCGGAGAGGCCGTCGCGGGCGACCTGGTGTCGGTCGGGAAACTCGCGACCGCACAGCCCGGTGACGTGCTGCACGAGCCGGATCGGCCTGCGCACCTGGATATGTGGCCGACCCCGACACCGTTGCTGCCCGTCGCGATCGAGGCGCACACTCGCACCGACGACGACAAGTTGTCGCAGGCGTTGTCACGGCTCGCGGCGGAAGATCCGGGCGTGCGCGTCGAGCACAATCCCGATACCAACCAGATCGTGCTGTGGTGCACGGGTGAAGCGCACGCGGAACTGGTACTCGACCGTCTCCGCACCCGGCACGGAGTTCAGGTCGATCCGGTGGAATTTGCCGTAGCGCTCCGCGAAACCTTCGCGACGCCCGCGCCCGGGCACGGACGACTCGTCAAACAATCCGGTGGGCACGGCCAGTACGCGGTGGTCGACGTCGAAGTCGAGCCTTTGCCGATGGGAAGCGGGGTGGTGTTCGCCGAACGCGTGGTCGGCGGCGCGGTACCCCGGCAGTTCATCCCGTCGGTCGAGAAGGGTGTGTACGCACAGGCCGAGAAGGGGGTCGCCTCGGCCGGATGCCCCCTGGTCGACGTGCAGGTCACGCTCGTCGACGGCAAGGCTCACTCGGTGGACTCCTCCGACGCCGCATTCCAGGCCGCCGCGGGGCTCGCGTTGCGAGATGCGGCGGCGCACAGCACCGTCCGCATTCTCGAACCGGTGGCTGCGGTCCGTGTGATCGTGCCGGAGGAGTTCCTCGGTGCGGTGCTCGGGGACCTCTCCGCACGGCGCGGCCGCGTCCTGGGCACCGAATCTCCCGAACCGGGAACAGCCCTGCTGCGCGCGGAGGTTCCCGAAATCGAACTCAGCCGCTACCCCGTCGAACTGCGGGCGATCACTCAGGGCACCGCCGAGTTCGCGCGGATGTATCTCCGGCACGAGCCGATGCCGGACAACCTCGCTGCGCGGTTGACCTCGTCGTCGGCGAGCTGAGTCTTCTCTCGGCGAGCAGGTCGGGACCTCGTCAGGAGGTCCGTTCGTGCGCCACCTCGTTCAGCCTGCCCGTAGCGACGTCGAAGACGAATCCGCGGAGTGAGGTCGGTTCGGTGACGAACGGGCTCACTTCGATCCGGCGCAGCGACTGACGCACGTCTTCCTCGGGGTCGCGGAACGCTTCCGGGGCCCACTGCGGCCGGATCCCGGTGTCCTGCTCGACGGCGCGGGTGAACTCGTCGTCGGTAAAGGTCAGCATGCCGCAGTCGGTGTGGTGGATGAGCACGATCTCCTCGGTGCCGAGGAGCCGCCGGCTGATGGCGAGCGAACGGATCACGTCGTCGGTCACCGCGCCGCCCGCATTGCGGATCACGTGCGCCTCCCCTTCCGCTATGCCCAGGGCGCGGTACACGTCGAGCCTCGCATCCATGCACGCCACGATGGCGATGTGCTTGCTCGGGGGCAACGGCAAGGGGCCGGTGAACCCGGCCGAATACGACTTGTTGTTGTCCAGATATTCGTCGGTGACTGTCACGCGCTCATCTCCACGTCGTCGGGCAGGGTCGTACCATCCTCCTCCGGTCTCACCCTCTCGGCCAGCGTGCCGATCGCCCTGATCCGAAATCGCCCTGATCCGGATTCGGCCCGGTGTGGGATTCGCCTCGTGCCGGTTTCGTCGACGATCTGCCCGGG
>JADGMW010000196.1_pt3 | contig 19581 bp, 20 predicted proteins | sample 8641801 | NCBI WGS metagenome assembly JADGMW01 (sample SAMN16272018, study PRJNA661076) | feces metagenome | isolation source: fecal sample from diarrhoea affected cattle A | host: Bos taurus | place: South Africa: Lokaleng Village, Mahikeng | collected 2019-09
GCCGTGGCACTGGTTCCCGAGGAGCGCTCGTCCACCGCGCACACCCGCGGGCTTCTGCCCGAATTGGTTCCGCACCAGGATGCGTCGTTCAACGCGAGCCGCAGCGCCCTGGCCGTCGTCGCGCTCACCGCGCGCCCGGATCTGCTGATGGCAGCCACCGAAGATCGTCTGCATCAGGCGCAACGCGCGCCCGCTCTGCCGCTCACTACTCGGTGGATCGGCATTCTGCGTCAGGCGGGTATCGCCGCGACCGTTTCCGGCGCCGGCCCCACCGTGTTGGCGCTCAGCACAGAGCCTTTCCCCGTCGAACTCGCCGAAGCTGCGCGGGCCGACGGGCTCCGTGTACTCGAATTGGATATCGCCGACGGTGTGGAAGTAGTCACGACGACCGTCTGATCCCTGCCTTGGTCCTGGTGATTGCCCGCTACCGATCGGTAGTGAACTGACACACCCAGTCGCCCAAATTCTTGCCGGACTCAGGTTTGGGCGCTATCCTGGGCTATGTCCGTACATCGTGCGCGTCAGTCGCCGGTGCATCACCAGGGGGCAAAACTCCTTCCCAATCGGGGTCCACAGTCCTTGGCATGATTCTCGCAGGCATGATCCTCGCGCTTGTACCTTCTCCGAAGGTTTGAATCCTCCGCGGATCGAACACTCAGAGGTTCCATAACTCTGGGGTTCAGCACACGGGGGAGTGAATCGTCGACGAAGGCGCGTTGGGCAGGTTTGCGAGCGCATGAAAAGTTTGAGGCGAGAGTTTCCGACAATCATGTGACGGCGGACAAGCCGGCAGTTCTGGACAGCAACCACGTACGGCACCACCGAGTTCGGTATTCAATCGAACTGCGGGACGAACCCTCGACTTTGCGCAGTGCGAGTGAGGGAAGGAAAGGACCTCCGTGACCGATACGGACCTCATCGCCACTTCTGCACCCGCCGGGTCGGAATCAGGCGACAATTCTCAGGCGTCATCTTCAGCATCGAACGGTGCGGTGGCGACCTCCACGAAGCGTGCCGAAACGCGCCGTGGTGCCGGACTCTCCGGCATGGTGCTCACCGAACTCCGCACTCTTGCGGGTGAACTGGGCATCAAAGGCACTTCCGGCATGCGCAAGGGTGACCTGATCGCAGCCATCAAGGAGCGCCAGGGCGGCAGCGCAAAGGCTGCACCCGCACAGAGTGAACTCACTCTCGACGACGCACCCGTTGCGCGCACTCGTGCCAAGAGCACTCGCGCCGCACGAACCGAAACCCCCGCAGCCGAAACAGCTCCGGCGGCCGAATCGGCTCCTGCCGAGGCCGCGCCGGCACGTACCGAATCCGCCGATGACGCCGATCAGGCTGCACCCCGTCGTGGACGTCAGCGTCGCGGCGCCGCACGTCGAGCAGGTTCACCCGACCAGGGTGAACTGAGCATCGAGCAGGACACTCCTTCGGCAAAGTCCGACTCGGACACCTCGAAGGCCGCCGAGTCTGCGAAGACAGAGGCTCCGGCCGAGCGTTCTTCAGGCGCCGAGGGCAAGTCGGACGCTGAGCAGGCTCCTGCCGAGCAGGGCAACGAGCGTCCCCGCCGCGAGCGAAACCGCGACAACCAGGGCCAGCGGGACAACCAGGGCCAGCGGGACAACCAGGGCCAGCGGGACAACCAGGGCAACCGGGGCAACCAGGATCGCCAGGACCGTCAGGATCGTGGCAATCAGAACAACGCCGGCCAGAACAATGCCGGTCCGCGCACGGACAACCGCAACAACGGACCGGACGACGACGAAGAGGGTGGACGCGGACGCCGCGGACGCCGTTTCCGCGAGCGCCGTGGCCGTGGTCGCGACCGCGGTGAGGGTGGCGCACCCAACGATTCGCGTGAGACCGAAATCCGCGAGGACGACGTCCTTCAGCCGGTTGCCGGCATCCTCGACGTCCTCGACAATTACGCCTTCGTGCGTACGTCCGGGTACCTCGCCGGTCCCAACGACGTCTACGTCTCCATGAACCTGATCCGCAAGAACGGCCTTCGCCGTGGCGACGCCATCACCGGTGCCGTCCGGGTCTCGCGTGACGGTGAACAGGGCAGCCAGCGTCAGAAGTTCAACCCGCTGGTCCGCATCGACACGGTCAACGGCGGCGACGTCGAGGCCGCGAAGAAGCGCCCCGAGTTCAACAAGCTCACGCCGCTGTACCCGAACCAGCGTCTGCGCCTCGAGACCGAGCAGCACATTCTCACCACGCGTGTCATCGACCTGGTGATGCCCATCGGTAAGGGCCAGCGCGCCCTCATCGTGAGCCCGCCCAAAGCGGGTAAGACCAGCGTGTTGCAGGCGATCGCGAATGCTGTCGCCACCAACAATCCTGAGTGCTACCTGATGGTCATCCTCGTGGACGAGCGTCCCGAGGAAGTTACCGACATGCAGCGCAGCGTGAAGGGCGAGGTCATTTCCTCCACCTTCGACCGCCCGCCGGGAGATCACACCGCAGTTGCCGAGCTGGCAATCGAGCGTGCGAAGCGCCTGGTCGAGATGGGTAAGGACGTCGTCGTACTGCTCGACTCCATCACGCGTCTGGGTCGTGCGTACAACAACTCCTCGCCGGCGTCCGGACGCATCCTCTCCGGTGGTGTCGACTCGACAGCGCTGTACCCGCCGAAGCGTTTCCTCGGTGCTGCCCGCAACATCGAGAACGGTGGATCGCTCACCATCATCGCTACCGCAATGGTCGAGACCGGATCCACCGGCGACACCGTGATCTTCGAAGAGTTCAAGGGCACCGGCAACGCCGAGCTCAAGCTCGATCGCAAGATCGCCGAACGCCGCGTGTTCCCGGCCGTGGACGTCAACCCGTCCAGTACGCGTAAGGACGAGCTGCTCCTGAGCCCGGACGAGGCTGCGGTGCTGCACAAGCTCCGCCGCGTCCTGTCCGGTCTGGACTCGCATCAGGCCATCGATCTGCTGATCGATCGACTGAAGAAGAGCAAGAACAACCTCGAGTTCCTGATGCAGGTCTCCAAGACCGCACCGGGTGCGATCGACGACTGATCGACTCGACGTCAAAAGGCCCACAACCAGCTGGTTGTGGGCCTTTTGCATGGGCGGAACAAAACCGAAGGGCAGTGCGTTGACAACTTCGTACAGCCACCCCGAGGCGTGCGAGACGCGGATTATCCGGTGAGGTACCGCATCTGGCATACTGAACGGCCGAGTCCGGTTCCGGTTCACGATGTCGATTGGCGACGTCGACCCGGCGACCATTGAAAGGGACACCATGAAGGCAGGAATCCACCCAACTTACGTAGCGACCACCGTCGTCTGCGGTTGCGGTAACACGTTCGAGACCCACAGCACCAAGGAGTCCGGACGCATCAACGTCGAGGTTTGCTCGCAGTGCCACCCGTTCTACACGGGCAAGCAGAAGATTCTCGACACCGGTGGACGCGTCGCTCGCTTCGAGGCTCGCTACGGCAAGCGCGCAGACAGCAAGGTCCCGGCCACCGAGTCCTAGCTGTTCCGCCGACGCCCGATCTGCCATGCGCAGATCGGGCGTCGGCTTTTTTGTGCCTGCACTCGGTTTGCGCGTTTCCCGGGTCCCGGCGTCGAAACACCTTCAAGCGCGCACCGTAGGAATCGAAACTCAGAGCGGAGCGAACCATGGCAGGCGCAACCCAGCCCTCGGCCATCGACGACATCTTGGCGGAGCACGCCGGTCTCGAAGCACAGATGTCCGATCCGGCGCTGCACAACGACCCTGCCGCTGCCAGGCGCGTCGGTAAGCGGTTCTCCGAGCTCTCGCCGATCATGTCGACGTACAACAAGCTCACGGCTGCGCAGGACGATCTGGAAGCCGCGCGCGAACTCGCTGCCGACGATTCCAGCTTCGCCGCCGAGATCCCCGATCTCGAAGCCGAGGTCGCGCAGCTCGAGCAGACGCTGACCGATCAGTTGGCGCCGCGTGATCCGCATGACGGCGACGACATCGTCCTCGAAGTGAAGTCCGGTGAGGGCGGCGAAGAATCCGCGCTCTTCGCCTCGGACCTGGCCCGCATGTACGTCCGCTACGCGGAACGGCACGGCTGGCGCGTCGAGATCCTCGACGCGACGGTTTCCGATCTCGGCGGATACAAGGAAGCAACGCTGTCGATCAAGAGCAAGTCCGATACTCCGGACGGCGTGTGGGCGCGGCTCAAGTTCGAGGGCGGTGTTCACCGCGTCCAGCGAGTGCCCGTCACCGAATCCCAGGGACGCGTTCACACTTCGGCCGCCGGCGTTCTGGTCTACCCGGAGCCGGAAGAGGTCGAGCAGGTCCAGATCGACGAGAGTGACCTGCGCATCGACGTCTACCGTTCGTCGGGCAAGGGTGGTCAGGGCGTCAACACGACCGACTCTGCTGTCCGAATCACGCACCTTCCGACCGGCATCGTCGTCACCTGCCAGAACGAGCGTTCGCAGCTGCAGAACAAGGCGCGCGCGATGCAGGTCCTTGCCGCCCGCTTGCAGGTAGTCGCCGAGGAAGCCGCGGACGCAGAAGCGTCGGCAGGTCGCCAGAGTCAGGTCCGGACGGTGGACCGTTCTGAGCGCATCCGCACCTACAACTTCCCGGAGAACCGCATCACCGATCACCGCATCGGGTTCAAGTCGCACAACCTCGACGCGGTGCTCGACGGTGAGCTCGACGCGCTTCTCGACGCATTGGGTAAGGCGGACCGAGAGGCGCGTCTCGCGGCCGAGTAGATGCAGACGATGACTGACCTCCATACTGCTGGGAACTCGGTGAACCGCGTGTCGGTCGAGCGTGGCAGGCTGTACCCGTGAGTCGACTTCCACTTCGTTTGGCGCTGATCGAAGCTGCAAAACAGCTCGACGCCGCAGGTGTGCCCAGCCCACGCACCGACGCCGAGTTGTTGGCATCCCACCTGCTCGGCGTCGAACGCACGCGTCTCGGGCTGATTCCGTTGGTCGATCCCGAGGTCATCGCGGCGTTCGACGAGTTGGTTGCGCAACGCGTGAAGCGGATTCCTTTGCAGCACATCATCGGAGTCGCATCGATGGGCAACATCGACGTCGCCGTCGGTCCGGGTGTCTTCATTCCGCGGCCCGAAACCGAATTGCTCATGGGTTGGGCGCTCTCGTTCCTCGAAGGTTGCGGAAGCAAGCCGCCGGTAGTGCTGGACCTGTGCACGGGATCGGGTGTACTCGCGCTGTCCATCGCCGAGGCCCGTCCCGACGCCGTCGTTCACGCCGTGGAGAAGGAACCCGCCGCGCTGGCGTGGGCGCGTCGTAATGCCGCCGACCGCGAGGCCGCCGGTGATACACCGATCCATCTGCATCAGGGCGACGTCACCGATCGGAACTTGTTGCCGGGGCTCGAGGGCGGCGTCGATCTTGTCGTCTCCAATCCGCCGTACATCCCCGAAGGCGCGCAATTGCAGCCTGAGGTCATGGATTACGACCCACACACCGCGCTGTTCGGCGGTGCCGACGGTCTGTCCGTCATCAAACCGATGATCAGCAACATCGCGCGGTGGCTTCGCATCGGCGGCGCGGCGGGCATCGAGCACGACGACACCAACGGCGACGGCGTCGCTGCGCTGTTCTCGGCGCGCCGGGTATTCGGCGAGGTCGCGCAGCATCCCGATCTTGCCGGTCGTCCGCGATTCGTCGTCGCCAGACGTGTCGCCACCGACGTCGAAGCCCAGCGGAATCGAACGCCCGAAGTGCAGAGTGAAAGGATGGCTGAGTGAGCACCGTGTACGACTGCAGTCAGACAGATTCCCGAACCGCAGGCTTGGCCGCTGCGAAGAACGCGCTCAAGGCCGGCCGACTCGTAGTTCTCCCTACCGACACCCTGTACGGACTCGCCGCCGACGCGTTCGACAGCGAAGCTGTCACGAGTTTGTTGCGCGCCAAGGGACGCGGGCGAGACATGCCCGTCCCGGTACTGGTCGGATCGTGGAACACCATCGACGGGCTCGTCTACAGCGTGCGCCCGCAGGCACGGGATTTGATCCGCGCGTTCTGGCCCGGCGGACTGAGCTTGGTCGTCGAGCAGGCGCCGTCACTAGCCTGGGACCTCGGCGATACCCGCGGAACCGTCATGCTCCGCATGCCCCTGCACCCGGTTGCTCTTGAATTGTTGCGCGATGTCGGACCGCTTGCCGTCTCGAGCGCCAACATTTCGGGGCGTCCGCCGGCGACTACCGTCGAGGAAGCTCGAGATCAGCTCGGTGGATCTGCCAGCGTGTATCTCGACGGGGGCAAGGCCGAACACGCCGTTGCTTCCACGATCGTCGACCTGACCGGCAATTCACCGCGTATCTTGCGAGTGGGCGCCGTCTCGGCAGAATCCATCGCCGAGGTATTGGGCACCAGTCCGGAAAGCCTCGTAGAGGGAGTTTCGTAACGATGGTCGGCGCCGGCGGCGAGCGCGCGGGGGAATCCACGTACTGGGGACCGGATTTCGGTGAGCTTGCCACGGCAGACCCCGAGATCGCGGCTATTGCGCTGGCCGAACTCGAGCGTCAGCGCGGCGGACTTCAACTCATCGCGAGCGAGAACTTCACCAGCCCCGCCGTACTGGCCGCCTTGGGTTCGACCCTGAGCAACAAGTACGCCGAGGGCTATCCGGGTCGGCGTTACTACGGCGGGTGCGAGTACGTCGACGCAGCCGAGAATCTGGCGATCGACCGGGCGAAAGCACTCTTCGGCGCTGAGCACGTCAACGTCCAACCGCATTCGGGAGCCACTGCAAATCTCGCGGTGTACGCCGCATTCGCCAAGCCCGGCGACACCGTGCTGGCGATGAGTCTGCCGCACGGTGGACATTTGACTCACGGGTCTCGGGTCAGCTTTTCGGGGCAGTGGTTCACCACCGTTCCCTATCACGTCGATTCGGCCACCGAATTGATCGACTACGACGAGGTTCGCACCCTGGCTCTGGCGCACAAGCCGAAAATCATCGTCGCCGGCGCGACGGCGTACTCCCGCACCATCGACTTCGCAGCCTTCCGCTCGATCGCTGACGAGGTCGGTGCGATCCTGTGGGTCGACGCCGCCCACTTCATCGGACTCGTCGCAGGCCGAGCGATACCGTCGTGTGTTCCGTATGCCGACGTGGTCTCCGCGACGACGCACAAGGTCCTCAGGGGCCCGCGCGGCGGAATGATCTTGTGCCGCAGCGAGCACGCCTCGGCTGTCGATCGCGCGGTGTTCCCCTTCATTCAAGGCGGTCCGATGATGCATGCGATCGCCGCGAAGGCGGTTGCCTTCAAAGAAGCATCGACGCCGGAATATCGTTGGTATGCACAGGAAGTGGTTGCCAATGCGTCGGCGCTCGCGCAGTCGTTGGAAGCTCGCGGCCTGCGTACCGTGTCCGGTGGAACCGACACGCATCTGGCACTTCTCGACCTGCGCGCAAGCGGGGTCACCGGAGTCGACGCCGAGCGTAGGTGCGGACTGGCTTCGATCACGCTCAACAAGAATGCGATTCCGTTCGATCCGCAGTCGCCGGCCGTCACGTCCGGAATCCGCGTCGGATCCGCGGCCGTGACGACGCAGGGATTCAACCGTGCCGACATGAGCGTCGTGGGGGAGTTGATCGCGCGTGCAGTCGTCGCGGATCACGCCACCACGTCCGGGGAGGCCGAGTTGGCGTCAGTAGCCGACGGCGTTCGCGAATTGGTCCGGGCAAAGCCCGCCTACCCCCGCCAGACGGGTGATCTCGCGCAGTGATCACTTCCTACGAGGCGACCACATATCTGGCACAAGGTGGCGGGGGAGCGGGTGTTCCCATCCGTGAACTGTTGCTCGTGCTGTGTACGGCTGCGGTGGTGACCTACCTGGCGACCGGCGCAGTCCGGTTGTTGGCGCTGCGGTTCGGCGCCGTTGCGATTCCGCGTGATCGGGACGTTCACGTCGAGCCGATTCCGCGCCTCGGTGGCGTCGGGATGTACATCGGCATGGCTGTCGGCCTGCTGTTCGCGCAGCAATTACCCGCGCTCACAAGAGGTTTCGGCTTCGGTAGTCCGGACGTACATGCTGCGCTCGTTGCGGGAGCCGTCATCGTCCTCGTGGGTGTGATCGACGACAGGTGGGGTCTCGACGCGCTCACCAAGTTCGTGGGTCAGGTGACTGCTGCCGGAGTTCTCGTGGTGATGGGCGTCAGTTGGTTCATCATCTACAACCCGTTCGGCGGTGACGGTGGGTCCACCATCATCCTCGATCAGATTCAATCGGGACTGTTCACGGTGGCTGTTGCCGTCGCGACCATCAACGCCATGAATTTCGTCGACGGTCTCGACGGATTGGCCGCCGGTTTGGGGCTGATCGCGGCCCTGGCAATCCTCATCTTCTCGATCGGTCTGCTCCACGATCAGGGCGGTGACGCCAGCGTCTATCCACCCGCGATGATCGCCGCGGCGTTGGCAGGTGCTTGTCTCGGATTTCTTCCGCACAACTTCAATCCGGCACGCATCTTCATGGGCGACTCCGGTTCGATGTTGATCGGTCTGATGCTGGCTGCGATCTCCACCAGCGCATCCGGTCGTATTCCACTGACCGCCTACGGAACCCGCGACCTCGTCGGCCTTCTCGCGCCGTTGTTGCTGGTCGGAGCTGTGATGTTCATCCCGATGCTGGACATGCTCCTGGCCGTGATCCGCCGAACGAAAGCGGGCGTGAGTCCGTTCAGTCCGGACAAGATGCACCTGCACCACCGGCTCTTGCAGATCGGGCACACGCATCGACGAGTCGTGCTGGTCATCTACCTGTGGGTCAGCGTTCTGGCTTTCGGTGCCGTCGGATCCTCACTGCTCAATCGTCAGCTGGTTGTCGTACTCGTCGCGGCCGGTTTGGTCCTTGCGTTGTTCTTCACTGCCGTGCCGTCTTTGATCGATCGCAAGCAGCAGCGGCGCTAGCTACGTTTTCCGATCCATTACCCTTGGGCATCGTGACGAACACGCCGCAGCCTGTACCTGCCTCGCAACCCATCCCTGATTCGACCGCCGCGATGAAGTCGGCCGTGAAGTGGGGTGTGATGGGGCTGATCGCGCTGGCCGTGGTCGGCGCGCTCCTGGGCGGGCTGTTCGCCGGCAAGGAAGGCGTCTACGGCGCTTTGATCGGCGCAGCCGTCGGCGGCGGGTTCATCCTGTTCACCGCGCTGGGCGTGTTGCTCACGGCAAAGCTGCCCGCGCTCACGGCCGGTGCAGTTCTGCTCGGCACGTGGCTGCTCAAGATGATTCTCGCGATGGTGGTTCTCTTCGTCCTCTCGGACATGGATTTCTACAACAAGACCGCCCTCGTCCTGGTCATCATCATGTCGCTGGTCGTGGTGCTCGGAGCGGAGACGTACGGCGTTCTCGGAACCAAAACTCCGTACGTCGATCCCACTCCCAGCAGCAACGTCGACGACGACGAGTAGTACTACAAGAGGTAACTAATCGGACTTCCAGGTACCCCATCTACACAATGTCGTAGATGACTTGATAAGGTTCGGTTCAAGCGAGAGCAATGGTGGGCCGAGTAACACTCAGCCGACGATGCCATGTGCTCGCAGGTGGTCGAAATTCTGACCACTGAGTCGACGAGAGTCGCCGACACCGACAGACGCCAGGTCCCTCAAGGGTTCTCCAGCTGCTGACGAATGCGCGAGTCGAACTTGTCGACTTGTAGATCGTCAATGTCCGATCGAACCGCAGTCAATGATGGCTGCGGACCGACTACGGGAGAGAACGCTGAGCGTCACCACCCTGGCCGCGGATGAATTCCATGCGCCGTCACTAGACGATTTTTTCCCGCCCTCCGTGTTGATTCACGCGGGCCCCTTCGAGCTCGACCGTCTGATGCTGATTCGTCTGCTGATGTCGGTGCTGGTCGCAGCCTTCTTCGTGATCGCGATGCGCAGCCCTCGATTGGTTCCCCGTGGGATGCAGAACGCCGCTGAGCTTGCGCTCGACTTCGTTCGGATCAACATCGCCGAGGAGATCCTGGGCAAGGAACAGGGCAAGCGCTTCCTGCCGGTCATCACGACGATCTTCTTCATCGTGGTCGCCAGCAACCTGGCCAGCATCATTCCTTTCCTGAACATCTCGCCGAACGCACGAATCGGTATGCCCCTGGTCCTCGCGGCGCTCGCCTACATCGTGTTCAACTACGTCGGAATCAAGAAGTACGGCTTCTTCAAGTACGTCAAGAGCAGCATCGTCGTTCCCGGCGTCCCGCTGCCCCTGCACTTCTTGTTGGTGCCCATCGAGTTCATCTCGACCTTCATCCTGCGCCCGTTCACGCTGATGGTTCGTCTCATGGCCAACATGTTGGCCGGCCACATCCTGCTGGTGCTGTTCTTCAGCGCGACGAACTACTTCTTCTTCGTGTCCGGCGGATTCCAGGCGATCTTCGGCGTTCCGTCGATCATCGCCGGTATCGCATTCACGTTCTTCGAGCTGCTGGTCATCTTCCTGCAGGCTTACGTGTTCGCGTTGCTGACCGCGGTGTACATCGAACTGGCGCTCCACGCCGACGAGCACTGACCTTTTACCTCCTCACCAGCTACACCAAGAACTGAGCCTCTTGCCGAATCCGGCGGAGGTCAACAGAAAGGGAATGGAACACCATGAGCATCGCTTACCTCGCTCAGGAAGTTGTCGAGACCAAGTCGCGCGGCTACGGAGCCATCGGCTACGGCCTCGCAGCAATCGGCCCCGGCATCGGCGTGGGCATCGTTGTGGGCAAGGCAATCGAAGGCATGGTCCGCCAGCCCGAGATGGCCGGCCAGGTTCGTACCACCATGTTCCTCGGTATTGCATTCACCGAGGCCCTCGCATTGATCGGCCTTGTCGCCGGTTTCATTTTCTAAGACCGACATGGGAGCCACCTTCGCAGTGCTCGCGGCAACAGAGGAGACACACAATCCTCTCTTGCCCGAGACATACGACATCGTGTGGTCCGCGGTTGCGCTCGTCGTAGTCGGTTTCGTCTTCTGGAAGCTCGTTCTTCCGAAGTTCCAGAAGGTCTTGGCCGAACGCACCGAGCAGATCGAGGGCGGCATCAAGAAGGCCGAAGACGCACAGGCAGAGGCAGCGGCCGCGCTCGAGCAGTACCGCGCGCAGCTCGCCGAAGCTCGTACCGAGGCAGCGCAGATCCGTGAGGAAGCGCGTACCCAGGGTCAGCAGATCATCGCTGACATGAAGGTTCAGGCGCAGGACGAGAGCGACCGCATCGTGGCCGCAGGCCACAGCCAGCTCGTCGCCCAGCGTCAGCAGATCGTCGCTGAGCTCCGCTCGGATCTCGGCAAGACCGCTGTAGACCTGGCCGAGAAGGTCATCGGGGAGTCCCTCGCCGACGACGTGAAGCGCGCCGGAACGGTTGATCGTTTCCTCAACGAGCTCGACACCGTCAGCGCTGATTCAGCCAGGAAGTGAGCAACATGTACGCAGCGAGCCGTGAAGCCTTGGCGCAGACTCGTTCTGCGCTGAGCAGTGCCCTGGGCGCCGTCTCTGCAGGAGCTGCAACTGCTGCTTCTGCTCAGGCTGGGTCCGAGCTCTTCTCGGTGGTCGAGGTACTCGACGGCCAGCGCGCTCTTCGCAGCGCGCTGGCTGACGCTTCGGCACCGGCCGCTGGTCGCCAGGCTTTGGCAGAGCAGTTGTTCTCCGGAAAGGTCGGCGCCGAGGCGCTCGCCACCGTGAAGGCAGCTGCAGGCCAGGACTGGTCTGCGGCCCGCGACTTGGTCAACTCGCTCGAATTGCTCGGACGCGAAGCTCTGCTCCGCGCCGCAGCCGATCAGAGCCAGTTGGACACCGTTGAGGACGAGCTCTTCCGTCTCGGTCGCATCGTGGCAGGGGACCCCAGCCTGGAGCAGACGCTCTCGGATCTGTCGGTTCCCGCAGCCCGCAAGCGCGAGTTCCTCTCTCGCTTGCTCTACGGCAAGGTCACCGCGGTCACCGAGGCACTCGCCGGACAGGCCGTCGGCCGGTTGAAGTCTGCACCCGCAGACACTTTCGATCAGCTGTCGAATCTTGCCGCAGCGCAGCGCGATACCACCGTTGCTCACGTTCGCAGCGCCTCGGCGTTGAGCTCGGAGCAGTCGGATCGCTTGGCCAGCACTCTTACCCGCACCTACGGGAAGCCGGTAGCAGTACACGTCGAGGTCGATCCAGAACTCCTCAGCGGCTTGGTCGTCCGGGTGGGCGACGAGGTTATCGACGGCAGCGCAGCGGGTCGACTCGCAGCACTGCGGAAGAACCTCAAGTAGTCCTTCAGCCGAACACATACTCCAGATCTTTTCGAAGACCAGACACCGAGAGCAGGAAAAACATGGCGGAGCTGACGATCTCCTCCGACGAGATCCGTAGCGCGATCGACAACTACACCGCGAGCTACTCCCCGGAGGCCTCCCGTGAGGAGGTCGGCACAGTGACCGACACCAGTGACGGCATTGCGCACGTCTCTGGCCTGCCTTCGGCTATGTCCAACGAGCTGTTGGAGTTCCCCGGTGGAATCGTCGGCGTCGCGCTCAACCTGGATGCCACCGAAATCGGTGCCGTCATCCTTGGCGATTACCAGAACATTCAAGAAGGCCAGGAAGTAAAGCGCACGGGCGACGTTCTGTCGGTTCCCGTCGGCGATGCTTTCCTCGGCCGCGTCATCGACCCGCTGGGTGCGCCCATCGACGGTCTCGGCGAGATCGAGAGCACCGAGAACCGTGCGCTCGAGCTCCAGGCCGCTTCGGTGCTCGAGCGCCAGCCGGTCGAAGAGCCGCTCCAGACCGGTATCAAGGCTATCGACGCCATGACCCCGATCGGCCGCGGCCAGCGCCAGCTCATCATCGGCGACCGCAAGACCGGCAAGACCGCGGTCTGCATCGACGCCATCCTGAACCAGAAGGCCAACTGGGATTCCGGCGATGTCAACAAGCAGGTGCGCTGCATCTACGTTGCCATCGGTCAGAAGGGTTCCACCATCGCGGGCGTCAAGGCTGCCCTCGAGGAGAAGGGCGCGATGGAGTACACCACCATCGTTGCTGCTCCGGCATCTGATTCCGCAGGCTTCAAGTGGCTCGCACCGTACACCGGCTCGGCCATCGGCCAGCACTGGATGTACCAGGGCAAGCACGTTCTGGTCGTGTTCGACGACCTGACCAAGCAAGCAGAGGCGTACCGCGCCATCTCACTGCTGCTGCGTCGTCCGCCGGGACGCGAGGCTTACCCCGGTGACGTCTTCTACTTGCACTCCCGTCTGCTGGAGCGCTCGGCGAAGCTGTCCGACGCACTCGGCGGTGGCTCGCTGACGGCTCTGCCGATCATCGAGACCAAGGCGAACGACGTCTCGGCTTACATCCCGACCAACGTCATCTCCATCACCGACGGTCAGGTGTTCCTCGAGTCCGACCTGTTCAACAAGGGCGTTCGCCCCGCGATCAACGTCGGTATCTCGGTCTCCCGCGTCGGTGGCGCTGCACAGACCAAGGGCATGAAGAAGGTTTCCGGTTCGTTGCGTCTGGAACTGGCTCAGTTCCGTGAGCTCGAAGCGTTCTCCGCCTTCGCATCCGACCTCGACGCTGCCTCCAAGGCTCAGCTCGAGCGCGGTGCCCGCCTGGTCGAGCTGCTCAAGCAGGATCAGTACAGCCCGATCCCCGTCGAGGACCAGATCGTCTCGATCTACCTGGCCGGCGAAGGCATCTTCGACAGCGTTCCGATCGGCGACGTCCGTCGCTTCGAGAAGGAACTGCTCGAAGACCTCAAGCACTCGGCTGCTGGCGTCTACTCCAGCATCAACGGCGGTAAGGCACTCGATGCCGACAACGCTGCTGAGCTGATCGCTGCAACGAACAAGTTCAAGGAAGGCTTCATCGCATCCGACGGAAGCCGGGTCGTGAACGAGGCCGAGGCTGACGCTTTGGGCGCCGACGAGGTCGCGAACGAGCAGATCAACGTCAAGCGCAAGACCGTCAGCAAGTGACGTACGCGCCCATGACACTGCGAATTCCGAAGGGAGAGTGATTGATCGATGGCGAGCATTCTCGAATTGCGGTCTCGTATCAAGTCGGTCAACTCGACCAAGAAGATCACCAAGGCACAGGAACTGATCGCGACTTCGCGTATCACCAAGGCTCAGATTCGCGTCGCCGCGTCCAAGCCGTATGCCGAGGAGATCACGAAGGTACTCACCGAATTGGCGAGTGCGTCTGCTTCGCTCGATCACCCGTTGCTCAACGAGCGTCCGGAGCCCAAGCGGGCTGCCGTGCTCGTTGTCACCAGTGACCGCGGCATGTGTGGTGGCTACAACTCCAACGTCCTCAAGCAGGCAGAAGAGCTCATGGCTCTCCTCCGCAGCGAGGGCAAGGAGCCGGTCGTCTACGTGCTCGGTTCCAAGGGACTCGGCTACTACACGTTCCGCGGCCGCGACATCGGTGCTGCGTGGACGGGCTTCTCGCAGGATCCGGGTTACTCGGATGCAGCGAAGGCCAGCCGCCACCTGGTGGAGCTGTTCATGGCTGGTTCGGGTAACCAGGTTGCCGCTCCGAACGGTGAAGGCATGATCGAGGGCGTCGACGAACTCCATATCGTCTACACCCGCTTCGTGTCGATGCTGACGCAGACTCCCGAGGTTCGCCGTATGGCTCCTCTCGAGGTCTTCGTGTCGGAAGAGCGCATCGAACTCGGTGACGACATGCTGACCAACGGCCACGACGACGACCATGACAATGGACCCGTCGCGGACTTCAGCTTCGAGCCCGAGCCCGAGAAGCTTCTCGGTGCTCTTCTCCCGAAGTACGTCAGCACTCGTATCTTCTCGTCGCTTCTCGATGCTGCGGCATCGGAGTCGGCAGCCCGTCGTACCGCCATGAAGGCCGCGACGGACAACGCAAACGAACTGGTGAACACGTTGAGCCGTCAGGCCAACCAGGCTCGCCAGGCCCAGATCACCCAGGAAATCAGCGAGATCGTCGGCGGCGCCAACGCGCTCGCCTCGAGCGCAGGAAGTGACTAGCACATGACCGCAGCAGTAACCGAAAACAACGGGGCAGGTTCGGCTTCGGCCGTAGCCGGCCGCGTCGTGCGGGTCATCGGTCCCGTCGTGGACGTTGAATTCCCGCGTGGCGCTGTTCCTGAACTGTTCAACGCCCTGAACGCCGAGATCACGCTTCCCTCGGTCGCCAAGACGCTGACGCTCGAGGTTGCACAGCACCTCGGTGACAACCTGGTCCGCACCGTCTCCATGCAGCCCACCGACGGCCTCGTCCGCGGCACTGCAGTGACCGACTCGGGCAAGCCGATCTCGGTTCCCGTCGGTGACGTCGTCAAGGGCCACGTGTTCAACGCACTGGGCGATTGCCTCGACACCCCGGGCCTCGGCCGCGACGGCGAGCAGTGGGGCATCCACCGCAAGCCACCAGCCTTCGATCAGCTCGAAGGTAAGACCGAGATCCTCGAGACCGGCATCAAGGTCATCGACCTCCTCACCCCGTACGTCAAGGGTGGAAAGATCGGCCTGTTCGGTGGCGCCGGCGTCGGCAAGACCGTTCTGATCCAGGAAATGATCACGCGTATCGCTCGCGAGTTCTCGGGCACCTCGGTGTTCGCAGGCGTCGGTGAGCGTACCCGTGAGGGCACCGACCTCCACCTGGAAATGGAAGAGATGGGCGTCCTCCAGGACACCGCCCTTGTCTTCGGCCAGATGGACGAGCCGCCCGGAACGCGTATGCGCGTCGCCCTGTCCGCACTGACGATGGCGGAGTACTTCCGCGACGTTCAGGGCCAGGACGTTCTGCTGTTCATCGACAACATCTTCCGCTTCACGCAGGCAGGCTCCGAGGTTTCCACCCTCCTCGGCCGTATGCCTTCGGCAGTGGGCTACCAGCCCACGCTGGCGGACGAGATGGGTGAACTCCAGGAGCGCATCACCTCGACCCGCGGTCGCTCGATCACCTCGCTGCAGGCTATTTACGTGCCCGCCGACGACTACACCGACCCCGCGCCGGCTACGACGTTCGCGCACCTCGATGCCACCACCGAGCTCTCGCGCCCGATTTCGCAGATGGGTATCTACCCCGCTGTGGATCCGCTGAGCTCGACCTCCCGCATCCTGGAGCCCGGCATCGTCGGTGCCGAGCACTTCCGCGTTGCCAACGAGGTCAAGCGCATTCTGCAGAAGTACAAGGAACTGCAGGACATCATCGCCATCCTCGGTATGGACGAGCTTCAGGAAGAGGACAAGGTCCTCGTCGGCCGCGCCCGTCGTATCCAGAAGTTCCTCGGCCAGAACTTCATCGTCGCCGAGAAGTTCACCGGTGAGCCCGGCTCCGTCGTGCCGCTCCGCGACACGATCGAAGCCTTCGACCGCGTCTGCAAGGGCGAGTTCGATCACCTGCCCGAGCAGGCATTCAACAGCTGCGGTGGACTCGACGACGTCGAGGCCGCAGCCAAGAAGATGGCCGGGAAGTAGTCCACGATGGCTGAGATGACCGTAGAACTCGTTGCCGTCGAGCAGCGCTTGTGGTCTGGTTCGGCGACGCTGGTCAGCGCTCAGACCACCGAGGGTGAAATCGGCATCATGCCTGGGCATGAGCCGGTCCTCGGTCAGCTGATCGAGGGCGGAACCGTGTCGATCACCTCGGTCGACGGCGAGCGTATCGTTGCTGCAGTACACGGAGGGTTCCTCTCCGTCACTGCGACGACGGTGACGATCCTTGCCGAGTCCGCGGACATGGCACAGGACATCGACGTCGAGGCAGCCAAGGCTGTCTTGGCCGAGAACTCGGGCGACCTCGAAGCGATTGCGGTCGCCAAGGGTCAGCTCCGGGCCGTCGAGCGCGCGTAAGTTACTCGAGTAAAGCCGCGACGGGAGCCGACGAACAGTGACATTCGGAATGACTGTGTTGATCATTCTGGTTGTGCTGCTCGCGGTTCTCGTCGCGGCTTTTCTGTATCGTCTGCTCGTTCTACGTCGCGGCGGTACTGCTGCACTGCTTCGTGTTCTGCCATCCCCGGGGGACAGCGGGTGGCGGCACGGGATCATTCGCTACGGCGAAAGCACATTCGTCTTTTTCAAACTGTCGAGTCTTCGGCCAGGCCCGGACTCCAGGATTGATCGTCAAGGTGTCGAGGTCGAGAGCCGTCGCTCTCCCTCGGGTACCGAATTCGACATCATGAGCGACGACATCGTCGTGGTCAAGGTCAACGACGGATCGTCGGCCTACGAAATCGCCTTGGACAGTGGAGCATTGACAGCGTTCCTGTCCTGGGTCGAATCGCGGCCGGACGGGCGCGCCCGTAGGCGTCGCACCGCCTGACCGGTCCCGATCAAGCCCCGGCGCCGGGCTTCCAGAGCACATCGCCTTCCGGGTTTGCCACTCTTCCCATGATGAAGAGCAGATCCGACAATCTGTTGAGGTATTTCGCGGGGAGGACGCTCGTGTCTTCCGGGTTCGCATCGATGGCGGACCAGGCCGCACGCTCCGCACGCCGCGAGACGGTTCTTGCTACGTGAAGCAGGGCGCCCAGGGCAGTTCCGCCGGGCAGAATGAACGAATTCAACGGTGCCAGTTGCTCATTGAGCTCATCGCACCATCCTTCGAGTCGATCGATATAGGCCTGAGTCACTCGCAGCGGTGGGTACTTCGGGTTCTCGACGACAGGGGTGGACAGGTCGGCCCCCGCGTCGAAAAGGTCGTTCTGGATCTGGCGCAGCATCGCGAGCAGATTCTCCGGGGGTGTGCCGAGGGCAACGGCCACACCGATCGCCGCGTTGGTCTCGTCGCAATCCGCGTAGGCGACCAGACGCGGATCGTTCTTGGAGACTCGCGAAAAATCACTGAGGCCGGTGGTCCCGTCGTCGCCGGTTCGGGTGTAGATCTTCGTCAGGTGGACAGACATACGGCTACGGTACCGGCGCGGTGCCGACGAGGTTGTGGCTCTAGGCTGTGAACCGTGAGTGAGCACTTTCTTGTGACCGGGGGTAACCGCCTCGAAGGTGAAGTACTGGTGGGAGGGGCCAAGAACAGTGTGCTGAAGCTGATGGCCGCTGCGCTGTTAGCCGAAGGCACCACTGTGGTGACCAACTGCCCGGACATTCTCGACGTGCCCCTGATGGCGGACGTCTTGCGAGGGCTGGGCTGCGAGGTCGAACTCGAAGACTCCGAAGTGCGGATCACGACGCCGGCCGAGCCGAAATATCACGCTGATTTTGACGCGGTGAAGCAGTTTCGGGCGTCGGTGTGTGTGCTCGGTCCGCTGGTCGCGCGTTGTCGACGCGCTGTTGTCGCACTTCCTGGCGGCGATGCGATCGGCTCGAGACCACTCGACATGCACCAATCCGGACTCCGTCTGTTGGGTGCGCGTAGCGAAATCGAACACGGTTGTGTCGTTGCCGAGGCAGATGACCTACACGGAGCGAACATTCGCCTGGTCTTCCCGTCGGTGGGTGCAACCGAGAACATCTTGATGGCGGCTGTACTCGCCCGTGGCGAAACGGTGATCGACAACGCTGCACGTGAGCCCGAGATCGTGGATCTGTGCAACATGCTCAACGAGATGGGCGCCAAGGTATCGGGCGGCGGAAGTTCGACGCTCACCATTCAAGGCGTCCGCAAGTTGGAACCGACTACCCACCGTGTCATCGGCGATCGGATCGTTGCTGCGACATGGGGTGTCGCTGCATCCATGACCAGGGGTGACGTCCGTGTTCGTGGGGTGAACCACAAGCATCTCGGACTTGTCCTCGACAAGCTTCGGACAGCCGGCGCTGAGGTGACGCCCGAGGTCGACGGCTTCCGTGTCATCCAGCGCGAACGACCTAAAGCGGTCAATTTCGCAACATTGCCGTACCCGGGATTCCCGACCGACCTGCAGCCGATGGCAATCGGTCTGGCTGCGGTTGCGGAGGGCACGTCGATGATCACCGAGAACGTTTTCGAATCGCGTTTCCGATTTGTCGAGGAAATGATCCGACTCGGGGCCGACGCTCGTACTGACGGTCACCATGCTGTGATCCGCGGAGTTCCAGTGCTGTCGAGTGCACCGGTGTGGTCCTCGGATATTCGAGCCGGCGCCGGGCTCGTGCTTGCTGGGTTGGTCGCGGACGGAACCACCGAAGTCCACGACATCTTCCACATCGACCGTGGTTACCCGCGTTTTGTCGAGAATCTCCGTGGACTCGGGGGAGTGATCGAGCGGGTGGGCACCGAATAAGCTCGGTGCTCGGCGTCACACTCGCGTCTTATAGCCGGTGGTGGAATGACAAAACTGTCTGACCTGGCGTTGGCTGCCGAAATCGGCGTGGTGACCAGGCGATTTGTGAATTGATTGAAGGTTCGCGTAACTTATTCCAAGTCAGAGCGACACGGACACCGACTCCCGCCTTCACGGCGAGTGACACGAGGTTGTACGAAGTGCCTGACCAAATTTCGAAGTAGTTTCCATCGTGTATGGTTGTGCTTCACCTCCAGTTCTTCCCCGAATATTCAGCGGTTTGCGCCGATGATCATGATGGGATAGGCTGGAAAAGTTGCCCCGGAGCGGCGGCCATTGGGTCGTGGTGATGGTGTGCGCGTGTTCTTTGAGAACTCAACAGTGTGTCGATGAATGTCAGTGCCAAAATTGAT
>JADGMW010000392.1_pt1 | contig 19477 bp, 21 predicted proteins | sample 8641801 | NCBI WGS metagenome assembly JADGMW01 (sample SAMN16272018, study PRJNA661076) | feces metagenome | isolation source: fecal sample from diarrhoea affected cattle A | host: Bos taurus | place: South Africa: Lokaleng Village, Mahikeng | collected 2019-09
CGCGCTCGCGAGCGGCTTGACCACCTCAGTTACACCACGTCCCGGGACACGACCAATACCTGCGCCTGATGAGGGATGGAAAAGAAGTAAAACAGCCGCTTCGGTCCATTGATTGGAGCGTTTTTGACCCAGACGACATCAGAGTGGAAAACCATGAAAAGCGCGCTGGCTTGCAGCTTGCAGACGTCGTTACGAGCGCCACATTCAATGCTTTTGAGCCAGGCATTTACGGTCACTGTGAGACAGGCTACGCGGAGGCGATCAGATCGCGCTTCATAAAAGACCAAGGATGTGCGCTGAACTGCGGATTAACCCTCACTCCCCTGGCGATGCAAAATCCGATGCCGCAAAAGCAATTGGACTTCGCCTTATCGTTCAAATGAGAGCGGCAGGCCCCCGGCCCCCTGATCCACACTGCAAAGAGTGCTGCTGTCTCTCGACAACTCGGGGCAATTCCGGCGCTTGCCTGCCAAGAGTGAATATAGGCTGATTTGCGTTTATATCCTATGAATTCACGTGAATTTAATTTCTAAATTCTCTTCCCCTCGGATGCGCAAGGGACCTCTAGGCCTGGCGTTCCGTTAACTCACCCGCTTCGGCGGGGTTTTTTGTTGCGCCCTACCCCATTTCTGGCACATCGCCATGTGTGGCCAGGATCACCGGATCATCGAAGTCGCCAGTATCTTCATCGCCGTCTTAAGACACCCAATAATTTTCTGCTCATAGGGGGCTTCTGCTGCAACAATGATGCGGTAGTGGCGTTTCAGCGTTCTGCTCGATCATCCGTCGAATTCAACTGCTGTATCCGCTTTTGCCTGCCGCGTGTAGGTGAGTTCGTTTACGCCTTGCTAATGGTCTAATTCGTCCAATATTTGAACTTGTTGACATGCGGGGCTACACGACCAATGGTTTCGCCACGTAAATTCTGACGAGGCGGCAACAACCATGATTTCAATTCAGGGCATCTATATTGCGCTGTTCGGCCGCCCCGCAGATCCTGCTGGCCTCGCCTATTTTAACGAGGCGACGAATTATGGTGCAGATCTATCCACGGTTGGTGCCTTATCTGGATCGCCCGAGTACCTGCAGCGTTTCTCCCTCACCGACCCCATTCTTCAGATCACGCGTATTTACCGCGATCTCTTCAACCGGTACCCAGAACCCGAAGGGCTGCAGTTTTTTTCTAATCTCATGACCTCAGGGCAGGCTTCAGCCCAAGATATTGCCATCCACATCATGAATGGCGCCCAAGGCGAAGACGCCCAGATTTTGGAGAACAAGATCGAAGCGGCCAACCGCTTCACTACAGCGCTCGAAACGCCCGAAGAAATCGCTGCTTATTCTGGCCACCCTGCCATTCAATACGCACAGCAGTTCCTTGCCCAGGTAAACGCGTCACGAGACAGCATACCTGACGCCGAAACCATCACGGCGTTCTTGCAAGATCTGGTGAAGGGCAAGGACCCTTTTGCGCCTGAGCCTGAGCCTGAGCCTGAGCCGGAATACGATTTCAGCGGTAACGACACATACTACGTGCACGATAAAGCCCAAATCATCGATGAGAAACCGGGGGGCGGCTACGACACCGTGATTGCCTCTATCAGCTATGCGCTGCCGGCAAATGTCGAGCGTTTGAATCTGACGGGCGCCGCCGACCTCGACGGTGACGGCAACGACGAAGACAACGAGATAGTCGGCAACGACGGCAACAACGTTCTGCGGGGTTTCGGCGGGAACGACACCCTCTTCGGCAATGCTGGCGATGACACGCTCGACGGAGGAACCGGAGCCGACCGCATGGAGGGTGGTGCCGGAAACGACATTTATTATGTCGACGATACCGGCGATACGGTCATCGAGCTGGCGGGTGGTGGGACGGACACGGTCTATGTTTCCCTGAACACCTATTCGGTACCGGGCCACGTCGAGATCGTGATCTTCAACGGTTCCGGAAATTTCACTGGCTATGCGAACGATATGGGCAGCGAAATACGCGGGGGCTCTTGGGAAAACACGCTCTATGGCGGAGACGGCGACGACAGGCTCATCGGCGGCAACGGAAACGACACTCTCTACGGCGGCGCGGGGGACGACGAACTCTACGGCAGCAACGGTGCCAATCGCCTCATCGGCGGGCCTGGCGCCGATTTTTTGTCTCTCGGCGGCACGACCAACACCTTGGTCTATTCGAAGAACGATATAATCGATGGCGCGGCGGGAGACAGAATTACAGGATATATATCTGGTTTGGACCGCTTCGAGATCGAGGTGCCCGACCTGCCGACGGGACCTCTCACATCGTTCGTCGATGATCGGGGCAGCGGCGTCTTCCACGGGACTGCGGGTGGGGCAGCGACTCCACAATTGATCCTGAGCCACTGGAACGGCACCGCACGGGATCCCAACAACTATCTGTGGATCGATTTTGATGGTTCGGGTGCTGAGGGCGGCTATCTGATTGCTAATTTGGGCACTGCAAGCTTTGTGACCGCGGGTGATATCTGGATCACTTGATGTCTTCGTTCGAGAGCTCCGGCCCAAACCGATAGATCCACCATCTGACCGTCGAGACGATGAACAGCGTCGGCATGCGCTGACACCCCAGCAATCATCTGAAAACACAAAAGCCCGCCCCCTTTCGGAGACGGGCTTTTTAGCGGTTATCGATGTTCAACTAGTAGACGCCCAGGCGGTCGCCAAATGACTGGCCGCCTTCACCAACGACCCGGTCGAGCGACGTCTGTCTGATGTCGTGGTTCTCCTGATAGAACGCCATGAGGAAGTCGCGCGCTCTCTTCGGGATATCTTCTGCAGCAAGCGTCCCGTCGTACACAGCCATGACGATGTTCGCGATGACCTCCATCCGAAAGTCATCAGGGATGCGTTTAGATACTGCCTTGTTCGCAGCAGCATAAATCAAGTCGGCATTGACGCGCTTGGCCTTGGTTTCAGGCCCCGCCAGCCCGAGCAACTCGGCGATGCGCGGCCCTACTCTGCCGGCCGTCTCTGGCTTCACACCCCGCCCCGCACACCAACGGCTGATCTGGTGCTGGGTGGCACCGATATGCTGTCCTAGAGTAGCCTGGCTCCAGCGGTTCAACTCCATCAGCTTCTGGAGATTGTCGGCAGTCAGATAGACGGCAGACGGAGGCGGCGGAGGCTGGATTAGGCCCTTTCCCGCACGCCATGCTTTCATACTTTCGCCTTTGTTGAGGGGCTCGGGTCGGCTGGCATTCGAGACAGTTTGATACCGTCGAGCAAGCGCACCGAATGCGGGGTCAGCTTCGATCTTTCTCCTGATCCGGTGCGGGCTGGGCATGCCGGGCATGTGCCCGACCTGCTCGATGCTTGCACCGTTGCCGAGATGAGAAAGCACTGCATCCCAGTCTGTCGGCGTCGGATCAGCGCCCCATCGGTGCTTAGGTGGCGGCACCCGGGCGGCAAAGTCTGGATCAACCCTTCGCTTGCTTGAAATCACCGCTGCAGATGGCAGACCTTCCATCTTGCCGATCTCGCTGAGGCTATGACCGGCGTTTAGTAGCCTGGCGACTTCATCCCACACGGCTTGATCATGGGGCCGGCAGGAGGTGGATTTACGCTTCTTGCGCCGCTTGAAACGCTCCGGCGCCGCCTTCTCCGTTCGGGCCGCGAAGGCGGTATCGTACCGTCGCCGATCGTATATGTCGGACTTGGAAGGGAAGCCGTTCTTTCCGGCGAACGCAGTGATTGGGAACCCATCTGCAAGCTTTGCGATGATGCGGTCGGCGGTCTTTTGATCGAACCGCCAGCCACCTTTATATCGTCCCTTGTCATCTTCGGGCGATATCAGCCCTCCTCGCGCCCTTTCCTTCCAAGCCTTCTGGTTGCGCGCTTGTGCGGCCGCGCGAACTAGCGCTCTTTTGCGTTTCGCGACACGGTCGACCCGGCGGGTGTATGCGAGCTCGAATTCGCGCTTTGTCCGAATGCGACTGTAGATCATCTGGTCTGTTGGCATGCCATCGATCGAGCCAATCTCGGTCGGCGTCTCTCCCGCCTTGAGGCGAGAGAGGACGTTCGCCCAGACCTCTGGCGAGTAGATCGGGTTGCCTTTCGGCCAAGGTAGCATGGTCACATGCCTGCCGTTACACGTTTGAGAGCTCGAGACGTTTCGCCCGCCGTCTCGTTGCCCTCCTTGAGCAGTTCGTTCTGCTGCATCGTTCCGAGGGTCATCGCTTTCCTGAGCCCCGCAACTTCACGCTCCAGACCAGCATTGTCTTCCCGCAGCGCCCGGATTTCGGCCACCACCTCGCTATTGTCATTACCTGCCCGGCCGGCCATGCGCATCGAGACGTCGTGCGGGATGACCTGAGCGCCGCGCGGCAAATTGACGATCTCGCCACGCCCATATTCGTTGATTTGGGCAAGCCCACCAGGATGAAAACCGGTGCCTGTGGAATAGCTTGGAATGCCGTTCCGCGCTATGGCTTCCGGGCTATTCTTGATCCAGTCGGTGATGCGATCAACGCTCCAACCGGATGCCTGCTGTTGCTGCCAAAAGGCCGAACCCGCTGCTTCCGGCGCCCGGCCGAGATAGGTCTGATAGGCCGCGCCGATCGCGTCAGTCGGACGGCTCATCGCCCCGATCTGCTGCTGGAGCGCCACATCCCGGCTGGCCGTGGCCATGGCCAAGGCACTGATCGCGTCACCCACCGACAGCACCGACGAATTGAGCGTGATCAGCGCGCCGACCTGCCGATCGAGAGCGTCCAACTGCCTCTGTGCCTCACTAAGCTGACGGCCATTTTTGGCTTCGATGTCGGCCAGCGTCTGGTCTATTTCAGTCCAAATCTCAGCAAATCGAGTGCTCGATGCGAAGTAGGCGCGGTTCTCGTCCAGTGCCGCCTGCTGCACGCTGTGGAGGCGGTTCTCCGCTTCGACATCGCCGGCAAGCGCCGATGCAGCCGTTTCCCGGAATTGCCGTAGCGCCTCTTCGGCCTGGTCCTTCTGTCCCAGCGGAGAGCTATCCGACAGCCGCATGTCATCGCGCATCTTGAAGATCGACTGCCCGAACCGCTCCAGCCGCGAGATAGTCCGTTCGATCTCACGCCGCTGCGCCTCATAAGCCGAGCGCACAGCCGCCTCTGCGTCTTGCACAGCCCGCATGGCATCCTGACCTGCAACCGTCTCGATCAGCCCCGCCATCAGCGGGAAGGCATCGGCCAGCATGTCGATCTGCGTATGGCTCAATCCTGCCGATTGCACGATGTCGGCCAGCGACAGATTGAGCTCGCGCAACGCCAGCGAACCATCGAGCCCGAGCGCCGCCCCATCCCGCAACCGCTCCTGATACTTGGCCTGCGCCTCGGCGATCTCATTGAGGAAGCCGAAGCCCGAGAGGTCATTGATCGAGGCATTGAGATCGGCGGTGAACTCGTCGCGCAGCTTGGCCATGGCCAGCCCGAGATGATCATTGATCGCCGTCGCCGCCTCACCGGCCGCCATGCCCAATTGCTCCAGCGTCACCTGCAGAGCAGATGCCCGGCCCTCGGCTTCGGCAACGGCCTTCTCCATCTCGGTCATTTCGAGCGCGCCGGACAGCACCGAAAGGGCATAGTCCTGCGCCGCACGGCGGGCGCGGTTCAAATTGTCGACGACTTCGGCTGCATTATCGAGGCTGGCCAGCTCGCCGAGCTTGTTGCCCATGAATTCGGTGTCGGCGATGAAGGCCTTGAGCTCTTCGCGCAAACCGACGATCTGCTGCTGCGCCGAGACGAAAGCGCCAGCCATCCCCTGCCCGCTCGACAGCGCTTCCAGCGTGCCCTGGAAACCGAGGGTGAAATCCTTGTCGAGCTGGAGGAAGAACGTGTTTACCGCGCTCTGCAGACGCTGCTGCAACGCGCTGTCCCCGGCCTTCATGGCCAGTTCCTGGTACTCATGGGATTTATCCCAATATTCCCGGAACGCCTTGGTCATCTCGCCGACGCCACGGCCCTCACCCACATCGAGGAAGCTGTCGATTTCGCCGCGGAGCTTGGCCAGCTTCTCCTGGGCTTCCTGCAATGCCTTGTTGGCACCGAAGAGCCCGCCGATGAAGCCACCAACAGCCCCGATGATGGCGGGAAGAGGATTGCCGGTCAGCAGCGCAGGAATGCCCTGCATGGCGCCGCCAAGGGCGCCCATTATAGGGTCCTGAGTCTGATAGCCAATGCCCAGCCCGCCCGCGCCAGCACCCAGCGCTTGCATCAGCGGATTATCGCTGCCGCCACCACCGGCAAGACCCGACCAAAAGTCCGCCTGGCCTTCAACCGTACCGGCCTGCGCACCGGCCTTCGCACCCTTCTCGACGGCCTTCGACAGGCCATCACCGCCGCCGAACAGCATATCCATCGAGGCGGACAGGTTGGCCTGGCCCAACTGCCCAAGGCCGGAAAACACCCGATCGATGAAGTCGTCGAAATCCGCGATCGGCTTGGAGAACAGATCGCCCAGGATCGAGCCGAGGGTCGACTGCAACTCCTTGGCCATATTCCGGCCCGCGTCTTTCGTCTTGTCCTCAAGATTGCGGAGGTTCAGCTCGGCGGCTTTAGTCAGGTTCGAGATTTCATTCTCGAGCCCTGCCACCTGAAAGCTGTCGAGCTTGTCCCGGTACTGGTCTAGCAGCGCCATGAGTTCCATGGCTTCGCGGCGCGCGTATTCACCGGGAAACAGCTTCTCGGCCGCTTTGTCGGCCGTCGAGATGACCGAGTTCAGATCGCGTTCGTACTGCTTGAGTGCACTCGCCGCACCCTTCGATCCAGCCTTGGCAGCCTGCGCATCGAATTGAGAATTGGTATTGGCAAGCGCCGCCGCCAGCTGGTCGCTGTTCTGGGCGAGCAACCGGTCGACATCGGCTTGTTTCGCCCCTGTCGCCCGCGCTGCTTCGATCGCCTTGGCCTGGTCAGCCGAAATTTTGGTCTGCAGGAAAAAATCGTGTTGATGACACCCCGGTGGGTGCGCCCCCAAGGCCAAATCGGCCGTTGCCCCCCCCCCCCCCAAGTCGCTCAGAGGGCGTCAAGGGGCAATGTATGGTCGGCCGGTCAGCCCATGGTGGCCGCTCGCCCTTCCCACGTACTTCCCTTCGGAGGACATCCGTGTTCATTTGATCGCCTAGCGAGCAGATGGGGGCATCATGGGCTTAGTTCAGTGGGTAATGGAGTGGTCAGCTGCCGCGTCTATAGTGATCGCGTCTGTAAGCTTCCTGATTAGCATTGCGGTGGCGGCCGGAGCAGCCTGGGGCGTACGGAAGGCGGCCACCGAGAACAACCAGACGCAGTCAGCAAAGCGTCAAACGGAAGAAGAACAACACGTCCTGCAGTTAGTGAGGCTTTCCAACTCAATGGCAGATGCAAAAGAATTCGACCTGCAGTTGGCCGCTATCTCGTTGCTTGGACATCACCCCAAATATCTCTCGACCATGGAGGCGATGAAGGAGCGGTTCCAATACCGCCGCCAACTGGCACAGGCTGACGGTACCGACCCACACGACACATTAGGCCAACTACTAGAAGCCACGAAGGCCAGCATCGACGCAGCAACTCTTCGGAGAGAGCAGCCCCGCTAGCATCGCTTCTTCAGCTCCTTATGCAGCTGCGATCTTCCCTCTGCCCTTCGCTGTCGTGCCATTCCTTCGACACGGCCTCGAGGTTGCTGATGTCCCAGAACAGTTGCTCATCGCCCTTGTGCGGCACCTTATGGTGCACGACTGCGGCATTCGGTGCGTCCCTGCCTGTGGTGAGGATCACGCCCGTCTGCTGGCAGGTGTAGAGGTCGCGGATAAGAACTTCCTCCCTGAGCTTCTGCCACCGCGTTGAGTGATACCAGCCGCGTACGGTTGCGTCTGGGCTGTACCGTGTGTCTCGGATTTCGCGAGGAGCCTTGAGCCTGGGCGCCCTCGGCTTGAGCTTAGGCTTGAGAACCTTCAGCGCCATACGTGGGCATCATCTGCTGTCTTGCCCTTGGCTAGCGCTTGGGCGAAGCTCTCAGGACGAGGATTAGGGAGTACTGGCATGGCGATCGATAAGGTTCTCACCGCAGAACAGCAGAAGCTGCACGAGGAGCTTTACAGCAGGTTTGTGGCCGCGACCGCACATGCTGGCGAAATGCTCAAACAGCACGGGCTCACCTCAAAGGAATTCCGTGAAGCAGACCATGCCGCTGGAACGATTTCATACGAGATACAGAAGCTGATCGGTAGACACAGCTGGCTAGGCTGACCTCGCAGACCTGCTTCTCTTCGCATCCCGTCGGCGAGCATGGCGATTGCCGCGCTCCTCAAACGGATTGCCGATGACCGGAACGTCCGGCATCACACCGGCATGCGGAGCCGCGCAGAGGCACGCCATGATCGCCAGAACGAAGATCATGCGCTCTTCCTGACGGGCACTTCCTGACACTGCAGCCTGCCGTAGAGCTTCTCGCCGATCTGCTTGAGCATCTCGCGCTCCGGCCAGGCAATCCGTGGGTCGTTGATATCGACCACCAGCATCCCGAGCTCGTGGAAGCCTGTACGCTTCAAGCGCAGGGCTTCGCGACTTTCGATCTTGAGCATTATGCAGCCTTTGACATGTGGCGCCCTTCCTGCGGCAGCGCCATAAGCCCGAAGTGCGCGGCGATGCGATCCAGCGCAGACTTGAGACCTTCAGTGACCTGGCGGCGGCGGCCGCCATTGTCGGCTCCAAAGACCGATCTGGCAGCCTTGGCGATCGATTCATCGTTGGCGATGATTGCCACCGAAATCGCCCACTGCCGGGGCGAGAGCGCGTCCCGGAGGGCACCGAAGTGCTTGCCCGCTGCCTCTGCTTGAACCAGCAGAGCATCTGCACCGCCCGCCGAGCCGCCGTCCACCCGGATTGCGCTGGGGTCTATGGCTTTCGGGCCGACATTGCCAACACGGTCGAAGACCATGTTGAACCGGGCAGCAGCCTCAGCATGCGCCTCTTCTCGCGTGCGTATTCGAGCCATGCCACCCAGACGGGTGGTCATATTGACGTCAACGACCACCGTGTTCGCAGCACGCTTCCCGGCTCGATGCAAGCGTTCTGCGTCCGACATAGAGGGATCGGGCATAGAGTGCTTCTCGATGATGTCAAACCCGCTGGCGCCCGCCTCAAGACGGGTCTTGGGCTTGGGGAACTCGCGGCGGGTGTGTGCCACGACCGTTGGCCACCGACATGGTCCAAGTGGCCCGAGTTGGCCACTGGCGGCATTAATGTTTTCAGTGACTTACGGGATACATTTAGTTTTGCTGGGAATCCAGGTTCCGTTCTAGACGTGTCCTGAGGCCCTGCAGCTCCCGACCTGTTAGGTCGTCAAATGCCACAGTTCCTTTGCCCAATAGCGACCGTCCGGTTCCATGACGAGCATGACTACCTGAGCGTTTACGGTGTAAGACACCTAAGAGAGTCCGTTATGAGCCGTACCCAATCTCTTGAGCAGGCTCGCTGCACGATTACGCTCGCACTTCCCTCTGCTGCGAAGTGTTCCAGAATCGTCCGCAACCTTGGCAGCAGCTGACGATCCTGTTGGGCAAACTCGAAAAGCGCCGACATGCTGGAGGTCGCAACGATCCGACTCTTGTCTTTAAGGTATTCGAGCAACAACTGGACGCCGGCGTTTCGTTGGTTCGTGTCGAGACCAACGCGCGGCAGCATCTGAGCCAAATGCCAACGTAGCTCCTGTTGGACACTCGTCTGCGCGAGTTCAAGAAGCTGCAGCCGAAATGGAGTGAACAGATCCGGTCTGCTGATGGAAATTTTCTCCGCAGCGTCGGCGCAACGCATGCGGACAACTTCGTCATCAACCTCCATACCCTCAATTAATACAGGGAGATGCTCCGGATTCCGAAGCACGAAGCTGACGATTTCGGGGACGCGACCAATTGACCGCCGATCTCCCCCAGCCAGGACACCGAGAATATCCACGATCCCCTCCCTCTCATCGGCCCCTAGCGCGCACATGCTTCCCTTACGGAAAGCTCGACCAAAGGGGCGCGCCAGCGATGGCAATGCCGCCGCCATAGACTGGGACGCCTTTGATGGTATGGCCGAGACCTATGTTTGCCGCGGCCGGTCGTTCGTCAGACCTGCTGGCGTAAAACTCATCTGCCAACTTCGACGCAAGACATCAGCGTAGCTGGATATTCCACTGTGTCTCCGACGCGTTCGTGCCGAAGTTCCTAACCGAGTTCCAGCAGCCGCCCCAAGACATCGTCGCGGCGGAGCATGCCAACGAGCTGTCCTAACCGGAGCACCGGAAAGGACCGGTACGGCTCGGAAGCGAACATTTCCGCTGCGGCAACGATGTCACTCGTTGCATCGATGGTGCGAACGGGGTGGCTCATCTGCTCCCCCACGGTTCCGCGCCACTGTTGGTAATAGCTGGCCATCATGGCCGGGCGAAAGCAGTCCTTCTGGGTCAGAATTCCCAGTAACGCGCCTGCGGCATCCACAACAGGCGCCGCCTCCTCGCCATTGGCATGCAGCAGTCCCGCGGCCTGTCGTATCGGCGTATCGGCCTCCAAGGTGAGGTATTGGGTGCGCATGATCCCGGCAATGGCTTCACTCATTCCGTTGGTGCTCCTCGGCCCTTGCTCGGGCAACCCACACAGCGCGCCGAGTCAGGCAGGCAACTCATGCCGCCACAGGATGATTGCAGTGGACGCCCGCGCAGCAAAAGGCCGAGACCAAGGCAGAGCGCCACCAGGAGCACGATGACGAGCGCGAAAAGCATCTCCATTCGTTACTCCCTCAGGCGATGTGCGCGGCAAAGCAATGGGTGGAAATGCGCTCAAGGCCACCCAGCCCATCGCGGAATACGAACAGCGCATCGAGGCTGTTTTGCTCAGCCAAGGCCGGGCCCCGCTCGCCGGCAGCCATCAGCGCGGTGGCCCAACCATCAGCGATCATCGCCTCGTCGGCAATGACGGAGACCGAGGCAATGGTTGTCGCGACCGGCTCGCCCGTGGCGGGATCAATAATGTGGCTGAAGCGACGTGCACCGAGATTGAAGGCGTTGATCTTGTCGCCTGAAGTGGCGATAGCCCGGTTGCCGAGAGCGACAATTTCGGCTGCGCCGCTCTCGTCCGGGCGCGGGTCTTCAATGGCCACCTGCCAGCCTCGCCCGCTGGGATGACTGCCGCGCAGAGCGATCTCGCCGCCCAGGTCGGCCACGAAATCCTCTTCTCCCTCGTCCATCAGCAGGCTGACCAGCCGATCGAGCGCATAGCCCTTGGCGATCCCGCACAGGTCAAGCGTCAGTTCGCCATCATGCTTGCGCAAGGCCGCCTCGCCCAACTCGAAACCCCGATCCGCGCCCAGTTCGCCCGTGATCGGCCCAAAGCCCCATTGATTGACCAGTGGGCCAACCGCAGGATCAAAGCAGCCGCCGCTGGCGCTGCGCACGGCAAGCGCCGCCTTAGCGACTGTCACCACCGCCTCGTCGGCGCGGTACCAGTCCGTGCTCTGCAGCCGGTTGAAGCGGCCGATAGTGCTTTCGGCCTGCCAAGGCGACAACTGCATGTCGATCCTGGCCAGCAGCCTTTCGATCATCTCTCGCAATCGGATCGGGTCAGCCCCCGCGCGCAGCACGACCCGCCACTGGGTGCCGAATGCCGGCCCTGTCACAGTCTGCGTCGATGCCGGTGTGCGGGCAAGTGCCGGCATGGCCAGCGCGGAAAGTCCCATGGTTACAACCAGGCGGCGGTTGGGATTGCGCGTCCGCATGTCCTAGCTCCCGAAATCGTCGTTGAATATTGAATGCGCTTCAACGCCGAGCTCGTCGAGCGTGGCCAGAACCGCAGAAATCATGACCGGCGGGCCGCAGAGGTAGTATTCGCAATCCTCGGGAGCCGGATGCTTGAGCAGCGCATCGCGCAACACCTGGTGGATGAAGCCGGTTGGTCCATGCCAGCGGTCCCCCGGGGCCGGATCGGACAGCGCTACGGTCCAGTCGAAGCTCGGGTGCCGCGTCGCCAGATGCTCGAATTCGTCGAGATAGAATAGATCGTTGCGGGCGCGGGCACCGTAGAAGTAGGACATGGCTCGGCTGGTGCCCAGCCCGAGTTGCTCGTGGATCATGGCCCGCAATGGGGCCATGCCGACGCCGCCCCCGACAAAGATCATGTGGCGTTCGCTCGGCTGGACATGGAAGTCGCCGAACGGCCCGGAGACTTCAATCGTGTCGCCCCGCGTCAGGCCGAACAGATAGGACGAAACAATTCCCGGCGGGATCTCGGTTTCCTGCCCCGCTGGAGGCACGGCCAACCGGATATTAAAGACAAGCTGCCCGCGGTCCTGGGGTCGGCTGGCCAGCGAATAGGCCCGGCTGGTGCGTTCCGACACTTGCGAGCGCAGCGCCTCCCAGCCGGCGACCGACCAGGTAAGTTCATGCTCGGCGTCGATTTCGAGATGGGCGAAGTCTCGCTCGTAAGGCGGTGCCGTCAGCATCATGAAGCCGCCGGCGCGGAAATTGATATCCTGCCCGGCCGGCAGGTCGAGCACCAGTTCGCGGATCAGCGGCGCCAGCATGCGGTTGCTCGCGACGGTGCAGGTAAAGGCCCCCGCGGAAAGGATCTCCGGCGCCACGGTAACCTCGACCGAGCCACGCAGGTTGAGCTGGCAGGCGAGGCGCACATCGGCGCGCCGTTCGCTGGCCGAAAGCAACCCGCGCTCGGTCGCCCGCAATTCCCCCGCCCCAGGCCCGGTGGCGGTAACCCGGCATTGGCCGCATGTGCCACTCCCGCCGCAGGCTGCGGGAACGGGAATATCGGCGCCCTGCAGGACTTCGAGCAGTTTGGCGCCACGCTTGGCGGCAATCACCTGTCCGCCATTGACGGTCACCGACAGCGCCACGTCGGGCACCAGTCGAGAGCGGGCGGCAAGCAGGCCGAGCGCCAGGGCCAGGATCAGGCCAATGATGAGGGCGCTGCCCAGGGCGATCTCGATCATGGCAATGCCACCTGGGCGAAAGTGGAAAAGCCCAGCGACATCATGCCGGTAATGAGGAAGGCGATCCCCAGCCCCTGCAATCCGCCGGGCAGGTCGGCATAGGCGAGCCGGCGCCGGATTGCCGAGAGCATGATGACCGCCAAGGCGAAGCCGGTGCCCGAACCCAGTCCGAACACCGTGCTCTCGGCCAGGTCATAACGCCGATCCGCCATGAACAGGCTCCCCCCGAGAATGGCGCAGTGCACCGCAAGCAGCGAGAGAAACACGCCGAACGTGTTGAAGAGCGCGGGCAGATAACGATCCATCACCATTTCCACCAGCTGCACCGCCGCAGCGATCACCCCGATAAAGGTCAGCAGCCGCAGATAGCTTAGGTCGAGATCGGGCAGGCCGGCCCAAGTCCAGGCGCCCGGCGCCAGTACGAACTGGTAGAGCAGGTGATTGACCGGCACCGTGACACCCATCACCACGATGACTGCAACGCCCAGTCCCACCGCCGTGCCCGGCCGCCGCGACAGGGCGAGGAAGGTGCACAGCCCCAGGAACAGCGTCAACGGCATGTTCTCGACGAAGGCTGAGCGGATGAAGAGGCCGGCGAGATCGGTCATGTGCCGGCATCCCGTGTCGGTGCCAGGCTATATTCAGGCGTCTCGATCTGCTCCCGGCGCCAGCTTCTGATGGCCCAGACCAGTCCGCTGAGGAGGAAAAAGGCGCTGGGCGCCAGCAGCATCAGGCTGAGCGGTTCGTACCAGCCGCCCTGTTCCACAGTCGGCAGGATCGCATAGCCCAGCAGCGTGCCCTGGCCGAACAGTTCCCGCACGCTGCCGACAATCGCCAGCACCAACGAATAGCCCAGCCCATTGCCAAGGCCATCGGCCATCGCCGGAAGCGGCCGATTGTGCAGGGCAAAGGATTCGGTGCGGCCCAGCACGACGCAGTTGGTCGCGATCAGGCTGACAAAGACCGACAGGCGCTGGCTCATCTCATAGAAGAACGCCTGCAGGAACTGATCGATCACGATCACCAGCGAAGCCACGATGATGATTTGCACGATCAGCCGGATCGAGGAAGGCAGGTGCGCGCGGATCATGCTGATGATCGCGCCCGCAGTGACGACGACCAGGGTCAATGCCGCGCCCATGGTCAGGGCGGCGGCCAGGGTCGTGGTCACCGCCAAAGCCGAGCAGATGCCCAGGATCTGCAAGGTCACGGGGTTCTGGCGGAGGATGGGGTCGGTGACTGTCGTCCAGCCGGCCATCAGAACTCTCCCCGCCGGATCGCCTGGAGCAGGGGGCCGTAGCCCTGCGGCCCCAGCCAGAATTGCAGCATCTTGGCCATGGCAGTGCTGGTACGCGTCGCCCCGGTAATGGCATCGACCTCGAACTCGCTGCTGCCGCCACCCCGCGCGACGGTCAGGCGCACCGCCCCGGTGTCATCGGCTATGCGCTTGCCGGAAAACTGCTGCCGCCAAGCCGGCTCCGTGATCCGCGCGCCCAGGCCCGGCGTCTCCCCATGCGAGAGGACGGTAAGACCCGCCACCGTGTTCATGTTATCGGCCACGGCAACCATGGCTTCGATCGGGCCGCCATAACCGGTGCCGCTCACCGGCAGGATGACGACTTTGACCTGCTCGTCGGGGCCGCGCAGCAGGTAGATCTGCTTTAGATTGGCTCTGCTTCCCAGATTGGCGATGTCTTGCTGGGGGGAAAGCTGTGTCCAGCTCGCCGTGTCCGCTAGGGCGGCCGGCAGGGTTTCGGGCGTTATGTCCTGCGCCGCTTCGGCCCGGAGCAGATCCACCACCACGGTCGAAAGCGTCATGTCATCGGACTGGGCCAGAATCTGGGTCAGTCCGGGTATTTCGGCCAGCAGGGCTTCGAGGCGGGCCTGCTGTTCCACGGAGCGGTTCTGCGCCTGTATCGGCCGCAGCATCACGGTTGCGCCCGTGACCAGCACCGCACAGATCGCCGAAACTAGGAAGGCTATTGCAATGGTCTTGGGGCGGCTCTCATTGGGCAGTGCCAGAAGCCCGCGCCAAAGCCGAAAAGGGTTCAGGTCAGCCATGCCGATGTCTCCGAAGCGCCCGCCACATGGCGATGGTGATCTCGTCCAGTAGGGGTGTGGTGAGCGCTGTCAGCAGCGCCGCCGAGACGGCGGTCTGGACTGGGGCGGTCGCCCAGATCGCGGAAAAAAGCACGATGAGCGCGCCGAACAGGGCGCCATTGAGCCAGCGGCCCGATGCGGTAGACGCGCAGGTCGCGGGATCGCAGACCAGTAGGACTAGGACAACGGCCACCGCGCTCGTTAGCAGATCAAGGCTGAATCCGCCGCCGACAACCAGCACGACCAGGGCGCCGACCAGCACCCGCCAGGGCAGGATACCCAGTGCGAGCAGCAGCAGCGCCGCCGGTATGGTCGCCCAACCCAGCGGAACCGCAAGTGGCGGCCAGGCGGCCAGCGGGAAGCCGAAGCCGAGAAACACGACGGCAACCACGGCAGGGCTCAGCACGCTGCGACCCCAGCCGCCGAAAACCAGTTCGCCGAAAACGAAGCCGAAACTGACCCCCAGAACGAACTGGAACGGTCCGACTTCGGGCGCCAGCATGGCGATGAGCAGCGCCGAGACGATACCCGAAGCGCTGGGCGGCTGTGCCCGCAGCATTGTGAATATGGCCTGCCATACCCCGCCGACGACAATGGCGAACAGCAGTCGTGTGGCACCGGCCGAGCCTTCCTGCCAGATCCAGGTGACCGCCACGGGGATGGCCGCTGCCAGAATGATCACCGCCACGGTCTCGCGATCCCAGATGCCTCGCATCATGTATTTGCCTCCATGCGGTCAAGCGCGGCGCGAAGCAGGTCGGAAAACCGCGGGGAGGCGGCGGTGACATAGTCCACCATGGCCAAATCCGCCTCGACCAGCGATAGGGCGCCGAGTTCAGCGGCGGCCTCATCATCCCCGACCGACAGGGCCCGCAGCAATGCCATGCCGGGCATGAAACCGCCCAAGGCCTCTTCGACCGCCGCGGTAGCAATGATCGGTTCGGGACGAGAAGCGCGGCGTAGCGCGGCATCCAGCCAGTGCCTCTGCGGCTTCGTGTCCGAGCGCGGCAATACCGTCACCTGACGGTCCTTCTCCCCCAGCCAGCGAGCCTGGGCACCGTCCAGCACCGAACCGGAAAGGATGACCGTTGGTCCGGGCTTCAGCGATCGGTAGCAGATCTCGCTCAGGTCAGCGCCAGGCTGGCAGCGGACCAGCCGGCTGGCGCGCAGCCCGGGCCCCACAACCGCCACCAGTCGGGTAGTCGGCAGAGTGCCCTCTTCCAGCAACTCCCCGATGGCGACGACATCGTCGACGCCTATGTCCCATACCTGGCGGTCAAGCCGGGCGGGAAACCGGTCGAGAACTCGGTGGCCAGCCAGGCCCGCCGGGTGCAGGTCGCCGACGCGAATGATGTGCAGACGGTCCATCTCCTGGACGATGTCCGGCCCGCGATCCTGGCAGAAAAAGACAGGTCCCGCGCAAAGTGTGCCCAAGGCCGCAATCCCACGTTGAAGCGCTGCTGCGCTGCCCTCGTCAAGCGCAATACGGGGGCTGGCTGCGAGGGGCCGGGTATCCACCGCCATGACGAAGATGGCCGCCGGCGTGGCGTCACCCTTGGGAATGCGACCGAAGGGGCGGACGTTGAACCGCCGCCACAGGCCTGTCTCCTGCAAGAGCGCACGCAATGCAGCACCGCCAGTCTTGCCGGCAATCTCTTCACCGGCGGCGCGCGCATCATAGCGATGCTGTTGCTGGCGCGTCTCGGCCGCAAACACCATGCTGCTCAGCCGCCGCCCGGCGCCGATCTCGAGCGCGGTGACGCGGCCGGCCATGGGCGCGGTGATGACATATTCAGGATGGCGGCGGTCGCGCAGCACCGGCGTGCCTTGTTTGACGATATCCCCCTGCGACACGAGCGGTTCGGCGCGCAAATCGGCAAGGGCATTGGCGCTTAGCCCGGCCTCGTCGGTTATGAGCGTCTCGGGCTCCTTCGGCAGGGGATTTGGCGTGCTAAGGGGGATTGAGAGCCCCCGTCCTAGTCCAAATATGTCCCTATCTCCCCGCATGCGGCGCCAGCCGGACGAATCTCCCCGAAGGACGCGCTTGACAAGCTGCAGTCTGCCAACGAGTCTTTCACGGGTTAAGCGAGGGGGCAAGTCAGATGCGCATGCGACACTTCCTGCTGGCAGGCACCATCACACTGATCTTCGCGGTTGTCGCCACCTCCGCGCAGAGCCCGACGCGCACGCCCGATATCGAGGAAATCATGCAATGGGCGCGCTCGGGCCATGCCGATGCCCACTCGGAATCTTTTGCGCACTGGAATGACGAGGGCGAGATTCCGCCTGTCTGCGCCACCTGCCATTCCGGCGCGGGATTCCGCTCGCTCCATGGCTTGGACGGCAGCGAGCCGGGCCTGCCACAATCGCCAATTCCGGTCGGAGGCGTCGTCGACTGCGATACCTGCCACAGCCCCGGACTGCAGACCGTCACCCACGTCACCTTGCCTTCCGGCCAGCAACACCCGGTTACCGGGTTCGAGGCGGCCTGCATGACCTGCCACTCGGGGCGCGCCGCCAGCGTCACCGTTGAAAAGGCCGTGGCCGAGCGTCCCGAAGACGTCGTGGATGCCGAGTTGCGCTTCATCAATCCCCACTATGCCACGGCCGCAGCCAGCCTGCTGGGCGGTACGGGGGCGCTGGGCTATCACTATCCGGGAAAGACCTACGAGCCGCGCTTCGTGCATGCGAGGCCGGTCTCGACCTGCATATCCTGCCACGAGCCGCACAACCTGACGGTCAGCCAGGAAACCTGCCTGACCTGCCACGAGACCGGCGCCTCCCAGGATATTCGTATCTCGCGGCAAAGCCATGATGGCAGCGGCAACCTCGAACAGGGTATCGCCGTGGACATTGCCGCCAATCGCAAGCGCCTCTTTGCACTGATAGCCGACTATGCCCGCGAGGTTGTCGGCACGCCCATCGTCTTTGACGCTGCGCGTCATCCGTATTTCTTCGCCGACCACAATGGCGATGGCCTGGCGGACCAGAGCGATGGGGCGCCCGTCGCCTATGCCAGCTGGACGCCCCGTCTGCTCAAGGCAGCCTATAACTGGAAATTCGTGGGGGCGGATGCAGCGATCCACGTCCACAACCCCCATTATGCGCTCGAGCTGCTCTATGATTCCGCAGAGGATCTGTCCGCCGCGCTGCAGCGAGAACTCACGGGAATGGTTCGCTAAGGAATTGGGGCAGCAGTCTCGAAGTCAGCTCTTCCTCGTCGCGAGGCACGGTGTGCGAGTGCGCTGATGGTCCCCCGTTAGCTCACTGTTGTCGCACAGCCAGCACGTCGCAATCGACCTGCTCCAGAATCTCGATAGCGACGCTGCCAACCAAGACTGCGGCGAGGCCAGAACGCCCCGGTGATCCCACAACAACAAGGTCAGCTTCCTTGTCTGCTACATATTTCGCTAGGTTGGAAGCGATCTTGCCCAACTCCGCAACGATACCAACGGAGTCGGCCTTGGAACCGATACTCTCCCGCAGCCATTCCCGAGCCCGATCCATTTCGCGCGCCCGCAACTCCCTCTCAACGCTGGCCATGTCGTCGATCTGATTTTTGTAAGGAAAGTCAAACGCATGGAACAAGGTGAACTGAGCTTCAGGAAAAGCAGCGACGGCCAGACCGATCGCCCGCCGCGACACTTCGGATAGATCGCTCGCCAGAACGATTCGCTGATACGGCCGGTGCGCTCTCCCCTTCACAACGAGAACTGGCGCCGGACCATTTTTCACCAGTTCCACCACCATCCGACCCAACTTGTCGGCGCCGTAGGTCTCATCATGGGCTATGCCGGTGACCAGTAGTTCGGACCCACTGTCCAGCGCCGCCGAGGTCACCAGGTCATAAGCATCGCCATTCTTGACGATCAGCGACGCGCCGGCCGCAGGCCAATCGGGGTATTCACGTGCCAGTTTACGCTGGGCTACCGCCACCGGATCATAGCGGCGCCAGGAGGGTCCTTGGCTCCAATAGGCATACTGAAATGCCTCGACAGCATGAACGATCTGGATCTGCGCCTGCCAGTCCCGGGCAAGCGCCATTGCACGATCATAGGCGCGATCGCTGCGCGCACTCAGGTCGGTAGCCAGCGTGATCTGCCGGGGCACAGACGGTTTGCTCATCGAAAAGGGTCTCCTGTTGCTCCTTGGGAGCGAGGCCGGCCATCGCTGCAGCGGCGAAGTGTTAGGGGTGGTGCTGGCCTAGCGAACGACCAGAACCGGGATGGTGGTATGGGCCAGCACTTCCGATGTCTGGCTGCCGAGCAGCACCTTTTGCACGCCACGACGGCCATGCGAGGACATCACGATCAGGTCACACCCATTGAGCTTGGCATATCTTACAATGGCCTCGGCAGGCGAGATGTCGATCTCATGGGCAAGCTCGGCCGCAATGCCATATTCGGAGCCGCGTT
>JADGMW010000393.1_pt1 | contig 19460 bp, 16 predicted proteins | sample 8641801 | NCBI WGS metagenome assembly JADGMW01 (sample SAMN16272018, study PRJNA661076) | feces metagenome | isolation source: fecal sample from diarrhoea affected cattle A | host: Bos taurus | place: South Africa: Lokaleng Village, Mahikeng | collected 2019-09
GGGAAGCCGGTCGCCTTCGAGGCCAGCGCGCTGGAGCGGCTGACCCGGGGGTTCATCTCGATCACGATGACCCGGCCGTCGGCGGGGTTCACGGCGTACTGGATGTTGCAGCCGCCGGTCTCGACGCCGACCTCGCGGATGATGCCGATGGCCAGGTCGCGCAGGTGCTGGTACTCGCGGTCGGTGAGCGTCATCGCCGGGGCGACGGTGATCGAGTCGCCGGTGTGCACGCCCATCGGGTCGAAGTTCTCGATGGAGCAGACGATGATGCAGTTGTCCTTCTTGTCGCGGACCACCTCCATCTCGTATTCCTTCCAGCCGATCAGCGACTCATCGATCAGCAGCTCGCTGGTCGGCGACAGATCCAGGCCGCGAGTACAGATTTCCTCGAACTCTTCACGGTTGTAGGCGATACCGCCGCCGGTTCCGCCCATGGTGAAGGACGGACGGATGATGCAGGGGAAGCCGACCTTGTCGAGAACGCCGTAGGCTTCGTCCATGTTGTGCGCGATACCGGAAACCGGGCAGGCCAGGCCGATGTTCTTCATCGCCTTGTCGAAGCGCGAGCGGTCCTCGGCCTTGTCGATGGTGTCGGCGTTGGCGCCGATCATCTCGACGCCGAACTTTTCCAGCACGCCGTGCTTTTCCAGGTCCAGCGCGCAGTTCAACGCGGTCTGGCCACCCATGGTCGGCAGCAGCGCGTCCGGGCGTTCCTTCTCGATGATCTTGGCCACGGTGGCCCACTTGATCGGCTCGATGTAGGTCGCGTCGGCCATGGCCGGGTCGGTCATGATGGTGGCCGGGTTGGAGTTCACCAGGATGACGCGGAAGCCTTCCTCGCGCAGGGCCTTGCAGGCCTGGGCGCCGGAGTAATCGAACTCGCAGGCCTGGCCGATGACGATGGGGCCGGCGCCGAGGATCAGGATGCTTTTGATATCTGTACGTTTTGGCATGGTCTTTCTCGAATTCTCTGCTCGGCTGGCTTAGCGGCGCTTGGCCATGACATCGATGAAGCGATCGAACAGCGGCGCGACATCGTGCGGACCCGGGCTGGCCTCGGGGTGACCCTGGAAGCTGAAGGCGACCTTGTCGGTGCGCTCGATGCCCTGCAGGGTGCCGTCGAACAGCGACTTATGCGTGGCGCGCAGGTTGCTCGGCAGGCTCGCTTCATCCACCGCAAAACCGTGGTTCTGGCTGGTGATCATCACCACACCGGTATCCAGGTCCTGTACCGGATGGTTGGCACCATGGTGGCCGTTGGGCATTTTTACCGTGGTCGCGCCGGAGGCCAGTGCCAGCAGCTGATGACCAAGGCAGATGCCGAGCACCGGCGTATCGGTCTCCAGCACTTCCTGGATGGCCTTGATCGCATAGTCGCAAGGTGCAGGGTCGCCCGGGCCATTCGCCAGCAGGATGCCGTCGGGGTTCAGCGCCAACGCCTCGCTGGCAGGCGTCTGCGCCGGCAGGACGGTCAGGCGGCAGCCACGTGCGACCAGCATGCGCAGGATGTTGTACTTGACGCCGTAATCGTAGACGACCACGTGGTAGGGCAGCTCGCTGGCGGGAATTTCGGCGTGCTCATTGCTATCCAGGCACCAGACCGAGGAGCGCCATTCGTAACGCTCCTTGACGCTGACTTCCTTGGCCAGATCCATGCCCTTCAGGCCAGGGAAGCTGCGCGCCAGCTCCAGCGCCTTTTCTTCGGTGGCGTCTTCGCCAGCGAGGATGCAACCATTCTGAGCGCCCTTCTCGCGAAGGATGCGGGTCAGACGGCGAGTATCGATGCCGGCGATCGCTACGGTGCCGTTTTCCTTGAGATAGTCCGACAGCGACAGCTGATTGCGCCAGTTGCTGGCCAGCAACGGCAGGTCGCGAATCACCAGCCCGGCCGCCCAGACCTTCCAGGATTCGGCATCGCCCGGATTGGTGCCCGTATTACCCACGTGGGGGTAGGTAAGGGTCACGATCTGTTTAGCGTAGGAAGGGTCGGTGAGGATTTCCTGATAGCCGGTCATCGCGGTGTTGAACACCACTTCCCCTATCGTGTGGCCATCGGCGCCGATGGATTCGCCGCGAAAAATGCTGCCGTCGGCAAGGGCGAGTATGGCTGGCTTAGTCAAGAGACCTCCCAAAGATCAAGGCTGAAGCAGGCGCAGATTGTAAAAAAGCGGGATGACGTGTGAAGGTCATCCCGCTTTTTATTGGAGTCATTCTGCGCAACTTTTAGTGGACACACTAAAGCAGAAAGCTTACAGAAATCACCCCTTCCGGTCCAGCCAAAATCGACCGGAAACCACCGCATCAGCATATTCAGCGCAAACCCAGCACATCCTGCATGTCGTACAGCCCGGCCGGCTGCTGCTCGAGCCACAGGGCTGCACGGACAGCACCCTTGGCGAACGTCATGCGACTGGAGGCCTTGTGCGTGATCTCCACGCGCTCGCCTTCGGCGGCAAACAGCACCGTGTGATCGCCCACCACGTCGCCCGCACGCACGGTGGCGAAACCAATGGTGTCGCGCTTACGCGCGCCGGTCTGTCCTTCTCGCCCGTAGACCGCGACCTGCTGCAGATCCCGTTCCAATGCGGCAGCCACCACCTCGCCCATGCGCAATGCCGTACCCGACGGGGCATCGACCTTGTGCCGGTGGTGCGCCTCGATGATCTCGATATCCGCCTCGTCACCCAGAACACGGGCGGCGGTATCCAGCAACTTCAGACAGAGGTTGACCCCGACACTAAAGTTGGCCGCAAAGACGATGGGTATTTCCTTCGCCGCTGCCGCCAGACGTTCCTTTTCCTCGACGGAAAAGCCGGTCGTACCGATCACCATGGCTTTGCCGGCACGCCGGCAGACTTCGAGGTTCTTCAGGGTGACCGACGGGTGCGTGAAATCGATCAGCACATCGAACTCGTCCACCACCCTGGCCACATCACCGATCAGCGGCACGCCCAGGCGCCCGATCGCCGCCAGCTCGCCGGCGTCGGCGCCGACCAGGGTGCTGTCCGGCCGGTCGATCGCCGCGGTGAGCCCGGCGGCACCAGCAGTCTGCTGCACCGCCTCGATCAGGGTCTTGCCCATGCGCCCGGCGGCGCCCATCACTGCAATACGTCGCATAAGGTCAGCTCCAAGCTGCAGCCGCGGACTGCAAGCGGCCTGGTGAGGCGCGTCGCTTGCAACCCGCAGCCATCAATCAGACATCGCCGAAAAAGCGCTTCACACCCTCGAACCAGCCGCTGGCCTTGGGCGAATGGGAGGTGTCGCCCTGAAGGGTGCCACGGAACTCTTCGAGCATTTCGCGCTGGCGCTTGCTCAGGTTGACCGGCGTCTCCACGGCGACACGGCACAGCAGGTCGCCAGGTGCCCCGCCGCGAACCGGCGCAACACCCTTGCCACGCAGGCGGAACTGCTTGCCAGTCTGGGTGCCCTCCGGGATCTTCAGCTTGACGCGACCGTCGAGCGTTGGCACTTCCAGCTCGCCACCCAGCGCCGCGTCGGCAAAGCTGATCGGCACTTCGCAGTACAGGTGCTTGCCGTCGCGCTGGAAGATCGCGTGCTCGCGCACGTTGACCACCACATAGAGGTCGCCGGCAGGACCACCCTGCATGCCAGACTCCCCCTCGCCGGACAGGCGAATGCGGTCGCCGGTATCGACACCCGCCGGCACCTTGACCGACAGCGTCTTCTGCTCTTCCACGCGCCCCTGGCCATGGCAGCTGCCACAGGGGTCGGAAATCATCTTGCCGCTGCCATGACAACGCGGGCAGGTCTGCTGCACCGAGAAGAAGCCCTGCTGCATCCGCACCTGACCGATACCACCGCAGGTGGTGCAGGTCACCGGGCTGGTGCCCTTCTTGGCACCCGAGCCATCACAGGTCTTGCATTCGGCCAGTGTCGGCACGCGAATGATCACGGTCGTACCGCGCACGGCCTCTTCAAGATCCAGCTCCAGCGTGTAGCGCAGATCGCTGCCTCGCTGGGCACCGCCGCGCGAACTGCCGCGTGCGCCGGTGAAGAAGTCGCTGAACACATCGCCGAAGATGTCGGAGAAGTTGGCGCCGCCGTAGGCCGCACCCGCACCGGCACCCATCTGTGGATCAACGCCGGCATGGCCATACTGGTCATAGGCCTGGCGCTTGCTGGCATCGGAAAGCACCTCGTAAGCCTCGTTGGCTTCCTTGAAGGCCTCTTCAGCCGCCTTGTCACCCGGATTGCGATCGGGATGGTGCTTCATGGCGAGGCGGCGATAAGCCTTTTTCAGCTCCGCCTCGCTGGCGCCACGCTCGACGCCCAGCACTTCGTAATAATCACGTTTGGCCATAAATTTCCTGAACCTTCAAATTCGTACCCTCCAGACGCGCCGACGCGGGAGCAAGCCCCCGCGCAGCGGTCACGCCTGCCGCGAACGACTCGCGGCAGGCCGGTGGAAGCTGCCGCCGCACCTGGCGGCCGGCTGCACTCCCCCGTCCATGTGGGTCACAAGCGGCGGATTACTTGTTGTCCTTGACCTCTTCGAACTCGGCATCGACCACGTCGTCGCCAGGCTGCGCGCTGCCATCGGCCGGCTGACCTTCGCCACCCTGCGGCTGTTCGGCGTACATCTTCTGCGCCAGCGGCGTGGAAGCCTGGGACACGGCAGCGATCTTCGCTTCGATCTCGGCCTTGTCGTCGCCCTTGATGGCCACTTCCAGCTCGCCAATGGCCTTCTCGATGGTTGCCTTGTCTTCCTCGGTGGCCTTGTCGCCGGCCTCGGTGATCATCTTGCGAGTGGCATGGACCAGCTGGTCGCCCTGGTTGCGCGCGCTGGCCAGCTCCTCGAACTTGCGATCTTCCTCGGCATTGGCCTCGGCGTCGCGGACCATCTGCTCGATCTCTTCCTCGGACAGACCGGAGTTGGCCTTGATCACGATGGACTGATGCTTGCCGGTGGCCTTGTCCTTGGCGGACACATGCAGGATGCCGTTGGCGTCGATGTCGAAGGTGACCTCGATCTGCGGCATGCCGCGCGGCGCCGGCGGAATCTCGGCCAGATCGAAGCGACCCAGCGACTTGTTCTGCGACGCCTGCTTGCGCTCACCCTGCAGCACGTGGATGGTCACCGCGCTCTGGTTGTCGTCGGCGGTGGAGAACACCTGCGACTTCTTGGTCGGGATGGTGGTGTTCTTCTCGATCAGCGGCGTCATCACACCACCCATGGTCTCGATGCCCAGGGTCAGCGGGGAAACGTCCAGCAGCAGCACGTCCTTGACGTCACCGGCCAGAACGGCGCCCTGAATGGCAGCACCCATGGCCACGGCTTCGTCCGGGTTGACGTCCTTGCGCGCTTCCTTGCCGAAGAACTCGGCGACCTTCTGCTGCACCAGCGGCATGCGGGTCTGACCACCGACCAGGATCACGTCATCGATCTTGCCAACGTCGATACCGGCGTCCTTGAGGGCGATGCGGCACGGCTCGAGGGTGCGCTGCACCAGATCCTCGACCAGGGCTTCGAGCTTGGCGCGGGAAATCTTCACGTTCAGGTGCTTCGGACCTGTGGCATCAGCCGTGATGTACGGCAGGTTGACGTCGGTCTGCTGGCTGGAGGACAGCTCGATCTTGGCCTTCTCGGCCGCTTCCTTCAGGCGCTGCATCGCCAGCGGGTCACCCTTGAGGTTCATGCCGCTTTCTTTCTTGAACTCGTCGACCAGGTAATCGATCAGGCGGATGTCGAAGTCTTCACCGCCGAGGAAGGTGTCACCATTGGTGGCCAGCACTTCGAACTGGTGCTCGCCGTCGACTTCGGCGATCTCGATGACCGACACGTCGAAGGTGCCGCCACCCAGGTCATAGACGATCACGGTGTGGTCGCCCTTGGCCTTGTCCATGCCATAGGCCAGCGCCGCCGCGGTCGGCTCGTTGATGATGCGCTTGACGTCCAGGCCGGCGATGCGACCGGCGTCCTTGGTGGCCTGACGCTGGCTGTCGTTGAAGTAGGCCGGCACGGTGATGACCGCCTCGGTGACCGGCTCGCCGAGATAGTCCTCAGCGGTTTTCTTCATTTTCTTGAGGATTTCTGCCGAGATCTGCGGCGGGGCCATCTTCTGGCCATTGACCTCTACCCAGGCGTCGCTGTTGTCCGCCTTGACGATCTTGTAAGGGACCATCTGGATGTCTTTCTGCACGACCTCTTCGTCGAAGCGACGACCGATCAGACGCTTCACCGCGAACAGGGTGTTGTGCGGGTTGGTGACCGCCTGGCGCTTGGCCGACTGACCGACCAGGATCTCGCCATCGTTGGCGTACGCGATGATCGAAGGCGTGGTACGGCCGCCTTCGGCGTTCTCGATGACCTTGGCCTTGCCGTTTTCGAGGATGGAGACACAGGAGTTGGTGGTTCCCAGGTCGATACCGATGATCTTGCCCATTTAATCTTCTCCGCAATCTTGAATGATTCCGCGCCTGGTTTCCGGCGGCGGGTAACAGAAAAACGCTTGGCTACCAGATGGGGGCCAGCAGCCGAATTTCAAGCCTTCTCGTCAATCGAAGGCGGGGTTTCTGCAGGCGCCTTGCTGACCACCACCATCGCGGGGCGCAGCAGACGGCCATTGAGCAGGTAGCCCTTCTGGAACACCTTGAGCACGCTGCCCGGCTCGGCATGGGTACTTTCTTCCATGGCCATCGCCTGGTGATGCTCGGGATTGAAAGGCTGGCCATGGGGATCGACCGGCTCGAGCTGGTAGCGCCCCAGGGTGTCCAGCAGCAGCTTGAGTGTCAGCTCGACACCCTCGCGCATCGGCCGGATCGCCTCGTCGTCGGGGCTGGACAGCTCCAGACCGCGCTCCAGGCTGTCGACCACCGCCAGCAGATCTCCGGCAAACTTTTCCAGCGCGAACTTGTGCGCCTTCTCCACGTCCTGCTCGGCGCGGCGGCGAATATTCTGCAGCTCGGCCGCCACACGCAGAGACTGATCCTGCGCCGCCGCCAACTGCTCTTCGAGGGACTGCACGCGCGCAGCCAGGTCCTCGGTCACTTCGGCTTGCGTTTCTTCATTCTCTTCGGGGACCTGGTTGTCCAGGTTCTGCTCATCGGCCATGCGATCCTCCTCGTCAGACTTCAGCGGGTGTCGACCCCGCGCTTGTGCGCCTATATGGGGGCGAGGAAACGAGGTTCAAGGGGCAAGCGCATCGCCATCCATCATCCAGTCGCCAGGGTTGCGAACCAACGCTTGAAGCGAGCGAGAAAACCACTGTATAAATAGCCAGCCACATTTCCGGGAGCCCTGCCATGCTGGTTCATCTGTCCGTCCACAATTACGCCATCGTCGAACACCTCGATCTCGAACTGCAGCGCGGCATGAGCGTGATCAGCGGGGAAACCGGTGCAGGCAAGTCGATCATGCTCGACGCACTCGGGCTTGCACTGGGAGATCGCGCCGACAGCAGCGTGGTGCGCGTCGGCGCGGACAAGGCCGACATCCTTGCCAGCTTCGACCTCGAGGACATTCCCGATGCCCGCGCCTGGCTCGCCGAGCGCGACCTCGACAACGACGGGCCCTGCATCATGCGCCGGGTCATCACCGCCGAAGGTCGCTCGCGCGGATACATCAACGGCACTCCATGCCCCCAGGGCGACCTGAAAGCGCTAGGCGGGCTGCTGATCGACATTCATGGCCAGCACGAGCACCAGTCCCTGCTGAAGGCGGACACCCATCGTCGCCTACTCGATGAGTACAGCGGCAGCCAGGAACTGGCGCGCCAAGTGCAACTGGCCGCGCAACGCTGGCGCCAGACGCGGCAGACACTCGAGCGACTAAGCAATACCAGTGAGGATCAGCGCGCGCGCCATCAGCTGCTTAGTTACCAGCTGGAAGAGCTGGAAGCGCTGTCCCTGGATGAAGGCGAACTCGAGCAACTGGAACAGGAACACAAGAACCTGGCCAATTCCGAGCAGCTGCTCGACACCTGCCGCCAGGTGCTGGACATGTGCAGCGAAAGCGACGCGGGCAACGTGCTCTCCGCACTGACCGCCAGCCTGCAGCGCCTGACCGGCGTCCAGAACCAGCCGGGGGCACTTGGCGAAGCCGTGGAGCTGCTGGCCAGCGCGCAGATCCAGGTCGAGGAAGCCGTGGGCGAGCTGAATCGCTTCATGGATCACTTCGACTCGGACCCGCAGCGCCAGCAGGCGCTGGAAGAGCGTCTGGACAGCATCTATACACTGGCACGCAAGCATCGGGTGCAGCCAGCCGAGCTGCCGGCCCTCCAGCAGCGCCTGCTGGAAGAGCTCGAAGGCCTCAACGCCGATGACGAGGCCCTGGAGCGGCTCGGCGAGGAGCTCAACGCCTATGCCCGCCATTACCAGGAAAAAGCGCTGGAACTGAGCGGCATCCGCCAACGCGCAGCCGAAGCCCTGGCCGCGGCGGTGGAGAGCGAAATTCAGCGGCTGGGCATGCCCGGCGGCCAGTTCAGCGTCACCCTCAAGCCCAACGCCGAGGGCGAGCATCTCCCCCACGGCCTGGAGCAGGTCGAATTCCTGGTCAGCGCCAACCCGGGCCAGCCGCTGCGGCCGCTGGCGAAAGTGGCCTCAGGCGGCGAACTGTCGCGCATCAGCCTGGCGATCCAGGTGATCACCGCACTGACTTCGCGAGTCCCGACACTTGTGTTCGATGAAGTCGACGTGGGCATCGGCGGCCCCACGGCCGAGGTGGTCGGCCAGCTGTTGCGACGCCTTGGCGAGCGCGGCCAGGTACTGACCGTGACCCACCTCCCGCAGGTGGCCGCACAGGGCCATCATCACCTGTTCGTGCACAAGGCTCGCGGCAACGACGAGACCCACACGGCGGTGGCTGCCCTGCAGGGCAGCGAACGCGTCGAGGAGATTGCACGGATGTTGGGTGGCGTCGATCTGACCGAACAGGCCCTGGCCCATGCACAACAGATGATCAGCACCGCGCAGGCCTGAAGCCTGGCGCAAAAAAGGCGATCCGAAGATCGCCTTTTTTATACCGCCAATCCAGCCGCTTATTCGGCCTTCTTGCGCACGTATAGCACCAGATTGTGATCGACCAGCTCGTAGCCATGACGCGCGACGATCTCTTTCTGCAGCGTCTCGATATCGTGGTCGAAAAACTCGATGACATCGCCGGTATCGACACAGACCATGTGGTCGTGGTGGCCGCCGTCGGCCAGCTCGAAGACCGCATGACCGCCATCGAAGTTGTGGCGAACAACCAGGCCCGCGGACTCGAACTGGGTCAGCACCCGGTACACAGTGGCCAGACCGACATCCTCGCCGGCCTCCATCAGCGCCTTGTAGACGTCTTCCGCACTCATGTGGCGTTGATCGGTGGTATCCAGCATCTGCAGGATCTTGACCCGCGGCAGGGTTACCTTGAGACCAGCTTTGCGTAATTCGCTATTTTCAACCATGGTTGGCTTTCTCGCTGCTGCTGTTTCGCAGCCTCCTTCAATACAGGTATGATCCGGGCTTTGCCCAGCCAAGATAGTGGAAGTCACCCTCCGATGCAAAACACCAAGCTCATGCTGTCCAGCCTCACGTTAGTGGGCCTGTTCGCACTCGCCGGTTGTTCGTTCCCCGGGGTTTACAAGGTCGACATTCAACAGGGCAACGTCGTTACGCAGGACATGATAGACCAGTTGCGCCCCGGAATGACCCGCTCCCAGGTGCGGTTTATCATGGGCAGCCCGCTGATCACCGACACCTTCCACGCCAACCGTTGGGATTACCTGTACAGCATCCAGCCCGGCGGCGGTCCGCGTCAGCAGGAGCGCGTGAGCCTGGTGTTCAATGCCAATGACCAGCTGGCCGGCCTGGCGGGCGACTTCCTGCCTGGTGTCAGCCGCGACGAGGCGATCCTTGGCACCCAGCCTGCCACCATCGAAGCGCCTGCCCAGGCTCCGGCAGTCGAAGAGGAGCGCCCGGCGCGCGGCTCGCTGCTCGAGCAGATCCAGCGCGACGTCGATGCCGCCGAGTCCGTTCCGGTGCCGATTCCGGAGCCGCTGGAAACCAACTGACCTCCACTGACAACCGAGCCGTGAAACTGCGGCTCGTTGCTCAGTCGCCCGCCGCTTCGGCCTTGTTTTTCGCAGCCTTGGCGGCGCGCTGCTTGCGCACTTCCTTCGGATCGGCAATCAGCGGACGGTAGATCTCCACCCGCTCACCTTCTTCCAGTATTCGCTCATCCGGCTTGGGCACGGCCTTGCCGAAGATGCCCAGCGGGGCCGCGGCGAGATCCAGACCCGGGAAATGCGTGTCCATGCCGGACTGCAATGCCGCGGCACGTACCGAGGTGCCCTGCGGCACCGTCATCCGCAGCAGCTTCTGCTTGTCCGCGAGGGCGTAGACGACCTCGATGGCAATGGCCGGCTTATCCATAGAGCTGTTTTGCCCGGTCACAGAAGGCGTCGACCAGGGTGTTGGCCGCCTGGTTGAACAACGGCCCCAGGGTCGCCTTGACCAGCGGACCGGCGTAGTCGAACGTCAGGTCCAGGCTGATCTTGCAGGCCTTCTCACCCAGCGCCTTGAATTCCCAGATGCCGTGCAGGTGGCTGAACGGGCCCTCTTCCAGCTTCATCTCGATACGCTTGCCCGGCTGCAGCTCGTTGCGCGTGAGAAAACGCTGGCTCAGCCCCGCCTTCGCCACGGTCATGCTCGCCTGCATCTGCGTCTCGCTGGCTGACAGCACCTCGGTTGCGGAGCACCAGGGCAGGAACTGCGGATAGCTCGCCACGTCGTTGACCATGTCGAACAATGCCTGCGCCGGATACGGCAGCAGGGCCGAGCGTTGAATATGTGTCGTCATGCAGACCCTTCTACTTCATCAGTCGACAGCCAAAGACCGCCACGACCATCCACACCCGGAGATGTCGACAGCAGGAAATCGGGCACCCGCAGCATTCCCGGCGCAAACAATACCGGCACACGAGCGAGCGGAAAGATGGCACATTGTCGGGGATAACCCCATTCCCCTCAAGTTTGATGCCGCGGCGGCAGCGGGTTGTCGCCAGCCGCTGCGTCACTCCCTATAATGCGCACCCTATGGCCAAACAGAAGAAACAGTCCCCCGGGACCATCGCGCTGAACAAGAAAGCGCTACACGATTATTTCGTCGAGCAGAAATTCGAGGCGGGCCTCGTCCTGGCCGGGTGGGAAGTCAAGAGCCTGCGCGCCGGCAAGGCGCAGCTGGTAGACAGCTATGTGCTGCTCAAGGACGGCGAGGCCTGGCTGATGGGTTGCCACATCACCCCGCTGACCACTGCCAGCACCCATGTCATCGCCGACCCGACCCGGACCCGCAAGCTGCTGCTCAACAAGCGCGAGCTGGGCAAGCTGTTCGGCGCGGTACAGCAAAAGGGCTACGCCTGCGTGGCGCTATCGCTGTACTGGAAGAAGCACATGATCAAGTGCGAGATCGCACTGGCTAAGGGCAAGAAGGAGTTCGACAAGCGCCATACCGAGAAGGAGCGCGATTCGGCCCGCGAGATTCAGCGCGCCATGCGCACCAAGGGCAAGGACGACTGATCCCGACCGCCCATCTCGCCCTCGATCACTCGGGGGCGCCATCCTCTCCCAGAAGCTGAAATGGAAGGTCAGGACCTTGAACTGACTGCCGCGGCCTTGTCGCCGTGCCGGCGCTGCGCGCGCGCCAGGCGCCGGGCTTCCTGCTGCCCCTCGGCCAGCACTTCCTGAACATAATTGATGTGCCGGTGAGTCACCTCGCGGGCCTCGTCGGCACGCCGCGCCATGATCATCTCGTACAGCTCGCGGTGCTGGCTCATCAGCATATCGCGGGTTTCGTCGCGCAGCGCGTACATGCCGCCAATATTGGTTACCACGTTGCGCTTGAGGAGATCGAACAGGCCACGAATGGTATGCAGCAGCACCGCATTGTGGCTGGCCTCGGCAATGGCCAGGTGAAACTGCGCGTCGGCCGCACCTTCCTCGGCGCGGGTCACGGTGCCTTCGCGTTCGTAGCAACCCTGCAGGGCCTGGAAGGCTTCGCTCAGGCGCTGGCGATCCACTTCCGTCGCACGCAGCGCGGCGTAGTAGGCACAGCTGCCTTCGAGGGTGTGACGAAACTCGAGCAGGTCACGCTGGGCGTCGGTGTTGTTTTCCAGAAGATGGAGCAGCGGGTCGCTGAAGGTCGAGCCGAGCGATTCCGCCACGAAGTTTCCACCACCGTGACGGCTGACCAGCAGGCCCTTGGCCGCCAGCTTGTGAATCGCCTCTCGCAGCGAGGGCCGGGACACCCCGAACTGCTCGGCCAGAGTGCGTTCTGCAGGCAAGCGTTCACCCGCCTTGAGCGTTCCTTCGAGGATCATCGTTTCAAGCTGATTGACGATGTCGTCAGCCAGTCGGCGTGGGCGAACCATTCCTACTTCCATCTTCCTTCCTCGATTGGTCTTACCACCAGGATCGAAGCCTAGCGACCGCTTTCGGCGGCCGCAAGCACCACCCCTGCGACCAAAGTCTATAGCGAGCCAATTGACGCATAAATACTGAGCTCTTACGCTGGCCCTTCCCTGCTGGAAACTGGTCTTACCAATTTACAACAGGGCAAGAACAAGAGGACTCAGCATGAGATCTGCGCACAACAATCATTCCATGGTCCCCCCAGGGCCCCGTCTGAACCGAACCGCAGGGGAAGCCTGACATGTCCAACGGACTGCTTGCACTTTTTGCCTTCACACCCATTCTGCTCGCCGCCATCATGCTGATCGGACTGCGCTGGCCCGCCAGCCGAGCCATGCCGCTGGTCTTCCTGTTCACCGCCGCTATCGGCCTCTACGTCTGGGACATGACCCTCAACCGGATCATCGCCTCGACCCTGCAGGGCCTGGTGATCACGCTCGGCCTGCTGTGGATCATCTTCGGCGCCATCCTGCTGCTGAACACCCTCAAGCATTCCGGCGGCATTACCGCGATCCGAGCCGGTTTTACCACCGTCAGCCCGGATCGTCGGATCCAGGCCATCATCATCGCCTGGCTGTTCGGCTGCTTCATCGAAGGCGCTTCCGGCTTCGGCACGCCAGCGGCAATCGCCGCGCCCCTGCTGGTCGCGGTCGGCTTCCCTGCCATGGCTGCAGTATTGCTCGGCATGCTGGTACAAAGCACGCCGGTCTCCTTCGGGGCCGTCGGCACACCCATCGTGGTCGGCGTCAACAGCGGCCTGGATACCGCGACCATCGGTGCGCAACTCGCCGCACAGGGTTCGAGCTGGGACCTCTACCTGCAACAGATTACCAGCAGCGTAGCCATCACCCACGCCATTGTCGGAACCGTGATGCCGCTGATCATGGTGCTGATGCTGACGCGCTTCTTCGGCAAGGAGAAGAGCTGGAAGGCCGGCTTCGAGGTATTGCCCTTCGCGATCTTCGCCGGCCTGGCATTCACCCTGCCCTACGCCGCCACCGGGGTGTTCCTCGGTCCGGAATTTCCATCGCTGCTGGGCGGCCTGGTCGGCCTTGCCATCGTCACCTTCGCAGCGCGCTTCAACTTCCTGACGCCGAAGAAAACCTGGGACTTCGCCGATGCCAAGGAGTGGCCGACAGAATGGCTGGGTACCGTCGAGATGAAGCTTGACGAGCTGGCGGCACGTCCGATGAGCGCCTTCCGCGCCTGGCTGCCCTATGTGCTGGTCGGCGTAATCCTGGTGATCAGCCGGATTTTCCCAGAGGTTAGCGCAGCACTGAAATCGGTCTCCATCGCCTTCGGCAACATCCTCGGCGAGACCGGTGTCAGCGCCAGTATCGAGCCCTTGTTCCTGCCCGGCGGCATTCTCGTTGCTGTGGTGCTGATGACCTTCTTCCTGCATGGCATGCGCGCCTCTGAGCTCAAGGCCGCAGTTAAAGAGTCCAGCAGCGTCCTGCTCAGCGCCGGCTTCGTCCTGCTGTTCACCGTGCCGATGGTGCGCATCTTGATCAACTCCGGCGTCAACGGCGCCGAGCTGGCCAGCATGCCCATCGTCATGGCTCGCTACGTGGCCGACAGCGTCGGCGGCATCTATCCGCTGCTGGCTCCGGCAGTGGGCGCCCTGGGCGCCTTCCTCGCCGGCTCCAACACCGTGAGTAACATGATGTTCAGCCAGTTCCAGTTCGGCGTCGCCCAGTCGCTGGGCATTTCCGGCGCGATGGTCGTCGCCACCCAGGCCGTGGGCGCGGCGGCGGGCAACATGGTCGCCATCCACAACGTCGTCGCCGCATCCGCCACCGTGGGCCTGCTCGGCCGCGAAGGCCTCACCCTGCGCAAGACGGTATGGCCTACGCTGTATTACGTACTCTTCACGGGCGTGATCGGCCTGATCGCCATCTACGTACTGGGCGTTACCGACCCGCTGGTCGGGCTGTAAGAACCATCACCGCGCCCCCCAACCGGGGCGCGATTGCATTCCAGAAACCGCACCTGCCAGGCCATTGAAAACGTAAGCGAGACAGGCAAGACGAGGCAAAAACAGCTGAAGAAGCGAAGTTTGGATTTTCCAGACGAGCACTCCGAGGCGGCTTTTAACGATGTATTGCCAACGCAGATAGTTTTTAACAGCCTGTTGCGGATAACCGGGCCAACCCGGAGACCAAGCCGATGAGCGAACTTTTCTACAACGCTGCCCCCAACGCCACTCGCGTTGCGCCGCCGCTGCCGAAACCGCGCCAGTACCCCGCGAAGCCGAGCCAGGTTTACCTGTTCGGCACCTGCGTGGTGGACCTGTTCTATCCCGAAGCCGGCCTGGATGCCATACAACTGCTCGAGCGCGAAGGCCTGACCGTGCATTTCCCGCAGGGCCAGACCTGCTGCGGCCAACCCGCCTACACCACCGGCTATACCGAGGAAGCGCGCAAGGTCGCCCGTGCGCAGCTGGCCCTGTTCGAAAACGACTGGCCTGTGGTGGTGCCGTCGGGTTCCTGTGCCGGCATGCTGCGTCACCATTACCTGGATCTGTTCAAGGACGAGCCGGAAAGCCTGAAGAAGGCCCAGTCCCTGGCCGAACGCACCTTCGAGCTGGCCGAGTTCCTGCTGTTCGTCTGCAAGGCGGCGTTCAAGGACCAGGGCACCCAGGTCAAGGTCGCGCTGCACACCTCCTGCTCGGCCCGCCGCGAGATGAACACCCACCTGCACGTACGCGAACTGCTTGGCCAGCTGGGCAATGTCGAGCGCGTCGAGCATGACCACGAGAGCGAATGCTGCGGCTTCGGCGGCACCTTCTCGGTACGCATGCCGAACATTTCCGGGGCCATGGTGCTGGACAAGACCCGCGCCCTGAAGGAATCCGGCGCGCATCAGGTGATCAGCGCCGACTGCGGCTGCCTGATGAACATCAACGGCTCGCTGGAAAAACAGCGTGAAGCCCTGCGCGGCCAACACCTGGCCAGCTTCCTCTGGCAACGCACCGGAGGTGCCCGATGAACGCCGAACAGCGCATTCCTGCCTTACAGATCGAGAACGCCGGCGACCCGGATTTCCGCGCCCGTGCTCACGACGCCCTGGGCGACGACCAGCTCCGGCGCAACTTCCGCACCGCCATGGACTCGCTGATGACCAAGCGGGCCGCCTCCTTCAGCGATGCGGATGAACGCGAGCGGCTGCGTGAGATGGGCAACCATATCCGCGCCCGCGCACTGTCCAAGCTGCCCGACCTGCTCGAGCGGCTGGAAACCAACCTGACTCGCAACGGTGTGAAAGTGCACTGGGCGGAGACGGTGGACGAGGCGAACAACATCGTCCTCGAGATCGCCCGCGCTCACGAGGCGCGACAAGTGATCAAGGGCAAATCGATGGTCAGCGAAGAAATGGAGATGAACCATTTCCTCGAAGGCCATGGCATCGAAAGCCTGGAATCGGACATGGGCGAGTACATCGTCCAGCTCGACCACGAGAAGCCTTCTCATATCATCATGCCGGCAATCCACAAGAACGCCGGCCAGGTCGCGTCCTTGTTCCACGACAAACTCGGCGTGGAATACACCAAGGACGTTGACCAACTCATTCAGATCGGCCGCCGCACCCTGCGCCAGAAGTTCTTCGAGGCCGACATCGGCGTCTCCGGCGTCAACTTCGCGGTGGCCGAAACCGGCACCCTGCTGCTCGTCGAGAACGAGGGCAACGGCCGCATGTCCACCGGCGTGCCGCCGGTACACATTGCCGTCACCGGCATCGAGAAGGTGGTGGAAAACCTGCGCGACGTGGTGCCGCTGCTGTCACTGCTGACCCGCTCGGCCCTGGGCCAGCCGATCACCACCTACGTCAACATGATCTCCGGCCCACGCAAGGAGCACGAGCTCGACGGCCCGCAGGAAGTGCATCTGATCCTGCTGGACAACGGTCGCAGCCAGGCCTTCGCCGACAGCGAGCTGCGCCAGACGCTCAACTGCATCCGCTGCGGCGCCTGCATGAACCACTGCCCGGTGTATACCCGCGTGGGTGGCCACACCTATGGCGAGGTCTACCCCGGCCCGATCGGCAAGATCATCACCCCGCACATGGTCGGCCTGCACAAGGTGCCGGATCACCCCAGCGCCTCGTCGCTGTGCGGCGCCTGTGGCGAAGTCTGCCCGGTGAAGATCCCGATTCCATCGCTGCTGCGCCGCCTGCGCGAGGAAAACGTCAAGGCACCGGATGCGCCGAACCAGGTCATGCGTGGCCAGGGCAGCAAGTACTCGAAGAAGGAACGGATGATCTGGGCCGGCTGGCGACAGCTCAACACCAGCCCGACGCTGTACCGGGTCTTCAGCTTCTTCGCCACGCGCCTGCGCAGCCTGACGCCGTCCAACGTCGGCCCCTGGACGCAGAACCACAGCGCACCGAAGCCCGCTGCCCGCTCACTGCACGAGCTGGCCAAGGAACACCTTGAGCGCAGGTAGGGTGGAAAACTCGCCCGCGATTTTCCACCGTTCGCCTCGGTGGATAAGGCTCGCGCCGTTATCCACCCCACGCATGCCATGGAGCTGTCAATGAGCGCCAAAGCCAATATTCTTGCCAAGCTGAAGAAGAGCCTGGAAGGCACCACTCCGGTGGTCGATGACTACGACGAGTCGCTGGTGACCCAGCCCTGGACCTATCCGCCGGAGCAGCGCATCGCCCGCCTACGCCAGTTGATGGAAGCGGTGCACACGGAAATCCACCTGACCCGCGAGGCCGCCTGGCCGGCGCTGCTGGAGCAGCTGCTGCATGACCGCCAGCTGCCAAGCCTGCTGATTGCGCCGACCACGCCGTACGGCCAGCGCTTCACCGAGCATTGCGCCGGCCGTGAAGGCCTGCCGACGCTCAAGGCCTACGACCGCCCTGTCGAGGAGTGGAAGGAAGAGCTGTTCAACGACACCCCGGCAAGCCTGACCGGCACCCTTGGCGCCATCGCTTCCACCGGCAGCCTGATCATGTGGCCCACTCGCGAGGAACCGCGGCTGATGAGCCTGGTGCCGCCGGTGCACTTTGCCATCCTCAAGGCCAGTGAAATCCACGACAACTTCTACGAGATCCAGCAGAAGTTCGATTGGGCCGCCGGCATGCCAACCAATGCGCTGCTGGTATCCGGCCCGTCGAAGACGGCGGACATCGAGCAGGTGCTGGCCTACGGCGCCCACGGCCCCAAGGATCTGGTCGTACTGATTCTGGAGGACGCATGAACGCGGCCACACGGCCGGAGCCTGCGCCACTGCCGGCCGGGTTCCTGAGTGCGGTCGAGGAACTGATCCCCGCCGAGCGCCGCTTCGACGATCCGCTCTCCACCCTCGCCTTCGGTACCGATGCCAGCTTCTACCGCCTGATTCCCAAGCTGGTGGTGCGTGTCGAGTCGGAAGCCGAGGTGGTCCAGCTGCTCAAACTGGCCCATGCCGAGAAGGTGCCGGTGACCTTCCGCGCCGCCGGCACCAGCCTTTCCGGCCAGGCGATCTCCGACTCGGTGCTGATCGTGCTCGGCGACAGCTGGAACGGCCGCGAGATTCGCAACGGCGGCGAACAGATCCGCCTGCAACCCGGCGTTATCGGCGCCAACGCCAACGCCGTGCTGGCGCCACTGGGCCGCAAGATCGGCCCGGACCCGGCCTCGATCAACGCCGCGAAGATCGGCGGCATCGTCGCCAACAACTCCAGCGGCATGTGCTGCGGCACCGCCCAGAACAGCTACAAGACCCTGGCCGGTTTGCGCGTCGTGCTCGCCGACGGCACGGTCATCGACAGCGAGGACGCCACCAGCGTCGCCGCCTTCCGCCAGAGCCATGCCGACCTGCTCGAAGAACTGGCCCAACTAGGCCGGGAAACGCGCGCCAATACCGACCTGGCCGCGAAGATCCGCCACAAGTACCGGCTGAAGAACACCACCGGCTTCTCGCTCAACGCGCTGGTCGACTTCGATGAGCCGCTGGACATCCTCAACCACCTGATGGTCGGTTCCGAGGGCACGCTCGGCTTCATCAGCGCCGTGACCTACGACACCGTGCCGGATTACCCACACAAGGCCAGCGCGCTGGTGGTTTTCCCCGATGTGGAGAACTGCTGCCTCGCCGTGCCGGTGCTCAAGCAACAGCCGGTTTCCGCCGTGGAGCTGCTCGATCGCCGCAGCCTGCGCTCGGTGGAGAACATGAAGGGCATGCCCGACTGGGTGAAGGATCTGTCGCCGACGGCCTGCGCCCTGCTGATCGAATCCCGCGCCGCCACCCAGTCGCTGCTGCATGAGCAGATCAACCTGATCATGACCTCCATCGCCCACTTCCCGGTGGAGAAGCAGGTCGACTTCAGCGAAGACCCGGTGGTCTACAACCAGCTGTGGAAGATCCGCAAGGACACCTTCCCCGCCGTCGGCGCGGTGCGCGAGACCGGCACTACGGTGATCATCGAAGACGTCACCTTCCCCGTAGAGCGCCTGGCCGAGGGCGTCAACCGCCTGCTGGAACTGCTCGACCGGCACCAGTACGACGAGGCGATCCTCTTCGGCCATGCGCTCGAAGGCAACCTACACTTCGTCTTCACCCAGGGCTTCGATGACCCCGCCCAGGTCGCCCGCTACGAAGCCTTCATGGGCGAAGTGGCGCAACTGGTGGCCGTGGAGTTCGGCGGCGCGCTCAAGGCCGAGCACGGCACCGGGCGCAACATGGCGCCTTTCGTCGAGCTGGAATGGGGCACCGAGGCCTACCAGCTGATGTGGAAGATCAAGCGGCTGCTGGATCCCACCGGCATCCTCAACCCGGACGTGGTGCTTTCCGAAGACCCAAACATCCACCTGAAGAACCTCAAGCCGATGCCCGCCGCTGACGAAATCGTCGACAAGTGCATCGAGTGCGGCTTCTGCGAACCGGTCTGCCCCTCCAACGGGCTGACCCTCACCCCACGCCAGCGCATCGTCATCTGGCGCGACATCCAGGCGCGCAAGCGTGCCGGTGTTGATACCGACGAGCTGGAGCGGCTCTACCGCTACCACGGCGTCGAAACCTGCGCGGCCACCGGGCTCTGTGCCCTGCGCTGCCCGGTGGGCATCA
>JADGMW010000270.1_pt1 | contig 19336 bp, 16 predicted proteins | sample 8641801 | NCBI WGS metagenome assembly JADGMW01 (sample SAMN16272018, study PRJNA661076) | feces metagenome | isolation source: fecal sample from diarrhoea affected cattle A | host: Bos taurus | place: South Africa: Lokaleng Village, Mahikeng | collected 2019-09
CAGGCAAAGGCCACACCCGGCGCCCTCCACCACTGTTCGCCTGCAGGCCGCCCTGTGGAGGGATGGATCAGAGTATGCGCGAGGATTGCTGCAGGGGGATAAGTTTGTCGGAAAATCGAATGGTGTAATGGGAGTGGGGGCTTAGCCACTCTCCCTCGAGGGGACAGGTCGGGGAAGGTTCTGGCGACACCCAAACATAGAACCTGAATGGCCCCGGCACCGAGGTTGGGCAGGAACGAGTACTGCCCGTGAACTCTGCAAGGAAGCACCTAGTGAGTTAAGCGCTGCGTTTGCTGAAGCTGCAGCATCAGCTCGCCTCGCGGAAGCTCTCGGCCGTGGTCAGGTCCACCGAAACCAGTTGGCTCACGCCGCGCTCGGCCATGGTGACGCCGAACAGGCGATCGACCCGGCTCATGGTGATCGGATTGTGGGTGATGACCATGAAGCGCGTATTGGTGCGCTGGCGCATGGAATCGAGCAGGTTGCAGAAGCGCTCGACATTGGCGTCGTCGAGCGGCGCATCGACTTCGTCGAGCACGCAGATCGGCGCGGGATTGGTGAGGAACACCGCAAAGATCAGGCTCATGGCGGTGAGCGCCTGTTCGCCGCCCGACAGCAGGGTCATGGTCTGCGGCTTCTTGCCGGGTGGGCGGGCGATGATTTCGAGGCCGGCTTCGAGCGGATCATCGCTTTCGACAAAGCTCAACTCGGCCGTGCCGCCGCCGAACAGGGTGGTGAACAGCTCCTGGAAATGCGCATTGACCTTGACGAAGGCCTCGTTGAGGCGGGCGCGACCCTCGCGATTGAGCGAGGCAATGCCGGTGCGCAGCTTGGCTATGGCCTCGATCAAGTCGGTCTTGTCCTTGACCATCAGGTCGAGCTTTTCCTGGACCTCGATCGCTTCCTTCTCGGCGGACAAGTTCACCCCACCCAGCCGCTCGCGCTCGGCCTTGAGCCGGTCCACCTTCTGCTCGATGACTGCCTCGGAAGGCAACGGCTCTTCGGGACGAATACCGGAGGCTTCGAGCGTCTTGCTGGCAGCAATGTCGAGCACTTCCTCGACCTGGCGCTCGATCTGCTGGCGCTGGGCAATGAAGCCCTTGGCCCGCTCCTCGATACGCGTCAGCTCGATCCTGGCATTGGCCAGGATTTCGCTCGCCGCCTTGAGTGCCTTGTCGGCCTCGCGATAACCGGACTGGGCGACATTGAGGCTGTCCCCGGCAGCCTGATGCTCAAACCGGGCCCGCTCGATCTGCTCGCCCAGCTGGGCGCGGCGGGCGTCGAACCCGTCGGGTGTCTCGTTGGTGCTGGCGAGCTGGGCGCTGACCTCGGCGCTGCGCTGGTCAAGCGTCGCCAACTGGGCCAGTGCCCCGTCGCGCCGCCGCTGCCAGCTTTGCGTATCGCGCTCGAGCTGGGCCAGCCGGCCATCGCGCATGCGGGCGGCTGTCTCGAACCCACCCAGCTTGAGGCGGGCCTGTTCGGCGCGTTCGCGGACGCTGGACAGGGCTGCTTGCAGCGCCTCGGCAAGTTGCGCCGCATCATCCTCGGTGCCCGCTTCAACGAGACCGCGCTCGGCATCGGCGCGGATGGCCTCGGCTTCGCTGAGGCTGGCGCCGAGGCGGGTGCGGGCTTCTTCCAGCGCCGACTGGCGGGTGGTGAGATCGCCGATGGCGCGCTGTGCCCTGTCGACCTCGGCCTGTGCGGCGCCGATCGCGTGCTGGGCAGCGCGCCAGCCATCACGGCGGCTGCGTTCGTCCTGCCTTGCGGCTTCGAGCGCTGCAGCCAATGCCTCCACGTCACGCTGATGGGCATTGCGCTCACCCTTGGTTCGGGCGATTTCCTCGTCGAGATCGGCCAGGCGGTTGCGCTGGGCCAGCCGCTGCGCAGCCGCGCTGGGTGCATCGGCGGCCGCAACGAATCCGTCCCAGCGCCACAGGGCGCCATCGAGCGTCACCAGGCGCTGGCCGGGCTTGAGGGCGTGCATCAGGCCCGGGCCATCGACGGCATCGATCAGCCCGATCTGGTCGAGCCGGCGCTTGAGCAAGGGCGAGCCGGTGACATGGCGGCTGAGCGGCTCGGCCGCCTGGGGCAGGGCGGCGTCATCGCTGTGATCGACCGGCACCGACCAGTGCATGGGCGCGCCCGCGTCGGAGCTGGCTTCGAGATCGTCGCCCAGGGCAGCGCCCAAAGCGGTCTCATAGCCGGGCGCGACCTTGAGTTCATCGACGATGGCCGGCCAGAGGCTGGTCCCCACATTGAGCATCTTGCCCAGCGTGGCGGCCTCCGCCTCGAGGCGATTGAGCGCGGCCTCGATCTCGGCAAGGCGCGGGCGGGCGGCGTCGAGCCGGCCCTGGGCTGCGGTTGCGGTTTCTTCGGCGGCGAGCGCTGCCTGTTCGGCGTCCGTGGCGGCGTCCTGCGCGGCGCGGAGGGCAGCGCGCTTGATGGAAAGGGTCTCGTCGGCATCAAGGCTTGCGGCGACGGTGCGGGCTTCCTCTTCGACTTCGGCAAGCTGGCGGGTCAGCCGTTCGATCCGCGCCGAAGCATCCTGGGCATTGCGCGTGGCCTGGGCGCGGCGGGCGCGCACCTGGGCCAGCGCGTCGGCGGCGGCACGCGCCTCGATCTCGGCGCCGGCGACGGCGGCACGCGCGGCCTCAGCCTCGCTGCGGGCCCGGTCGAAATCGGCCTGCGCGGCTGCCCTTTCCGCCGTGAGGCGAGACTGCTCCTCGGCATAGGCGGCCAGGGTCGCGTCGGCCTCGGCCACGAGGTCCCGTTCGCGCGTGCCGTCGGCGGCAAGCTGGCGAATGCGGTCTTCGAGCTCGGCCCGGCGCTGGCTGGCGCGGCGGAATTCCTCGGCCAGCTGTTCAGCCATGATAGTGTAGCGCTGCAGGACGGCGCCGGTCACCGCCTCGCGGTCGCGCAGCGGCTGCAGGGCAGCATCGGCGGCTTCGAGCTTTTTCTGCGCCACAAGTTCGAGATGGGTCGCGTCGGCCAGTTCGCGCACCAGCACGGCCTGCTGCGCCTCGGCCTCCTTTTCGGCATAGCGGGCCGCCACCCAGCGGATGTGATAGAGCGTCGCCTCGGCCCGGCGGATATCGCCCGACAGCGAGCGATAGCGCGTGGCGAGCCGCGCCTGGCGCTTGAGCGTTTCGAGCTGGGTTTCGACCTGGGCGATGATGTCGTCGACGCGCTCGAGATTGGCCTCGGCAGCGCGGAGGCGGAGTTCGGCTTCATGACGGCGGGAATGCAGACCCGAAATGCCGGCGGCCTCTTCGAGCAGGGCGCGGCGGGCGGTCGGCTTGGCCGCGATCAGCTCGCCGATCTGGCCCTGCCGCACCATGGCCGGCGAATGGGCGCCGGTCGAGGCATCGGCAAACAGCAATTGCACGTCGCGGGCGCGCACTTCCCTGCCGTTGACGCGATAGACCGAGCCGGCCTCGCGTTCGATGCGGCGGGTGACTTCGAGAATATCGGCATTGTTGAGCGCGGCCGGAGCCGTGCGGTCGGAATTGTCGAGGACGAGGGTGACTTCGGCCGAGTTGCGGGCGGGGCGGTTGCCGGAGCCCGAAAAGATCACGTCATCCATGCCCGAGGCGCGCATGGCCTTGTAGGAGCTTTCGCCCATGACCCAGCGCATGGCTTCGACGAGGTTCGACTTGCCGCAGCCATTGGGTCCGACAATGCCGGTCAGGCCCGGCTCCATGACCAGGGTGGTCTCGTCGGAGAAGGACTTGAAGCCGTGCAGCTTGAGGCGGGAGAACTTCACCTGTCCCTCCTCCCGCGCCGGGAGAAGGGAACCACGTTGGTCAGGTCGTTACTGGGCTGGCGTTGCGGCAGGGTCGGCCGGGGCCATCGTGCCGCCGGCCGGGGCCATGGCGTCGGTTGTTGCAGCGGGTGCAGGGGCAGCGGCGGGCTCGGCTGCCGGGGCTGCGGGGGTGGCTGCGCCGGTCGTGGCAACGAAATCGGCAGGAACAAGGGGATCGATCTCAGCGGCGAGCTGGTCGAGCGTCTTGTCGCCTGTGAGTGTCTTGCCGTTGACATAGAATGTCGGGGTGCCTGCTAGACCGAATTCATCCAGCGCCTGTTCGCGCAGGGCTTCCATCCCGGTGAACAGCTCCTGATTCGTCAATGCCGCATCGAAGCTTTCCTGGGTAAAGCCGAGCTGCTTGGCGATATCGAGGATCGCATCGCGCGGCGTCTGCGAAGTGGCCCAGGTGTTCTGCGTGCGGAAATAGGTCGAGAGCACGTTGTGGTAGTTGGTCGGGCCGGCGGCTTCGGCCAGCATGAAGACGGCGGCATCGAGCACATTGCGCACGAAGGGGCGCACGATCAGCTTGACCTTGCCGGTATCGACATAGGTCTCGATGACGCTCGGGAGCACGTCATTGGCAAAGGTCGCACAATGCGGGCAGGTAGGGGAGGCATATTCGATCAGCGTGACCGGCGCATCCGCGCTGCCCATCACATGGTCGGTCACACCACCGGCGGGCGCCATCAGCTTGGCAACATCCACCATGTCGCCTTCAGCAGCGCTGGCGGTGGCGATCCCGCAAAGGCTCAGAGCCGAGGCGGCAGCGGCCAGAATGAGGGTGTCACGGCGGTTGAATTTCACGGCTAACGCTCCTGTTTTGATGCGCGCGAGACTACACGCGGCAAATGTGTGGGCAAGTGGGCACGTTCATCAACCCGGCGTGAACAGTCCAGTTGCATTGTCATTTTCCCCACCGCTTGGAAAGCGCGTGCCCCAATGTGCGCAACGCCTCCCGCAAATGCTCGTCGGCCACCTCGGCCACCTGGGCTCCCACCTTTGCTACCACACCCGGTTCGGGCTCCGCGTGGTTGTCGGCCTTCTCGCCTGAACCCGGGGTGAATGGCTCGGCGGACAGCCGGACCGCGCCCACCAGCACGAAGCCGAAATAGCGGTTGACGGCGGCGGCGATCCTTGGGCCTTCATGGGCAATGGCCATGGCGTGACCGGGTATGCAGCGCAGCACCAGTGTCGCACCCTCGGCGCTCTTTTCCCCGCGTGGCCAGCTCAGCTTGTCGGGGACGGCGACCTTGTCATAGGGCTCGGGCGCCATGGCGGACCAGTGGGTGATGATGTCCCGGCTGGCAAAGCCGCGCTTCTTGAGCACCGGATCAAGTGCGCCACTCAGCACGTCGGCGATGTTCATCGTCCGATTGCGGCGTTTCGGTTCGGGCAGCTCATCCTTGGCCATGACTAGGCACTACCCCCCTGTCAACGCGCCGACAAGGGGGAGGCGTCTGCTCATGCCTTCGATGTGAAGCCGTGCCTCTTGTGAGCGGGCAGGGCGGACGCTATCGGGATTGCATGTATCTCACCGATCCCGCTCCCATCGACGCCCCGGCCGTGCTGGCCTGGTATGACCGGCATGCCCGCGACCTGCCCTGGCGGGTGGCGCCGGCTGACAGGACACGCGGCGTCAGGCCCGATCCCTATCGGGTCTGGCTCAGCGAGGTCATGCTGCAGCAGACCACGGTGGCGGCGGTGAAGGAGTATTTCCTGCGCTTCACCAGCCTCTGGCCGACGGTTTTCGACCTGGCCACGGCGCCGCTCGATAGCGTGCTCCGGGAATGGGCCGGGCTGGGCTATTACGCCCGGGCGCGGAACCTCCATGCCTGTGCCCAGGCGGTGGTCAGCGAGTATGGTGGCGTTTTCCCGCAAACCTCGGAAGGCCTGCAGAGCCTGCCGGGCATCGGCGCCTATACCAGTGCGGCAATCGCGGCCATCTGCTTTGACGAGCGCGTCGCCGTGCTGGACGGCAACCTGGACCGCGTCATGTCGCGCTATCATGCGCTGCCCCTTCCGGTGCGAGTGGCCAAGGAGGAATTGCGGTCGGCGCTGCAGGCCGCGGTGCCCGGGCGCGCGGGCGATTTTGCCCAGGCGATGATGGACCTGGGCGCCACCATCTGCGCGCCGCGCATGGCCGCCTGCATGCTCTGCCCGCTCCAGCCCGGCTGCCTGGCCACCAGGACGGCCGATCCGACGGCCTATCCGATCAAGCCGATCAAGGCCGAGCGACCGGTGCGCCGGGGCCATGCCTATGTGATGCTGGACCGGGACGGCGACGTCTATCTGCAAAGCCGCCCGCAAAAAGGGTTACTCGGCGGCATGACCGAAGTTCCGGGATCGGACTGGCTGGGTGAGCTTCCCACTGCCGCCTATCCGATGGATGCCGACTGGCGCCATCGCGGGCAGGTCGTGCATGTCTTCACGCACTTCCGGCTGGAACTGGAGGTATGGTCGGCCACGGTTGTTCCCGACGCGCTCGCCGGAGGTTGGTGGGCCGAGCGTCAGGCCTTGAAGAGCGAAGCATTGCCCACACTGTTCCGTAAAGTGCTGGCAGGGGCGGGCTTGGAGTAGGCTGTCGGACGCCGGGCACCTTGCGTCCAGTGGGCCGCGTGGTTCTGGATCGATGCAAAATCCACCACGCGATTGCGGCCCCGGGAGATAGACAGCCGACACGGTTAACAACTGGTGTGGCGCACAAACAAAAAGGCCGCCGGGGCAAACCGGCGGCCAGTTATTAGAGCCTGAGGAGTGATTGGAGGTCAGGATCAGGCAGAAAGCAAATCAAGTTTTGCACGGATATCCGTGCGAAGATTGTCGATGGGCAGGGAGCGCCCGTTCTGTTCGTGGTGCCAGAAAGTCCACCCGTTGCATGACTCGGAACCCTGAACCAGCGCCCCAACCTTGTGGATGGAGCCCTGATGCGTGCCCGAGACGAGCGAGCCGTCTGCACGAACCATGGCGAAGTAACGTTTCGTTAAATCGAAGAGTTGCGTCCCTGGTTCAATTAATCCCTGTTCGATGAGCGAACCGAAGGGAATGCGGGCTTCCTTGCGCTTGGGCGTGACCGACTGCAGCGCCTCGAAAACGCCCGGACGGATGGCGGCAATGCGCTTCAGCGCGGCATTGATATAGGTCTGCTCGCGCTCGATGCCGATGAAGTGCCGGCCCAACTTGCGCGCCACGGCACCTGTCGTGCCGGTGCCGAAGAAGGGATCGAGCACGACATCGCCCGGCTTGGTCGTGGCATTGAGGATGCGGAACAGCAGCGCCTCGGGCTTCTGGGTCGGATGGACCTTGCCATCGTCCTCGTCCTTGAGCCGCTCGGCGCCGGTGCAGAGCGGGAACAGCCAATCGCTGCGCATCTGCGTATCGTCATTGGCCAGCTTCATCGCTTCATAGTTGAAGGTGACGCGGCTTTTCTGGCTGCGGGCGGCCCAGATCAGCGTTTCATGCGCATTGGTGAAGCGCGTGCCGCGGAAATTGGGCATCGGGTTGGCCTTGCGCCAGACCACGTCGTTGAGCATCCAGAAATCGAGATCCTGCAACGCCGTGCCGACGCGGAAGATATTGTGATAGCTGCCGATGACCCACAGCGCCCCGTCTGGCTTGAGCACACGCCGCGCAGCCTTGAGCCAGGCGCGGGTGAAATTGTCGTAGTGGGCGAAGCTCTCGAACTTGTCCCACTCGTCATCCACCGCATCGACCTTGCTCTGGTCGGGGCGGGTCAGGCTCTGTTCGAGCTGGAGATTGTAAGGCGGGTCCGCAAAGATCAGGTCCACGGAACCGGCCGGCAGGGAATTCATGTGGTCGATGCAGTCGCCCACCAGAATGGTATCGATGGGGAGACGCGGTGCCTCCTCCGCAGCGGCCATTGGAGCCGTACGCGCGGTACTCAACATACACTTAACCCTAACGCATCACTAACCCTGCCTTTATAGGGCGGCAGAGTTAATGGAGCGTTTTTTCAAAGGGTTAGTGGGGTGTTAATGGCCCAAAGCCTAGGCAACCTGGACCCGAACGCGCACCCATGCCTCGGCGACCGGGGCAAATTCCTCGCGGTGGTGCCGGCAGGGGCCGTGCTCCACCAAGGCGCGCATATGCTGGGGTGTCGAATAGCCCTTGTGCCCGGCAAAGCCGAAATGGGGCGCGTCGCAATCCATGATCCTGCACATGCGGTCGCGCGTGACCTTGGCGACTATGGACGCAGCGGCGATCGACACGCTGCGACCGTCGCCGCCGATCAGCGCCAGGCCTTCGCAGGGCAGGCCGAGCGGTATGTCACGACCATCGATCAGCACGCGGTCGGGACGAAGCCCGAGATTGTTGGCGGCCTGGGCCATGCCCCACAGCGTTGCGCCACGGATATTGCGGCTGAGAATGATCGAGGGCGGCGCCACCACGACCGAAACCGCCAGGGCCGTGGCCATGATCTGCTCGAACAGGGATTCGCGCTGTTCCTCGGCGAGCTTCTTTGAATCGTTGAGCCCCTGGGGGATCGCCTCGGCGTCGAGCACCACTGCCGAAACCACGACGGGCCCGGCCAGCGGACCGCGTCCAGCCTCGTCGACACCGGCGACAATGCGCGCACCACGCGCCTTGAGCTCCAGCTCATGGCGGTAGTCCGGCTCGGTCTGCGGCGTCGAATCAAACAGCATGGCGCCAGCATCGCCGTCATGCCGATCAAGTCAATCGGGGCGTGTTCACAGCCGCGCCAGCAGCGTCTGCCGGTCAGGCACGAACATGTGGTGACCGACGGCGTTGGTCTCGTAGACGAAATCCCTGAGCGCATGGCTGGCCGCCACGGCTTCCGAGATGTCGCCCTCGATGACCAGGCGGCGATGATATTGCTGCATCTTCTGGAAGAAGCTGCCGGCTCTGCCGCTGCGCAGATCAAGAAACTGTGGCGCGAGACGTGCGACGGAGACGACGATCAGGTCGGCATCGGGTCCATAGGCCTCCCCGATCAGGTCGACGGCATCCTGTTCCGTGACCAGCAAGGGACCGTCGCCTTCCACTTCCAGCAGCGTCAATCCCTGATGCGTGATCGCCGTCATGTCGCGCGTCCCCTGCCGCAGGCGCCGCCCGCTAGAACAGGCTCATCTGGCGCTCTTCGAGGCGCGGCGCAATGAAGAGGTCATTGCGCAGGCCGGGCAGCTTGGCGTCAAGGCCGTAGCGCTCGCGCGCCTTGTCGAAGCGCTGGCGCAACAGCGTGGCATAGGGGCCTTCGCCGGTCATGCGGGTGCCCCAGCGGGAGTCGTAATCCTTGCCGCCGCGCGTATCGCGCACCAGCGCCAGCACATGGCGCACGCGGTCGGGGAAATGGCGCAACAGCCACTCGCGGAACACGTCGCGCACTTCGCCGGGCAGGCGGAGCAGGATCATCGCGGCGCTGACCGCGCCCTGGGCCTTGGCCGCGTCGAGAATACGCTCCAGCTCCATATCGTTGATGGCCGGGATCATCGGCGATGCAAACACCGCCACCGGCACACCCGCTTGGCTCAGCAGTCGAATGGCTTCCAGCCGCCGGGCGGGGGAAGAGGCGCGCGGCTCCATCTTGCGGCTCAGCTTGTGGTCCATCGAGGTCATCGACAGCGCCACCTTGACCAGCCCGAGCTTTGCCAGCTCGGTGAGGAGATCGAGATCGCGAATGATCAGCGCCGACTTGGTGGTGATCATCACCGGATGGCGGGTCTCCAGCATCACTTCGAGAATGCCGCGCGTCAGCTTGTGCTTGCGCTCGGCTGGCTGGTAAGGGTCGGTATTGGTGCCCATCGCGATCGGCTTGACCCGATAGTTCTTCGCCGCCAGCTCGGCGCGCAATGCCTCGACGGCGTTGACCTTCACGTAGATGTCGCGTTCGAACTCGATCCCCGCCGAATGGCCCAGATACGCATGCGTCGGGCGGGCAAAGCAGTAGGAGCAGCCATGCTCGCAGCCCCGATAGGCATTGATCGAGCGTTCGAAGCCGATGTCCGGGCTGTCATTGGTGGTGATGATGGTCTTGGCGCGCTCGATATGTTCGACGGTTTCGAAGATCGAGAGCGGCTCGACATTGTCCCAGCCATCGTCGAACCCCTCGCGGGTCTGCTTCTCGAAGCGTCCGCTGCGATTGGACTGGGCGCCGCGGCCGCGGATACGCTCGGGATCGATCAGTTCGCGCCGCGCCAGATCGGCGTCGCGGCTGCGGCTGAGCTTTTCCAGCGCTTCGAAAGAGGGGGCCTGATAAAGGGCCATGAGTGATCTCCTGCCGGACCGAACAGTCGAATCGTGACTGTAGAACGCGTCCCAAGATGTAACAGCTTCACTGGAACAAAACAAGAACGACGATGCGGAAGACCGGTGGGCAAGAAGCGCTGCCTGACACCAATATGGATATCGCGAGGACGCATTTGAAGGCAGTGCCGACAGATTTCGCATCGCAGGATTGCGATTTCCGGGATGGACGCCCCCCGGCCACAGGCGTAGACAAGCCGCCCTTTCGCCGACCGAGATCGCTTAAGCCGACAATTTAGTATTGACCGCGCGTCAGTCCGATCGTTACTAAATGAACGACTTAACTAATGCTGCTGACAGGAGCTGTCGCGGCAACTCTCCATGGTCGCGTCGAACGGGGCCGATGCCGTTCGTCGTCACGATGAACATCCAGAATTCAACTGTCCGGGGGATTTCCATGAGTACCGACGCAACCAATTTCGACGCCGATCTGGTCGCTCCTCCGCCGCTGACGGTCAGCGACGCTGCCCGCAACCGGCTGGTCATTGCCCTGCTGCTGGTTTCCACCTTCGTGGTGTTTCTCAACGAGACCATCATGAGCGTCGCCATTCCGCACCTGATGGCCGACTTGGGCGTCGCGGCAAGCGTGGCGCAATGGCTCACCACGGCGTTCCTGCTGACCATGGCGGTGGTCATTCCGGTGACGGGCTTCCTGCTGCAGCGCCTCAACACGCGGCCGATCTTCCTGCTGGCCATGTCGGTCTTCACCGCCGGCACGCTGCTCTGTGCCGTCTCGCCGGGGATCGAGCTGCTGATCGCCGGGCGCATCGTCCAGGCTGTCGGCACGGCCATCATGATGCCGCTGCTGATGACCACGGTGATGACGCTGGTGCCGCCCGAGGCGCGCGGCAAGACCATGGGCAACATTTCCATCGTCATGTCGGTGGCGCCGGCCATCGGTCCGACGATTGGCGGCTTCATCCTCGCCAACCTAGAATGGCGCTGGATGTTCTTCCTGGTGCTGCCGATTGCCGTGGGTGCGCTGGCGCTGGGCGTAAGCCGGATCCAGAATGTCTCGACTCCGCGCTACGCGCCGCTGGATGTCATCTCGGTCATCCTGTCGGCCTTGGCCTTTGGTGGGCTGATCTATGGCCTGTCGAGTTTCGGCGAGAGCTTCGCGCATGCCGGCGAGCCCAGCGTGGTGCCGATGTGGTTGCCGATCGCGGTGGGCGTGGTGGCCATGGCCGCCTTTGTCTGGCGTCAGCTTGGGCTGCAGAATCACGGCCGGGCGCTGCTCGACCTGCGGGTATTCCAGTCGCGGAATTATACCGTCTCGATCAGCCTGATGCTGGTGGCCATGATGGCGCTGTTCGGCACCATCATCCTGCTGCCGATCTACACGGTGAACGTGGTGGGCCTCGACACGCTGCAGACCGGCCTGCTGCTGCTGCCGGGTGGTCTGATCATGGGCCTGATGGGTCCGGTCGTGGGTCGCCTGTTCGACCGTGTCGGCCCGACGGTGTTGGCCGTGCCCGGCACGATGCTCGTTTCGGCCGTGCTGTGGGCCCTGACGCTGGTCGGCCAGGATACCTCGGTCTGGGCGCTGCTATCGGGCCATATCGTGCTCAGCATCGGCCTGGCGCTGATCTTCACGCCGGTCTTCACCTCGTCGATGGGCTCGGTACGCAAGGAGCTCTATTCCCACGCTTCGGCGGTGCTCGGTTCGGCCCAGCAACTGGCCGGTGCAGCGGGGATCGCGCTGTTCATCGCGCTGATGACCATCCGCACCGCGAGCCTCACAGCCGAGGGGATCGATCCGGTCGAGGCGCTGGCGGGCGGCATCAGGCTGGCCTTCCTCGTGGGCGCCTTCATCTCGCTCTTTGCCATCGTGGCGGCGTTCTTCATCCGCAAGCCCGAGGCGGGTGAACCGGGCATGAGCCACGGCCACTGAACAGAACGGCGCCCCTTGGGGCGCCGTTCTTCTTTTAGCTCAGCGCTCGTCGAGCCGCGGCATCAGTTCGACGAAATTGCAGGGCTTGTGCCGGTAATCGAGCTGGTGGGTGAGGATGCCTTCCCAGGCGTCGCGGCAGGCGCCCCGCGAGCCGGGCAGACAGAAGACGAAGGTCGTCCCGATCAGCCCGGCCGTGGCGCGCGACTGCAGCGAACTGGTGCCCACGGTGGTGGCCGAATACTGGTGGAACAGGACCGAGAACCCTTCCATCCGCTTGTCGAACAGCGGCTCGATCGCCTCTGGCGTGACGTCCCGGCCGGAAAAGCCGGTGCCCCCGGTGGTGAGGACAACGTCCACCGCGGGATCGGCGACAAAGCCCTGCACCGCCTGCCGGATAAGCTGGATCTCGTCGCGCACCACGACGCGGGCGGCGCAGCGGTGCCCGTCGGCCTCCAGCAGCGACTTTAGCAGCGCGCCGCCGGTATCGGTCTCGAGCGTGCGGCTGTCCGAGACGGCGATCACGGCGATGGCGAGGGGTTTGAATGCCCGGTCTTCGAACCGTGCCGTCTTGAACATTGCGTCAGTCCTCGTTCTGCGTTGCCAGTTCCTCGGGAACAGGCGGCTCGGCGTAGCCGATATCGGGTTCATCACTATCGGTTCGCGGATCGAGCACGATGGTTTCCGGGGTCACCTGCCGGTCGCCCATGGGCTGAAACGGCTCGCGATAGGCGGCGTCGATGCTCTTGCGTACCCGCATGCGCAGGTAAGCGGTGATGGCCAAGGCGCCGTGGAACGACGCCGTAACAATGAAAAGCCCGACCGGCGACCAGGCGCCCATGATCAACGAGGCGACCGTAGGGCCGATGGCCAGCCCAATACCGAGGATCAGCAGCATGCCGCCGGCGATCTTAGCAAAGTCGCCGTCGCGGGCGAAGTCGTTGGCATGGGCCACGGCAACCGCATAGATCGGGTTGGCGGCAAAGCCATAGGCCCCGAACAGCACGAACATCAGCCAGTTCGGCCCCGGATTGATGATGACGGTCGCCGCCCCAACGAGAGCCGCGAAACCGGAAAGCCCGATCATCACCAGCCGGCGGTCGATGCGATCGGACAGCCGGCCGAAGGGTATCTGCGCCGCCGCGCCCAGAATGGCGGCCACGGCAAAGAGCAGGGCGATGCCGCTGGTATCGAGCCCCTGCGCATAGCCGTAGACCGGCGCCAGCGTACCGAAGGCGCCATTGGCCATACCCACCGAGAAGGCCGCGATCGCCGCCACCGGGGATGTGCGGTAGAGCAGGCCGATATCGATCTTGGCCGAGGACAGCGGACGAGGCTGCGGGCTGGAGGTCATGGCCGTCGGCAAGAGGGCGCAGATGAAGCTGATGGCGCCCAGCACGAAAGGCAGGTAGCCCGCCGTGCCCGTCGCCGAAATGGCGATCTGGCCGAGGGTGGAAGCCGCCATGTTGATGGTCGTGTAGATCGAAAAGATCGTGCCGCGGCTCTTGTTCTCGGCCACTTCGTTGAGCCAGCTCTCGACGATCATCGCCGCCCCGGCAAAGCAGAAGCCGCTGAGCGCACGCAGCAGGATCCAGCTGATGTCGTTGATCAGCAGCAGGTTGAGCAGGATGGTGACGGTGCCGATGGCGGCCATTACCGAAAAGGCGCGGATATGGCCGGCCTTGCGCACCACCAGCGGCACTGCGATCGAGCCGGCGACAAAGCCGACCGACCAGCCTGTGCCGATCAGGCCCAGCGACAGCAGCGAAAACCCTTCCTCGGCCCCGCGGACCGACAGCAACAGCCCCTGCATGCCTCCACCGAACATGAGCAGGGCGGAACCGAGGAACAGGGCGTAAATCTTGATAACGGAGGCCATGGCGCTTTCGGCTGAGGTGAAACGGAAAAACGTTGCAAATCACGCAAGGGTGACCATAGCGCGGCAATCCGAGAATGGCAGAGCGAAATTGAACGCGGCTACGCTTGCGCCGAGAGTGCGCCAGAAATGCCGAGCGCGTCTGCCTTGGCCTTGAGGCTGAGGAGGTCCTTCCACGCCTGCTGCTTGGCAGCCGGATTGCGCAACAGGTAGGCCGGGTGCAGCGTGGGGATGGCCTCGACCTGGTGATTGCCGATGCTGACGCTCGACCACTTGCCCCGCATCTTGATGATGCCGCTGCTGGTGGAAAATACCGTCTGCATGGCCGGCCCCCCCAGCGTCATCACCAGCCGCGGGGCGACCAGCTCCACCTGGCGGTGCAGGAAGGGGAGGCAGAGGGCCATTTCCTCGGGGCTTGGCGTCCGGTTGCCTGGCGGCCGCCAGGGCACCGTATTGGCGATATAGACCTTGGTGCGGTCGAGCCCGATGGCGGCGAGCATGCGGTCGAGCAGCTGGCCCGACTTGCCGACGAAGGGCTTTCCCTGCCGATCCTCCTCGGCACCGGGCGCCTCGCCGATCAGCATGATCTCGGCCTCGGGATTGCCATCGGCAAAAACCAGCTGCGTGGCGCGCAGCTTGAGGCCGCAACCGTCATAGGCCTCGAGCAGGGCTTTCAGTTCATCGAGCGAGGTGGCCGATGCGGCGAGGCTGCGGGCCTCGGACGGGTCTCCGCCAAGAACGGGCGCCTCGGCCGGCCGTTCGCCTGGAGCGTCCGCAAAGGCGGCAGGGGCCGGCGCTACCCGCGCCTGCGGGCGCTGCGCGAAGCGGTCAACCGGCTCTTCGCCCACGGCGACATCAACGCCTGCAGCTCGATACCAGTCGAGCAGACCAAGCATTTCGTCTTGATTTAGCGGTCGCGTCTCAGCCATGTTCTCTGTTATGTCACAGCCCGTTTGGCGCGGCCAGCCGCGCTGTGGAAGGGTAGGGCATTCCTATATGGCAGAGGCCGGCTCGCGCGAGACACTTTCGACGGACGTGCTGATCGTGGGCGCGGGTCCGTCCGGTCTTGCCGCCGCCATCCGCATCAAGCAGCGCCATCCCGACATTGCTGTCACCGTGGTGGAGAAGTCCGCCGAGATCGGTGGCCACATCCTTTCGGGCGCGGTGATGGACCCGGTCGGGCTGGAGGCGCTGATCCCCGACTGGCGGCTCAAGGGCGCCCCGGTCGGGCCGGATGTCACCAGCGACACTTACCACTTCCTCACTGAAAAGCGCGATATTGCGCTGCCCCATTTCCTGATGCCGCCACAGCTGAAAACGCGCAACGGTGTGATCGTGAGCCTGGGCAACCTGGTGCGCTGGCTTGCCGAACAGGCAACCGAGCTCGGCGTCGATATCTTTCCCATGACGGCTGCGGTCGATGTGCTGGGCGAGGTAGGCGGGCCGGTGCGCGGGATCATTACTGGCGACCTGGGCTGCGACCGCGAGGGGAATCCCAAGTCCGGCTTTGCCGAGGGCATCGCACTCGAAGCCAAGTATACCCTGATTGCCGAGGGCGCGCGGGGGTCGGTGGCCAAGCAGATCATGGCCACCCATGATCTGGCCCGCGAGCCGCAGAAATATGGCCTCGGGATCAAGGAAATCTGGGAAGTTCCCGCCGACAGGCACCAGAAGGGCAGGGTGGACCATTATCTCGGTTACCCACTCGACAATGCCACAGCCGGCGGCGGCTTCGTCTATCACGCCGAAGACCGCAGGCTCTATGTCGGCCTGGTCACCTATCTCGACTACCAGGATCCCACGCTCTCTCCGTTCGACGAGTTCCAGCGCTTCAAGGCCCACAAATCCGTCGCGCCGCTGCTCGAAGGCGCCACGCGCATCAGCTATGGCGCTCGCGCGGTCACGGCCGGGGGCTGGCAGTCTATCCCCACGCTCGCCTTTCCAGGCGGCGGGCTGATCGGCTGTGCGGCCGGCTTCATGAATGCGCCACGCCTCAAGGCCATCCACAATGCCATCCTCTCCGGCATCGGCGCGGCCGATGCGGTGGTCGATGCCATCGGCAAAGGTCACCAGCACGACACGATCAGCGATTTCGGCCATCGCGTCATGGCCACCGGCATCGCCGCCGAACTGCAGCGCGTGCGCAACGTAAAGCCGCTCTGGACCCGGTTGGGCACGGCGGCCGGCGTGCTGGCCGCGGGCTTCGAGCTCTGGAGCTCAGCCATTCTGGGGCGGTCCCTGCTGGGCACGCTCCATCACGGCAAGCCGGACTTTGCCGGCCTCAAGCCGAAGGGTGCATTGCCGGCGCGCCACTATGGCCGTCCGGACGGCAAGCTGACATTCGATCGTGCCGCATCGGTCTATCTCGCGAACCTGTCCCACGACGAGGATCAGCCGGTCCATCTCCGGCTTGCCGATCCTTCGGTGCCAATTCGTGAGAACCTGCCCAAATATGGCGAGCCGGCCCCGCTCTATTGCCCCGCCGGGGTCTATGAAGTTGCCGAGGAAGGCGGCGCCCCGGTATTTCGCATCCACGCTGCCAATTGCGTGCATTGCAAGACCTGCGACATCAAGGACCCGGCCCAGAACATTACCTGGGTGCCGCCCGAGGGCGGGAGCGGTCCCAACTATAGCGGCATGTAGTTGGACCTTGCCACGTCATCAGCGCGCCCTTGCGGCGCAGTCCCAAAACGGACAATCTTTGCCGCCACAATGGGCCATAAGGCCAAGGGAGTATCAAGCCTCGTGATATCGCTTCTGCATCGCTTCGCGCGTCCGGCGCTTGTTGCATTCCTGCTTTCCGCACCGGCAGCGCAGGCTGCCCAATCCGTCCAGACCGCACAGTCCAATCCGTTGGCGCAGTTCAACCTGATGCCCTTGCTGCGCATCAGCGTGACCGGTTCCTACATGGCCGGCCAGCAGGCGCTGCAGGATCTGCGCACGGATGAGGCCACGCGCTATTTCAACCAGGCGGCGCAGGCCGATTGGGACAATCCCGTCATGGTGGAGCGGGCCTTTATCGCGCTGGCCGCCGACGGACAGATCGGCCAGGCCGCCGCGACCGCCAAGCACCTGCTGGAGCTCGATCCGGCCAACGAACTCGCAGAGTTGATCGTTGCGACCGAAGCTCTCAAGGAACGCCGCTACGCAGCCGCCGAGAAAATGCTGGGCGCCATCGGGCAGGACAGCTTTACCGGCATTACCGCCGGCATCCTGCAGGCCTGGGCCCTGGTGGGCGACAACCGCAAGGACGAAGCCTTTGACCTGCTGGACAGGCTGGGCCGAAGCGGGCTCGAGGACTTTCTGGTCTTTCATCGCGCGCTGATGGCCGAGGCTGCTGGCCACACCGAGGAAGCGATTACCCTTGCGGGCCGCGCCTTCGAGCGGGAGCCCTATGTCGCGCGCATTGCCGAGGTCTATTCGCGGATACTGGCCAATGCCGGGCGCTTCGAAGAAGCCCTGGATGTGATCGCGGCCCTCGAGGACCAGGGTCTTACCCATCCGGTCGTCAGCATCGTCAAGGAACAGGTCGAGGCAGGGCAGCGCCCCGGCATCTTTGCCGCCAACGTCCAGGTGGGCGCAGCCGAAATGTTCCATGGCATCGGCGTGGCCCTGTCACGCGATGGCAGTCTCGACCTGGCGCTGGTCTTCCTGCGCATGGGGCTCTATCTCGACCCGTCGGCCGACGTGATCTCATTGGCGCTCGGGCAGTTGCTCGACAGTGCCGGCCAGCATGATGCCGCCAGCAGGATCTACGAGGCCGTGCCTGCCACCTCGGCCATGAAGCCCACTGCAGTGGTGCGCGTGGCGCAGAACCTCGATGCCAAGGGCGACAGGACCGAAGCCCTGCGGCGTCTGGGCAATATCGTGGCCAGCCAGCCCGACGATCTCGACGCAGTTTCGGTACTGGGCGACCTGCTGCGCTATGACGAACAATATGGCGAGGCCGCCGCTGCCTATACCAAGGCGCTCGAGCTGTCGGGTGGCGAGAGCCCGGCGGATTGGCGTTTTTACTACGTGCGCGGCATTGCCTATGAGCGCGACAAGCAATGGCCTAAGGCCGAAGCGGACTTCCTGCGGGCGCTTGAGCTCAATCCCGACCAGCCAGCCGTGCTGAACTATCTCGGCTACAGCTGGATCGACCAGGACATGAATCTCGAACCCGCGCTCGAAATGATCGAGAAGGCCGTCGAGGCGCAGCCGCAGGACGGCTATATCGTCGATTCGCTGGGCTGGGCCTTCTACAAGCTCGGCCGTATCGAGGAGGCGGTGGAGACGCTCGAGCGGGCGGTATTGCTGCGCCCCAACGATGCCGAGATCAACGATCACCTTGGCGATGCTTATTGGAAAGCCGGTCGCAAGCTCGAGGCCCGATTCCAGTGGAATGTCGCGGCGTCGGTGGACGAGGAAGGCAATGTCAAGGAGCGCACCGCCCTCAAGCTCGCCGAGGGCCTGACGGACGCCAACGCGACACAATAGTGTCCATGGCCGCCCCCTATGTCCAGTTGGCCCCCGCCAAGGTCAACCTTGCGCTGCATGTGACGCGCCGCCGCGAGGATGGCTACCACGACCTTGAAAGCCTGGTCGTGTTCGCCGGCATGGCGGACGAGCTGGAAGCAATGCCGGCCAGCGCCGACAGCCTGGCGATTGTCGGCCCCTTTGCCCAGGGGCTGGGCACGGGTGACACCAACCTCGTCTCGCGCGCCGTTGCCGCCTTCCGCAGGCGCTGGCCCGATGCGGTCGAGACGGGCCTGGCGCTGCGCCTCACCAAGATCCTGCCGGTGGCCGCCGGCATCGGGGGTGGTTCGGCCGATGCCGCCGCCGCCCTGCGCCTCATGGCCAGCCTGGCCAACCAGCCGATCGCCGTGGGCGAACTCGCGGACATGGCCGCTGGCCTTGGCGCGGATGTGCCGGCCTGCCTCGTCTCGGCGCCGCTGGTGGCGCGCGGGGTAGGCGAAGTGCTGGCGCCGCTGCCGCAATTTCCTGCGTGCCACCTCGTGCTGGTCAACCCGCTGGTGCCGCTGGCGACCGCGGACGTATTCCGGCGCCTGCGCGCCCATGACAATTATCCGCTGCCCGAGCTGCCCTCGCCACTGACCCGACCGGCGCAGCTGGCCCTATGGCTCGCCGAAACCCGCAACGACCTGCAGCCCCCGGCCATCAAGCTCGTGCCCGTCATCGGCGATGTCATCGAGCAACTGGCCGCGACGCAGGGCTGCATTCTCGCGCGCATGTCGGGCTCGGGAGCGACTGTCTTCGGTCTGTTCGGTTCGGCCGGGCAGGCGCACCAGGCCGCCCAGGTCATGCGGGCCAGCCATCCCGACCACTGGGTCGCGGCGGGTCCGCTACTGATGCCCTAGCGGCGGCTAGTAGGCGCGCATCACGCTGAATTCGACGACGTCGCTCAACAGCGAGCGCATGGCGGAAGCCGGCAGGACGTCCAGCGCCTGTTGCGCCGCGCGCGCGTGTCCCTGCGCCTGGTCGAGCG
>JADGMW010000394.1_pt1 | contig 19311 bp, 19 predicted proteins | sample 8641801 | NCBI WGS metagenome assembly JADGMW01 (sample SAMN16272018, study PRJNA661076) | feces metagenome | isolation source: fecal sample from diarrhoea affected cattle A | host: Bos taurus | place: South Africa: Lokaleng Village, Mahikeng | collected 2019-09
GCGTCCATCCTGGTCACCCACGACAGGTACGGGCCGCGGCCGGGCTCGTCGCCGAAGTCGAAGTCGAAGTCGAGCTCGACCCGCATCGTGCCGTCGGCGGCGACCGCGACCTGCGCGTCGTACCGGGTGATCTGTCGCCCGTCGACCTCCTGGGCGACCGCCCGCGAGGCGGCGGGCCCCAGGAGGCACACCAGGGCGAGGAGCACGGCGCCGGCGAGGGCCAGGGCGCGCGTGCCCGACTCCCCCGCTCGCCGTCGAGCGGGGCTGGAGCCGTGATCCACCTAGAGGTCTCTTTTCTCTCGGATCGCCCGGTGGGCCTCGAGGTTGTCCTGGCGCTCACGCAGCGCCTGGCGCTTGTCGTACTCGCGCTTGCCTCGTGCCAGGGCGATCTCCACCTTGGCCCTGCCGTCCAAGAAGTACAGCGACAGCGGGATGATCGTCTGGCCCTTGGCCCGCGCCTTCATGTCGAGGCGGTCGATCTCGGAGCGGTGCAGCAGCAGCTTGCGCTTGCGCCGCGGGGCGTGGTTCGTCCACGTGCCCTGCGTGTACTCGGGGATGTGCACCCCTTCGAGCCACGCCTCGCCGTTCTCGACCTCGCACCAGCCGTCGACCAGCGACGCGCGCCCGGCGCGCAGCGCCTTGACCTCGGTCCCCGTCAGGACGACGCCCGCCTCGAAGACGTCCTCGATCAGGTAGTCGTGACGTGCCTTCTTGTTGGACGCGACGAGCTTGCGCCCAGTGTCCTTGGCCACGACCTCCCCTTCCTTCCACGACGCGCAGGCGGCTCCCGCCGGCGCGCTCCAGCTTCCGGTCGTCGAGCCTACCGCCCGGGTGGTATCCGGCCCGAGCCAATACCCCCGTCAGCGGCCGAGCAGCGGGCCCGGGTCCTGCGTGCCGCCGTTGACGTACACCTCGAAGTGGAGGTGGCACGCCGCGGAGGTGCCCGTGTTGCCCGAGTATCCCAGCAGCGTCCCCTGCTCCACGCGCTGCCCGGACTTCACCGAGAAGCTCGTCATGTGGTTGTAGCTCGACATCAGCGAGCTGCCGTTGACGAGCCCGTGGTCCACCATGACCTGGTTGCCGAACCCGTTCCGGTACTGAGCCCACTGCACGGAGCCCGCCCGGCCCGCGTAGATCGGGGTGCCGCAGTACGTGCGCAGGTCGATGCCCGCGTGCAGGCGCACGTACCCGAGCGTCGGGTGCAGGCGCATCCCGTAGTTCGAGGTGACGTACATCGGGTTGATGCTCGTCGGGTTGGCGAACAGGCTTCCGCCCACCGGCCCCGCCGGCGCCGCCGGCTTGCCCGCGGCCGCGGCTGCTGCCGCCTCGGCAGCCCGCTGCTGCGCCGCGATCGCGGCCAGCTCGGAGGCGATCTTCGCCGCCTCGGCGTCGGCTGCGGCCGCCTCGGCCTCCGCCGCGGCTTTCTGGTCCTCGATCTGCGCCTTCTTCACGGCCTGCTGCGCGATCAGCTGCTGGATCTCGTCCTTGCGATCCTGGGCCTGGGCCCGCGCGGCGTCTGCCTCCACGACCTTCTGATCGGCCTCGGCCTTGAGCTCCTGCACGCGGCCGCGCACCGCCTCCAGGCGGGCCTGGCTGTTCGCGTTCTGCGCCTGCAGCTCGCGCAGCTCCTCAAGCGTGTTCGTCTGGGTGCGCAGCGCCGTGCTGACCAGCCCGTACTGCTCGATGAACTCCTCGGTGCTCTTCGCGCCCAGCACGATGTCCATGCTGGTCGCGGCGCCGCTGCCCTTGTACGCCTCGCGGGCCATCTGGCCGATGGACTCGCGGATCCGGGTGGCGCGGGCCGTGTCCTGCTCGATCGTCGAGCCGATCGACACCTCTTGGTCGAGCGCGTCCTGCAGGCGCGCGGCCACGAGCGTCGCCTCGCGCTGCGACCGGTCGAGCGACTCCTGGGCCTCGGCGAGCTCGGCCTGGGCCTGCGGCATCCGCTGCTCCATGGCCTGCAGGTCCAGCAGCGCCTGGCCCAGCTCGGCGCTGAGGCCTTCGAGGGACGCCGCGAGCTGCTCGCGCTTGGCGGCGTTCTCCTGCTCCTGCTTCTTCGCGGCGGCGCGCTTGTCGGACAGGGTGTCCGCGATCGCGGGGGCGCCCACGGCGGTGAGCCCGGCCAGCGAGCCCACCAGCACGAGGGCGAGCATCCTGCTCCGCAAACGACGTCGTCTGCTCATGTGATCACACCTTGGTGTAACGGCTCAGGGTCACCAGCGAGGCGATCGTGGCGAGCCCGATCGCCACAACAGCGAGGAACGGCGCGATGACCATCACGTCACTCGTCGTCACGTAGGGGATCCACGTCACCGAGCTGCCCAACCAGTCGGCAATCAGATAATGCACCCCCGCCCACAGGGCTGCCACAGCCAGCCCGGCGCCCAGCGTCGCGGCGATGGCGCCCTCCAGCATGAACGGCAGCTGGATGAACATGTTCGACGCCCCGACGAGCCGCATGATGCCCGTCTCCCGGCGCCGGCTCATCGCGGAGAGCCGGATCGTGGTGGTGATCAACAGCATCGCCGCCAGCAGCATCACCGCCGCCAGGCCCACCGACAGCATCGTGGCCCGGTTGAGCACCAGGAACAACGAGTCGAAGAGCTGGCGCTGGTCGCGCACCTCGTCCACGCCCTGCCGCCCGGACAGCACATCGGCGACCACCTGGTACTTCGTGGGGTCGGCCAGCTTGATCCGGAACGACGGCGACATGTCGTCGGCGGTCGTCTCCTCGGCCCACCACTGGTCGGAGTACATCTTCTGGAAGGACTCGAAGGCCTCTTCCTTGGTCTCGAAGTAGACCTTCTCGACGTAGGGGGCGATGTCCGCGGAGGCCAGCTCCGCCTCGATCGCCTCCTTCTGGTCGTCGGTGACCTCGCCGCCGGCGCACGTCGCCTTCGACGAGACCTGCGGGCACAGGTACACCGAGACCTCGACCTTGTCGTACCAGTCGTCCTTCATGGCGCCGATCTGCATCTGCAGCAGCGCGGCCGCGCCCACGAAGGTGAGGGAGACGAAGGTGACGAGGACGACGGAGATGGTCATCGACAGGTTGCGCCGCAACCCGATGCCGATCTCGGACAGGATGAACTGGAGTCTCACTGCCGTGCCCCCTCAGCGCGCCGAGCCGTAGACGCCGCGCGACTGGTCGCGGACCAGCTCGCCCTGCGACAGCTCGATCACGCGCTTGCGCATCTGGTCGACGATCTCGTCGTCGTGGGTCGCCATGACGACGGTGGTGCCCGTCCGGTTGATCCGGTCCAGCAGCCGCATGATGCCCAGCGACGTGGTGGGGTCCAGGTTTCCCGTGGGCTCGTCGGCCAGCAGGATCGACGGCCGGTTCACGAACGCCCGCGCGATCGCCACCCGCTGCTGCTCACCGCCGGACAGCTCGTGCGGGCGCCGCTTCTCCTTGCCCGCCAGGCCCACCATCTCGAGCGTGTCCGGCACCGTCGTCAGGATGTGGTGCCGGGGCTTGCCGATGACCTGCAGCGCGAACGCCACGTTCTCGAACACCGTCTTGTTGGGCAGCAGCCGGAAGTCCTGGAAGACCGCGCCGATCTGGCGGCGCAGGTGCGGCACCTTCCACGACGACAGCGTGGTCAGGTCCTTGCCGGCGACGAAGACCCGCCCGGCCGACGGCCGCTCCTCGCGCAGCACCAGCCGCAGGAAGGTCGACTTGCCCGAGCCGGAGGAGCCGACCAGGAAGACGAACTCCCCTCGCTCGACCTCCAGCGAGACCTGGTCGAGGGCAGGCCTCGCGCCGCGCGCGTAGACCTTGGTGACGTTCTCGAGTCGGATCACTGTGCCAGGGCCAGGTTCGGGGACAGGGGGGGCACCGAGGTGCCGGTGGGACGGTGCTGGCCTCGTGGCAGGTTAGGCGCGCGGCGCGACGGACCCGGGGTGACACGCCGCCGACGAGCCTGTGAGTGCGCCGACGGCCCCGCTCCGGGCGCCGACGGCGCCCCGGCGCTACGCGCTGCCGGTCGCGCGGGCGCGCCGCCGCGACAGGGCGTCGACCCCCGCGGCGGCGGCCAGCACCGCGCCGGTGACCACGTACTTGACCCCGGCGGAGTAGCCGAGCAACCCCATCCCGTTGTCGATCACGGCGATCACGGCGCCACCGATCAGCGCGTCGATGATGCGCCCCTTGCCGCCGAACAGGGACGTGCCGCCGATGACCGCGGCCCCCACGGCGTACAGCAGCACGTTGGAGCCGCCCGCGTTCGGGTCCACCGACGTGGCCCGCGACGCCGCGAACACCCCGGCGACAGCAGCCATCGTCGAGCACGTCATGAAGCACACGATGCGGACCTTCTTCACGGCGATGCCCGCCCGCCGCGTCGCCTCCGCGTTGCCGCCCACCGCGTACACGTGCCGGCCGAACGCCGTGCGGGTCAGCACGAAACCCAGCGCGAGGGCGATCACCACGATGATCGGCACCACGATCGGCATCCCCTGGAGCGAGGTGCGCGCCGGATTGAGGCTGCGCTCCTGGTTGAGCGCGCCCACGAGCCCGAGCACGACCACGGCGAGCACCACGATCTTGGCGACGACCAGCCCCCAGGGCGCCGTCAGCAGCCCTCGCGCGCGGCGCACCGACCACGTCCGCAGGCTCGCCACGGCGTACGACGCGACGGCGACGGCCGCGAGCACCCAGCCCAGCAGCGGGGGGACGTTGCGGTTCTGGATCGCGACGATCACCGGGTCTGTGACCGGGACGTTGCCGCCCGAGCCGATGATGAGCAGCACGATGCCCTGGAACGCCAGGAACGCCGCGAGCGTCGCCACGAACGACGGGATGCCCACCCGGGCGACGAGCAGCCCGAGCATCAGGCCGATCGCGACCCCGGTGAGGATCGCCACCGCGAGCGCCGCGTACCAGGGCCAGCCGAAGTCGCGCAGCGTGACCGCCAGCACGGCCCCGCACACGCCCGACGCGAAGCCCGCCGAGAGGTCGATCTCGCCAAGCAGCAGCACGAAGACCAGCCCCATGGCGATGGTCGCCACGACTGCGCCCTGCTGGAAGAGGTTCGCGATGTTGAGCACCGAGGGGAACGTCTGCGGCTTGAGCAGCACGAACACCCCCGCGAGCACGGCCAGCGCGAGGATCGCCGGGAGCGAGCCCATGTCGCCGCCGCGCACGCGCCGCCAGTACGCCTGGACCGCCTCGGCGAGCGTGGGCTGCTCGACCCCGCTGGCCAGCGGCGCCGGGGCAGGGGGCGGCGTGTCCGGCCTCACGGTGGGTGCGCTCATGCGGGGGTGCCTCCGTTCGTGGGGTCGGCCGCGGTGGTGGCCGTGGGGGTGGATGCCGCGGGCGGAGCGGCGCCGTCCGAGCCCGACGCCCCCTGCGGCCCCGCGCTCGTCGCGCCGCTCGTGATGAGCTCGATGACCTCGGCCCGGCTCGTGCCCGCCGCCCGCACCTGCGCGGCGGTCTGCCCCAGGTAGAGCACCGCGATCGAGTCCGCGACCTCGAACACGTCGTGCATGTTGTGCGACACGAGCACCACCGCCAGGCCCGCCTCGGCCAGCTGGCGGACCAACTGCAGCACCTGCTCGGTCTGGGCGACGCCGAGCGCGGCCGTCGGCTCGTCGAGGATGACGAGCCGGGAGTTCCACAGCACCGCCCGCGCGATGGCCACCGTCTGCCGCTGCCCGCCCGACAGGCTCGCGACGTGCTGCCGGACCGAGCGCACCGAGCGCACCGACAGCTGCGCGAGCACCTCGGCTGCCCGGGTCTCCATCGCCTGCTCGTCGAGCCGGAACCCCTTCTTCAGCTCACGACCGAGGAACATGTTGTGGACGATGTCGAGGTTGTCGCACAGTGCGAGGTCCTGGTAGACGACCTCGATGCCCAGGTCGTTGGCCTGCGCGGGGTCGGAGATGTGCGTGGTGCGGCCCTCGAACAGCACCTCGCCGGCGTCGAACGGGAAGATGCCCGCGATGCCCTTGATCAGGGTCGACTTCCCCGCGCCGTTGTCGCCCACGAGCGCGGTGACCTCCCCCGCCCGGGCGACCAGGTCGACGCCCCGCAGGGCGTGCACGGCCCCGAAGCTCTTGCTGCCGCCGCGCACCTCGAGGGTCGGGGGCAGGGCCGGGTCGGTGTCGGCCGGGACGGCATGCGTCATCGTCCACCTCGTCGGATCGGTTCACGGGCCGGGTGGGGCGCCGGGACGCGTGGTTCCCGGCGCCCTGTCCCCCGGGTCAGGAGATGCCGGCCTCAGCGCACTTGTCGGCGAGCTCCGCCGTGCAGACGTTCTCGACGGTCGTGTACCCGTCGTCGATGACGTCCTTGACGTTGTCGAAGTAGATCGCCTGCGGTTCCAGCAGGACGGACTGCACGTCCTCGCCGGACTCGGTGTCGGTCACCGTCTCGGTCGCGAGGTCGGAGGTGTCACCGCCCGTGGCGAGCGCCACCGCCAGCTCGGCAGCGGCGTCGGCCTCCTTCTTCACGGCCTTGTACACCGTCATGCACTGGTCGCCCGAGAGGACGTTCTGCAGGCCCTGGTCGGTCGCGTCCTGGCCCGTCACCGGCACCGTGCCGTTCGCGCCGTTCTTCTCGAGGATCGCGATGGTCGAGTTGGCGAGGCCGTCGTTCGCGGCGAGGACGCCGTCGATCTCACCGCCCTGCTCCGTCCACATCTGCTCGAAGATCGTCCCAGCCTGCTGGTTGTCCCAGTCGGGCACCGCCTGATCGGCGACCACGGTGTACGCCCCTGAGTCCACCTGGGGCTGGAGCGCCTCGACCGCCCCCTGCTTGAACAGCGTGGCGTTGTTGTCGGTGGGCGAGCCGTTCAAGTACACGATGTTCGCGGTGGTCGTGCCGGCGTCGGTCAGGCACTTCTGCAGGCCCTCGCCCTGCAGCGCGCCCACGGCGACGTTGTCGAACGACACGTAGAAGTCCGCGCCGCCGCCCAGGGTCAGCCGGTCGTAGTCGATCGTGGAGATGCCCTGGGCCTGCGCCTTCGAGAGCACCGCCTTGCCGGACCCGGAGTCGAGGTTGGCGATCATCAGCACGTTGACGCCGCTGGTGATCATCTGGTCGGCGATCGTCTGGAACTGGGTCTTGTCACCCTGGGCGTTCTGGATGTCGTAGTCGACCCCGGCGGCCTGGAAGGCCTCCTCGAGGTACTTGCGGTCGGCGGTCTCCCACCGGGCCGAGGACTTCGAGTCCGGCAGGATCACCCCCACCTTCGCCGCCGAGCTCTCGCCAGGACTGGCGCCCGAGCCGCCATCGGAGTCCGAGTCGTTCGAACAGCCGGCCAGCAGGAGCGCGGACGCTGCCAGGGCCGCTGTCGCCAGGATCTTGCCTCGTCGCATCGCGCTCCCCCTCGTGACGGCGCTCCGTCGCGCTCGTCGACCGAGCGAGGGAGCTCGGATTCACTTGTCAGCGCCAACATAAGCCGGTGTGATGTGGATCACAAACGCTGACAGAGGCCTCCGAACCCGGCCATCGACGAGCAGGACCCCGAGGGGGCTCGCTCCCCGGGGTCCTGCTCGTCGACCTGGTCTGCGCGCCCGGCTCGGGGCGCGTCGCGGCGCCGGTCAGGCGTCGCGCACGTCCTGGCCGCGGCGCCAGCGGATGCCCGCCTCGAGGAACCCGTCGATGTCGCCGTCGAAGACCCCCGCGGTGTTCCCGACCTCGTGCTCGGTGCGCAGGTCCTTGACCATCTGGTACGGGTGCAGCACGTAGGAGCGCATCTGGTCGCCCCAGCTGGCCTTGATGTCGCCGGCCATGGCCTTCTTCGCAGCGTTCTCCTCCGCCTGGCGCTGCAGCAGCAGCCGAGACTGGAGCACGCGCAGCGCGGCGGCGCGGTTCTGGATCTGCGACTTCTCGTTCTGCATCGACACGACGATGCCGGTGGGGATGTGCGTCATGCGCACCGCCGAGTCGGTGGTGTTGACCGACTGGCCGCCCGGGCCGGACGAGCGGAACACGTCGACCTTGATCTCGTTCTCCGGGATCTCGATCGAGTCCGTCTGCTCGATGAGCGGGATGACCTCGACCGCCGCGAAGGACGTCTGGCGGCGGCCCTGGTTGTCGAACGGCGAGATCCGCACCAGGCGGTGGGTGCCCGCCTCGACGGACAGGTGCCCGAACGCGTACGGGACCTTCACCTCGAAGGTCGCCGACTTCAGGCCGGCCTCCTCCGCGTAGGACGTGTCCAGCACGACCGTCGGGTAGTTGTGGCGCTCAGCCCACCGCAGGTACATGCGCAGCAGCATCTCGGCGAAGTCGGCGGCGTCCACGCCACCGGCGCCCGAGCGGATCGTCACGACCGCCTCGCGCTGGTCGTACTCGCCGGCGAGCAGCGTGCGGACCTCGAGGGCGTCCAGGTCCTTGCGGATCTTGACCAGGTCGGCCTCGGCCTCGGCCAGGGTCTCCTCGTCGCCGCCGTCCTCGGTGGCCATCTCCACGAGCGTCTCGAGGTCGTCGATGCGACCGCCAAGCTTCTGCACCCGGTCCAGCTCCGACTGCGTCGCCGAGAGCGCCGAGGTGATGCGCTGCGCGGCCTCCGGGTCATCCCACAGATCCGGCGCGGAGGCCTTCTCGGAGAGCTCCGCGATCTTGGCGTGGAGCACCGTCGGGTCGCTCACCGCCTGGATGGATTCCAGAGTCGTACGCAGGTCGCGGATCTCCGCGGAGAAGTCAGTGGTGGCCACGGCGGTCCAGGTTACCCGGTCGCGCTGGGCCACCGGCATGCGCACGCCGCGGCCCCGCGTGCGTCCTTGCTCACCAGGCCCGGGCGCTCGACGTGGCCTCGAGCGCGATGCCGTCCGACCACGGCGCCGTGATCCAGCTGATCAGCGCGGGCCGGGCGACCGCGCCCAGCCGCACCACGGCGGTGCGCCCGTCGGGCGAGGACGCCTCGAGCACCTGGACGTCGTCGAGCCCGTCCACGAGCTCCGGGTGGTCGGCGAGGAACTCCTGCACCGCACGGCGCACGCCCGCGTCGGTGATCGGCACGTGCCCGCCAGCCGACTGTGGCTGATCGCCCGCGTAGTACCGCGCGTCCGAGACCTCGTCCGACGCGGTGATCGCCGCCGCGTCGGCGGTCGCCAGCAGCCGCTTACGGTCCAGGTGCAGGCCCGTCGCCGAGACGACCGCCGTCACCAGCAGCAGTGCGAGCACGCAGAACCCGATCGCCAGGATGGTGGTCTGCCCGTCGTCGCCAGCGGGCGCGCGCCACCGCTCGCCCCACCAGGCGTGGCGCCTCGCAGCCCTCGACCTCGTCACCGGGCGCCCCGGAACCTGTCCACGGGCGCCACGTGCCGTGCGCTCACCGGGATCTCCAACGGCACGGCCGCTCGCACGAAGGACGGCACGAACGGCAGCGGCACCGCGATCTCCACCTCTGCGGAGACCTCGCTGCCGGGCTCGAGGCACGGGACGCTCGAGCAGCCGAGGGTCAGGGCCTCGGACGGGCTCGCGTCCCCGAACCCCTGATCGGCCAGCGCCAGTCCCACCGCCGCGAGGGCCCGCTCGGTGCCGGCCGACGGGTCCTCCGCGCGGGCGAACGCGCGGCCGGACTCGCGTGCGGCCCCCTCGACCGCGAACGTCGCCGCCTGCAGCCGTCCGAGCACGAGCACCAGGTACACCACCGGGATGATCAGGAGCAGGGCTGCTCCCAGGAACTCCACGACCGCGTTGCCTCGATCCTCGCCAGCGGCCGCCAGGCGCGCCCGCCACCACCAGAGCACCCGGCGCCGTCTCACCCGTCCCCCTCGGCGAGCGCGTGACCGACGACGGTGAGAGCCCGGTCCGGGCCGAGCAGCCCGGCGACCGGCAGGGGCGCGGTGATCCGCACCTCGACCACGTCGAGCCCGTCGAGGTGGGTGCGCCGCGCGCTGACCTCCTGGGCGTACCTGTCGGACAGCCCCGCCGACACCAGCGCCCGGGTGCGCTCAGCGCCTTCCTCGACACCCCGGTCCGCGAGCGCCGCATAACGGGCTCCCTCAGCCGCGCAGTCGACCAGCGTGTTCCGCACGTGCTGGATGAGGGCCAGCTGCAGCACCGCCGCGAAGATCAGCGACGTCAGCGCCCCGACGAGCACGAAGTCCACCAGCGCAGACCCCCGCTCCCCCGCCGCCGCGTCGTCCGCTGGGGCGCGCGACGGGCCGCGCGAGGGGCCGTGCGTTGCGTCCTGCGCCTGCTCCGTGGCGCGCCACCGACCGAGCAGGGCGACGGTGGATCGCCGCGTGAGGGCGTCGAGCCCTGTCACGGAGGTCCGGTGACGCTCGCGATCGAGCTCTCGAAGAGGTTGGAGAGCGCCGGGCCCGCCACCGCCCACAACGCGACGACCAGGCCCGCGGTCATCAGCGTGATCAGCACCCATCCGGGCACGTCCCCACGGTCGTCGCCCGCCCACCCCACGCCAGGCTGCGCGTCGAGGGGTGTGCCCGCCTCCGTCTGGTCCCTGTCGCCGTCATCCCGGTCCATCGCTTCCTCCTGCATGGTGGCTCCTTCATCTGTTGCGGTCCACATGGTTCACAGCCCCACCTTGAGCACGGCGATGCTGGGGAACACCGCGAAGACGATGGTCACCGGCAGGATGAGGAACACCACCGGCACCATCATCAGCACCTCCTTGCGGCCGCCCAGTTCCATGAGCTCGCGCCGCCGGTGCTCGCGGACGTCTTGCGCTTGGGAGCGGAGCACCTCCGCCAACGGGGTGCCCCGCTCGACCGCGACGGCGACGCCCTCGGCGAAGCGCGCGAGGGCTGGCAGCCCCGTGCGGTCCGCGAGGTTCTCCAGGGCGTGGGCCAGGGGCGTGCCGGAGCGGGCGTCGGCCAGGGTGCGGGCGAGCTCGCCGGAGAGCTCGCCGTGCGTCGTGCGCACCACTCGCTCGAGGGCACCCACGGCGCCCTCGCCCGCGCTGACCGACAGGGCGAGAAGCTCCGCGATGGTCGGCAGCTCAGCCAGCAGGCGCTCCTCGCGCGCCGTGACCTCCCGGGTGAGCTGGTAGTCCCTCACCAGGACCCCTGTGACGCCGCACACCACCACGAGGACCAGCAGCGGGAGCATCCCGGCGGACCGTCCGGCCGCGATCAGCAGCGCGAGCGCCAGGCCGGCGGCGAGGCCGACGACTCCCCACACCACCTGCCCGGCGCGGAACTCCTCCACGGTCTCGGTCCGCCCCGCGCGCTCGAGGCGGCGGCGCAGTTCGGCGGCGGGCGACCCGAACCGGGCGACGAACCGCACGCCATCGGCCATGACGGGTGCGATGAGCCTCTCGAGCGTGGGGAACGGCGTGCGGGTGGCGGTCGCGCGCAGCAGCCGCGAGCCGGTGCGCTGAGGCCGCAGGTAGGGAGCGAGGCGCTCGTCGAGGGTGATGCGCCGGGCGGCCAGGCGCCACCAGACGACGGCGATGCCGAGCCCGCCCAGCGCCCCCACCCCGGCTCCGAGCAGCGCTCCGCTCATCGCAGCACCCGCGGGTCTTCGGGGAGCCGCCCGATCCGGACCATCGTCAGGTACGCGGCCACGGAGCACACCGCGCCGACGAGCAGGACGAGTGACCCGGCGACGGAGTTGTAGGCGGCGGCGGCCTCGGTGCGCGTGGCGAGCATCGCGAGCACGACCCAGGGCGCGGCCACGGCGAGCCGCGCGGCGTACACGGTCCAGCTCTGCCGCGCCTCCAGCTCGCCCCGGGTGCGCGCGTCCTCCCTCAGGAAGCCCGACAACGTGCGCAGCAGCCGCCCCAGGTCGGTGCCGCCGACGTCTCGGGTGAGCCGCAGCGCCTCGATGATCCGGTCAGCGACAGGGTCGGCGAGCCGCGCCTTCAAGTCGTCGAGGCAGTCGCCGAACCGCCCGGTCACCCGGTAGTCCTCGGCGAAGGCGGCGAACGGCTCGCGGAGCTCGACGGGCCCGCGGTCGCCCAGCTGAGCGAGAGACTCAGGCAAGGAGAGCCCCGCCCGGATCCCGGATCCGAGGTGGTCCACCACCTCTGGCCACACGTCGCGCAGGCGCGCCCGCCGCCGCCGCGCGCGTCCGCGCACCAGGGCGATGGGCGCCGCGGCCCCCATCGCCGCGAAGCAGAACGACACCGCCGGGGCCCGCGTGAACGCCACCCCCAGCAGCAGGACGAGGACGCCCAGGCCTGTGCTGGCCGCCGCGAGCGCCGCGGGGGTGACCTGCGGGGCGCCGGCCTGGACCAGGAGGTCCTGGGTGTGGGCCGTCCAACCGTGGCCCCGGGCGGTCGGGCGGCGGGGTGGCGCCCAGCACGACCACCACACGCAGCAGAGGCCCGCCCCGAGCACCAGGCCGATCACGACGCCCATGGCCAGCCCTCAGCGCCCGGCGCGCAGCAGCGCTGGGAGGTCGATGCCGGCGATCGCGAACCGCTCGGGGTGCGGCGGGTACCCCTCGCCGCGCACCAGCTCCTCGCCCCGCAGGTGGAAGAGGTCGGCGGTCTCCACGATCCCGTTCTCGACCCGGCCGGGGACTGCGACGATCTCGCGGACCCGGCGGCGGCCCCGCGCGTCCAGCCCTAGATGCACCACGACGTCGATGGCGGCCGCGACCGTCGGCACCACGAACCTGTCGGAGATGTTCTCCCCGGCGAGCAGCGGGAGCGTGCACAGCTTGGTCAGGGCCTCGCGGGCCGAGTTCGCGTGGAGGGTGCACATCCCCGGCACGCCCGCGTTCAACGCCACGAGCAGGTCCAGCGCCTCGGCCTCCCGGACCTCGCCGATCAGCAGCCGGTCCGGGCGCATCCGCAGCGCCTCCTTGACCAGGCGCCGCAAGGGGATCTCGCCGGTGCCCTCCAGGCTGGGCTGGCGGCATTGCAGGGCGACGACGTCCCGGTGGACGAGCCGCAGCTCGAACACCTCCTCGCAGGTGACGATCCGCTGCCGGGCGGGCACCGAGCCCGCGAGCGCGCCGAGCATCGTCGTCTTGCCGGCCTGCGTCGATCCGGCCACGAGCACGTTGAGCCCGACCCGCACGGCGGCGTCGAGGAAGGCCGCGGCCGCCACGGGCAGCGACCCGAGGGCGACGAGGTCGTCGAGCCGTTGCGCGCGGGCCACGAACTTGCGGATGTTGACGGCCCAGTCACGTCGCGTGACGTCGGGGATGACCACGTGCAGCCGCTCCCCGCCGGGCAGGCTCGCGTCGACGAACGGGCTGGACAGGTCGAGCCGCCGGCCAGATGCCTTGAGCATCTGCTCGACCAGGTCCCGCACCTGGCCCGCGGTGAGGATCGTGGTGGTGAGCTCGGGCTCCCCGCGCCGGGCGACGAACACCTCGGTGGGCGAGTTGATCCAGATCTCCTCGACCTCCGGGTCGTCGAGGTACCGCTGCAGCGGCCCGAGCCCGGCGACCGCGTCGACGACGCTCTTGAGCGCCCCCGCCGCGTCGGCGAGCGGCGGGACGGCGCCCACGACGCTCCGGGCGTCATAGTCCGCGATGGCGTCGGTGACGAGCTGCCGCACCCCGCTGCGGTCACGCACCGGGTCCAGCCCACGCCGGCGGATCAGCTCGCGCACCTCGGTCTCGAGGATCGCCACGCCGTCCATGTCCGCTCCTCACCAGGGGCCGCGCCCCTCGGTGCGACCGCGGGCGCCACGACCCTAGGGGAGAAACCAGACAGAACGCACCAGACCGTCCACAGGTCAGGCTCCGCCCAGCAGCCCATTCACCCGAACGAAGTCACTGCGGGTGGGTCAACACCGCCGCCGGCGTGAACCTGGCCTAGGCATGGCGCCCGCGTCACGGGGCGTCCGGGACCCTGTGCGGCCGGATAAGAGACCGGAGAAGCCCCCGGCGAACCCGATCTCCAGAAAGACGTCCGTGGCGACGAGCGACGGCCAGAGCAGCAGGACGGCACGTGGTCGCCGGGCGCCGAAGCGGCCGACCACGCGAACATTGACAGCTTCTTGACGACACGGCTCCAACACCACCCAGGGGACCGGGCGTCCTAGGCGGGGCGCCGCGCTCGGCGATTACCGTGTGACTGTGAACACTCCTTCTCCGTCCGGTCGCCAGCACCTCCTGGTCCATGGCGACCACCGCGCCACCATCGCCGAGGTGGGCGCCAGCATCCGCGAGTACGCGGTGGCCGGCCGCCCCGTGACCCTGCCCTTCGCCGAGGACGTCATCGCGCCCGCCTACTCGGGCGCCGTGCTCGCCCCGTGGCCCAACCGGCTGCGGGACGGCGAGTACACCGTCGACGGCGTCACGTACGAGGTGCCGCTCAACGAGCACGACCGCCGCACCGCGCTGCACGGGCTGGTCAGCCACGCGCGGTTCACCGCGGTGGGCGAGCCCATCGACACGGCCGTCACGCTGCGCCACGACCTGGTCCCGACGCCCGGCTACCCGTGGCCGCTGCGCATCGAGGCGACGTACACGCTGTCCGACGACGGCCTGCGCGTCGAGGTCGCGGCGACGAACCTGGGCGGCTCGGCGGCGCCGTACGGGGTGGGCTTCCACCCGTGGCTCTCCCCCGGCGACGCCCGCGTCGACGAGTGCACGCTGCGCCTGGACGCCGCGACGCACGTGGTCAACGACGACCGGCTGCTGCCCATCGGCGTCGAGCCGGTCGACTCCGACGTCGATTTCCGGGCCCCGCGCCTGCTCGAGGGAGTCGTGCTCGACGACGCGTTCGTCGACCCGGTGCGCGACGCCGACGGCCTGTCCTGGATCCACCTCGCCGCGCCGGACGGCCGCACCGCCTCGGTGTGGATGGACGGGTCGATGGACACCTGGCAGGTGTGCACCGGCAACGGCATCCCCCGCATCGACCGCGGCGGGGTCGCCGCCGAGCCGATGAGCTGCATCGCCGACGCGTTCCGCACCGGCGAGCGCCTGGTGAGCCTGGCCCCGGGCGCCACGCACACCGTGACGTGGGGACTGACCCTCAGCTGACGCGGGCTTCCCCCGGACACCACGGAGCCCGACCGCGCCTGGCGTGGTCGGGCTCTGTCATGTCCTGCCCCTCGGGGCGTCGCCTTGCGGGACGCGCTGCGTCAGCCGTAGTACTCGCCGTCGTCCTTGACGCCCTGTGTGTACTCCCAGTGCCACCGCTCGTACGGGCCGGAGCCGCCGGGCCGGGCCCACTCGGGGTTGTCCCACCCGTAGGAGGGGGCATTCTGGTTGAGCCAGGTCCACTTGTTGCCGCTCGTCTCCGAGGAGCAGAGGTCCACGGCGAGGCCCCACCCGTGGTTGGACTTGCCCGGCGCCGCTGCCAGGCCGCCCTTCGTCGCCTTGACCCTGATCTGCTCGGAGAGGGTCCGGTAACCGCTGCTCAAGCACATGTCCGCGCCGAACCGGGCGACGAACGCCTCGTTGAGCACGGCCAGTGACACTGCCGCGTCGGCGCGGAGCTGGGTGCGACCGTCCCACAGCGTGCACAGGTCGGCGGTCTTGAGCTGGCCGTTGGTGCCGGGCGCGCGCTGGGCGCCGTCGCAGCCCGCCAGCTCCTCCCGCTCCTCGGAGCGGCTCGAGGAGACGGTCGCGCGGAGCGCGGTGGCGTCGGTGGATATGAGCGCCGAGGGCGGCAGTCCGGTGGTGACGGAGGCGCTGAGCGCCTCGACGGTGCTGGGCAGCATGGCGTCGGCCTGCAGCTCGGCGCCGAACTCCCCCGACGGCAAGGGCTTCTGGGTGAGTGGCACGACCACCGTGACGCCCGCGAGCGCGGCGAGGACCCCGAGGCGGACGGTCCAGCTCGCGGTCCGGTTCACCGGGCCACGCGGCGCCTCGGACCGGGCGGAACGGGAGCCCGCGCCTGTCCGGGCGGAGCGCGCGCCGCTCGACATGACGCGTGACGTGGGCGCCTGGCCGGCGCGCCGGGACTCCTGCTCGGGCGCGGGCGCCTCCGCGTGGGCGGCGTGCGAGGAGTGGTGGCTGGTGCGCAGGGCCGCGGGAGCGGGCTTGCCTCGCCGCTGGGCCCGCTCTGCCTGCGCCGCCTGCTCGCGCAGCTGGCGGCGGGAGACGACGCCGGGGGCGCGCGGATCGGGCTGCGACCCCACGACACCTCCAGAGCTCATGACCACGACGAGGAATGACCCGTCCGGTGGCAGCCCCCAGCGTCGTGCTGGCGTCCTGCTCCTGAGCGGTCACGAAACCATAACGGACACAAGCGGCCGATCCAAGCCGTCTGGACGCTCGTCCAGGGGTCATCCACCCGAATGCACGACCACGTAACCAACGTTTCGGACATCTCGCACGTCAGCGCATCCCATCGCGCTGCATCGCGTCCCGGACCTCGCCGACCAGCTCCTCGAGGATGTCCTCCAAGAAGACGACACCCTCGGTGGCCCCCCGGCGCTCCACGCGCGCCAGGTGGGCGCCCGAGCGCTGCATCGCGGCCAGCGCCTCCTCGACCTCCGCGTCGGGCTCGACCACGGCCAGCGCGCGCACGCGCCACGGGGGCACCGGCAGCTCGCGGGTGGCCTCGTCGGCGTACAGGACGTCCTTGAGGTGCAGGTACCCCACCGGCACACCCGCGCCGTCGAGCACCGGGAAGCGGCTGTACCCGGTGCGGGCGACGTGCTTCTCGACATCGGCCGGTGTGGCCTCCGCCCCGAGGGTCACGAGCTCGTCGAGCGGGATCATCACCTCGGCGGCGGTGCGGTCGGAGAACTGGATGGCGCCCGAGAGCAGTCCCTGCGCGTCGTCGATGAGGCCCTCGGCCTGCGACAGCTCGACGATCGAGCGGACCTCCTGGGCGGTGAAGGCGGAGGCGACCTCGTCCTTGGGCTCCACGCCGAAGAGGCGCAGCACGTGGTTGGCCAGCCAGTTGAGCGCGGAGATCACCGGCCGGACCACGCGCCCGATCCACACCAGCGGCGGCCCGAACCACAGCACCGCGCGGTCGGGCCCCGCGACAGCGAGGTTCTTGGGCACCATCTCGCCGAGCACCACGTGCAGGTAGACGACGATGGCCAGCGCCAGCACGAAGGCGATGGGGTGCGCCAGGCTGGTGCTCACGCCCAGCGCGTGCAGCGGGTCCTCGATGAGGTGCGCGATGGCCGGCTCGGCGACGAGGCCGAGCGTGGTCGAGCAGACCGTGACGCCGAGTTGGGCGCACGCCAGCATGAGGGAGACGTGCTCCATGGCCCACAGCACGGTGCGGGCCCGCCGGTTGCCCGCCTCGGCCAGCGGCTCGATCGAGCTGCGCCGGGCCGAGATGATGGCGAACTCCGCGCCGACGAAGAAGGCGTTGCCGGCGAGCAGGATCGCCGCGAAGAGGAGGGCCAGGCTGCTGTTCACGACTCTCCCCGCTCGTTGCGCGACCAGCGCGGGCCGTCGCGGTCGGGCACCGTGCGGCCCCGCTCGTCGTCGAGGCCGTCCGGGTCGGGCGGGGCCGGGGTGACGGCCACACGCTCGACGCGCCGCCCCTGCATCTGCTCGACGCGCACCAGCACGCCGCCCGCCTCGACCTCGTCGCCCGCCTCGGGCACGCGGCCCAGCAGGGCCATGACCAGGCCGCCCAGCGTCTCGTAGGGGCCGTCGGCCGGAACAGTCAGGCCGGTGACCTCGGTGAGCTCGTCGGGGCGCAGCAGCCCGGGCAGCACCCAGGTGCCGTCGGCCCGCAGCGAGGCCGGGTTGCGGCGCCGGTCGTGCTCGTCGGCGACGTCCCCGACCAGCTCCTCGACGACGTCCTCGAGGGTGACGATGCCGGACGTGCCGCCGTACTCGTCGACCACCACCGCCATCTGCAGCCCGAGCTCGCGCAGCTCGTCGAGGAGCGGGCCCAGGTGCACCGTCTCGGGCACGCGGGGGGCCTCGACCATCAGCGCGGCGGCGGGCACGTCGGCCCGGCGCTCGTAGGGCACCGCGATGGCCCGGCGCAGGTGGACCAGCCCCAGGATGTCGTCCCGGTCCTCCCCGATCACGGGGAAGCGCGAGTGCCCGGTCTCCCGCGAGCGGGCGACCACGTCGGCGGCCGAGTCGTCACGGCGCAGCACGACCATGCGCTGCCGGTCCGTCATGGCGTCCACCGCGGTCAGCTCCTCGAACTCGATCGAGTTCGTCAGCAGCGTCGCGGTGGACATGTCAAGCGTGCCGACCTGCGCCGACCGGCGCACCAGCGACGCCAGCTCCTGCGAGGACCTCCCGCCCGACAGCTCCTCGCGGGGCTCCACCCCCACCCGGCGCAGCAGGGCGTTGGCGGAGTTGTTGAACAGCTTGATCAGCGGCAGCAGCGCCGCGGTGAACGCGCGCTGGAACGGTGCGGCGAGCCGAGCCGTTCCCTCGGGGTGGCTGATCGCGAAGTTCTTGGGCACCAGCTCCCCGAATAGCATCGAGTAGCCGTTGACCAGCACCGCGGTGACCAGCACCGCCACCCCGGCGCCGACGGCCGGGCCCAGGAACGAGCCCTCGAGCGGGCCGGTGAGCATCCGGGCCACCGCGGGTTGCGTGGTGTAGCCCAGCAGGATGGTGGTGACGGTGATGCCGACCTGCGCGCCCGAGAGCTCGGTGGACAGCTGCCGCAGCGCCTTGAGCACCGACTGCCCGCGACGGTCGTCGGGGCGGGTCTGCTTGTCCATCAGCCCCGCGTCGAGCGTCACCAGCGAGAACTCGCTCGCCACGAACACCGCGGTGCCGAGGGTGAGCAGCACACCGAGGCCCACGAGGAGCCATTCGGTCAGCACGGACCATCACCGCCCGCCGCGCGAGCAGGCGCCTGGGGCCGCACGGGTCGAACGGTGCGGAGGGCGCGGATGATCAGGACAGGGAAGGAGCCGGCATGGTCGCACCCGGGCTCAGGGGCCCGGGCGGGACGCCGGCAGCTACTTGAGCTGCTCATGGTGAGGACATCCTACGGAACACCCCTGGGCGCCGCACACACCTGCGCACGCTTCGATGCGCGCAGTGCACGTCCTCCTCGCGGATGGGCCCGGATCAACCGTGGGTCTGACCCGGCGTCCAGGGTCGTTGTGCCACCCTGGCCCCATGTCGATCAGTCACGGGGCCGCAGCCAGCACCGGCCTGGGAACCCCCACGACCCTCGTGCTGGTCGTCGAGGACGAGCCCGCCATCGCCACCGCCGTGGCGCACCGCCTCTCCGCGGAGGGCTGGCGCGTCGAGACGGTCGGCGACGGCCACGCGGGGGTCTCCGCGGCGTCGCGGATGAAGCCCGACGTGGTGGTGCTGGACGTCATGCTGCCCGGCATCGACGGGCTCGAGGTGTGCCGGCGCATCCAAGCCGAGCGCCCGGTCCCGGTGCTCATGCTCACCGCCCGGGACGACGAGACGGACATGCTGATCGGGCTGGGCGTGGGCGCGGACGACTACATGACCAAGCCCTTCTCGATGCGCGAGCTGGTGGCGCGGATCAAGGCGCTGCTGCGGCGCACCGAGCGGGC
>JADGMW010000141.1_pt1 | contig 19304 bp, 14 predicted proteins | sample 8641801 | NCBI WGS metagenome assembly JADGMW01 (sample SAMN16272018, study PRJNA661076) | feces metagenome | isolation source: fecal sample from diarrhoea affected cattle A | host: Bos taurus | place: South Africa: Lokaleng Village, Mahikeng | collected 2019-09
TCAGTTGGTAGAGCACCAGGTTGTGATCCTGGCTGTCGCGGGTTCGAGTCCCGTCACTCACCCGATAGAAGGCCCCCGACCGGCGATCCCGGTCGGGGGCCTTTTCCGTTGCCGTGATGTCCCGGCCGCAGGACGCAACCTTCGTTTCCGGTCGTTATCGATCTGCGAGTACGCGCGCGACGAACGGCGTGGAGTCGAGTGCCGAGAGCTCGATGACCGTGAGGTGATCGGCGTCGTATACGCGGTAGTCGACGTCGGCACCCCCGGCGGACATGTCGGCGGCGAGCTTTGCAGACAACGGCAACGGCACCACCCTGTCGTCCACACCGTGACCGAAGAACAGGGGACGGTCGTAGCCGGTGGTGGGGACGGCGAGGTACTCGGCCAGAGCGGCGGGGAGGTCGCCCTGCGACAGCGGACGTGCGGGCAAGTCGCCGATTCCGGTATCCCGCACGGACGCGTTGAGCTCGCTGATGCAGAGAACTTCCGCTCGGTCCAGCACCTCGCGGCCGGCCGGGGTGAGGTAGCCGTCCACGTCGACCTGCGGATAGGCGTCGCGGAGGCCGGCGAACAGATAGCCGCTGAATGCCGTCAGTCCCGAGAGGCCGGGATCCGGGAAGCCCGGCACGCCCAGGATGAACAGGTTCTCGAGGTTGGCGGGCACTCCGGTCGCGACCGTGCCCCGGAAGTCCAGTTCGGGGGCACGCCGCGTCGCGATGTGCGCGGTGTGGACTGCGGCGTGGCCACCCTGCGAATGACCGACCACCACCCACCGCTCGGAGAGCGGGGCGCCGGTGGCACGTGCGGCGCGGACGCTGTCCACGATGCTGTTCGCGGCGCTCGGCCCGTCGAGGTAGCGGTGCAGGCCTTCCGAGCCCAGCCCCGGATAGTCGGCGGCCACCACGGCGTATCCCTGGTCGAGCCAGTGCCGGAGGTACGACTTCTCGCGTGCCGGCCGAGGCGTCTCGGTGGTGAATGCGCAGTCGTCGGCTATACCGACGGTGCCGTGCGCCCAGGCGACCACAGGGAATCCGCCCTCCGGCGCTGTTCTCTCGGGCAGGAACAGCGCGCCGGTGGCGACCGTGTCCTCACCGGAGCGCCACTCGGTGCGGTATTCGAGCTTTTCCGCGATCGGCGCACCCGGGAGGGACAACTCGGGCGGGAGTGGCTGCACCGACACAATCTCTCCCGGCGGCGGAGAACCCGCCGGCTCGGCACCCGCCGGCGGCGCCATCACGGAGGCCACCAGCACCGTCGCGATCACAGAGGGGATCCACCACGATTCCCGATCCCGGACTCGCATCATGGACGCCTCCTCGAGATCGGGACGACGGGTCAGGTATCGGCGTTGCCGGCCTTCCACGTCGACCACGGGATGTTCCAGTCGCCGAGGCCCTCGGTGCCCTCCAGGGTTCCGCCGACGGTGTTCCGGACTATGACGATGTCGCCGCGCTTGGTGTTGTCGAAGATCCACTTGGCATTCGCAGGACTCAGATTGAGACAGCCGTGGCTCACGTTGCGCACGCCCTGGTCACCGAGCGACCACGGCGCCGAGTGGAAGAAGATGCCGCTGTACGACATGCGGGTCGCCCAGTCCACCGGCGTGCGGTAGCCCTCGGGCGCATCCGTCGGAACCCCGTAGGTCGAGGAATCCATGATCAGGTGCTCGAAGCGGTCGCCGATGACGTACACCCCGTTCGGGGTGGGGGCGTCGTCCTTGCCGAAAGACGTGGGCATCGTCATCACGTCGGCGCCGTTGCGGTTGACGGTGACCTGCTTGGTGTTGTCGTCGGCGGTGATGACCACCGCGTCACCGATCGTGAACGAGGAGTGGACGTCGTCCTGGCCGAACAAGCCGTCGCCGAGATCCTTGCCGTAGACGTCCACGTCCACCGTGACGGTCGTGCCGGGTGTCCAGTACTGCTCGGGACGCCAGCGCACCTCCCGGTTGCTGAGCCAGTAGAAGGCGCCCTCGACCGGAGGGTCGGTCACCACGGTGATCGCTTCCTCGGCCGCGCGCCGGTCCGGAATGTTCTCGTCGAACTGGACGGCCACGGGCTGCCCGATACCGACGACCGCCCCGTCGCCGGGCATCACATACGGCTGGGTCAGATTGCCCGGCGCCGACGTGGTGAAGGACGCGACGGTCGTTGCCGACCCGCCCAGACCGTAGGCGACGGTTTCGAGGGTGTACTCCCGGTTGTACCCGAGCGGTTCGGTGTTGACCCACGACAGGCCGTCCGGGGCGAGTTCACCCGCGACGGGTTCCCCCGCGGGAGTGAGCAGCGTCACGGAGTCGAGTTTTCCGTTGATCACCGACACCGTCACGGGGTCGATCGGGGAGAACCCGATGTCCCCGTCGGTGACGCTGGACGAGACAGTGGGCTTGATCAGTGCCGCAAGAGGATTGGAATCGATCGGCACCTCGTCCGCGCCGGAACCCGATCCGCCCGAGCATGCGGTGACGAACGCCATGAGCCCGACGAGCAACATCCCGAGCACCGCCCCGGCACTTCGCCGCCGAGGATGCGTCACACTTCCAGCCTTCACTGCCATTCTCCGATTCCGCCCCTCCCCACAAGGCACCGAAATTGCACGTCATACGTCCTGTTCAGATGATGCCAGTCGGTCGTCCGTCTCGACGACCGACTCCCCCCCTGTCGATAACGTTCCGATGACAATCGGTCTCCGCTGCGCGTTCGTTACATGCCTTCGCCGCGGAAATCGCTGTGACCAGCCGATTTGGTGCGGTAGTCGAAGGTGTGTAATCTTCTTTTCGTCGCCGGGACAACAGCCCGGAGACACCAGCCAAGCGCCATTAGCTCAATTGGCAGAGCAGCTGACTCTTAATCAGCGGGTTCGGGGTTCGAGTCCCTGATGGCGCACCACAAAGATCCCCTTCCGGCAACGCCGGGAGGGGATCTTTCGTTTGCGCGACCGGAACTGTGATGTTCCCCAAACGCACTGTGCCCGCGCCATCGGCGCGGGCACAGTGTTCGGGTCGGGTGTGTCAGCGCAGGATCTTGCGCAGCACCAGCAGACCCACCACGGTGCCCGCCGCCACCAACGCGTACTTCTTCACCGCCGGCTGGTTGATCTTCGCGACGAGCGTCTGCTTCGTGCTCGCCACCAGATTCTTCGGGTTGGCGCGAACGCTCAGTTCGTCCAGCGTGCCCGCGAGCTGGTTCCGGGCCTTTTCGATCTCCCGCTCGATGTCCTCGGTGTCCCTACCCACGTGATCCTCCAGAAGGTCGCTGCAGTGTGCTGCGACCACGGTAGTGGACGATCGGTCTACTACTGTCGCGGACATGACCGAAAACAACAGACTCTCCCCCGGCGACCCCGCTCCCGACTTCACACTCCCGGACGCCGACGGCAACGAAGTCTCGTTGTCCGACTATCGCGGACGCAAGGTGATCGTCTACTTCTACCCGGCCGCGAGCACGCCGGGCTGCACGAAGCAGGCGTGTGACTTCCGGGACAGCCTCGCCGAACTCGGTGACGCGGGACTCGACGTGATCGGCATCTCCCCCGACAAGCCGGCCAAGCTCGCCAAGTTCCGCGACAACGAGGGCCTCACGTTCCCGTTGCTGTCCGATCCGGACAAGTCGACGCTCACCGCGTGGGGAGCGTTCGGTGAGAAGAAGATGTACGGCAAGACCGTCACCGGGGTGATCCGGTCGACGTTCGTGGTCGATGCGGACGGCAAGATCGAGGTTGCCCAGTACAACGTGCGTGCGACCGGGCACGTCGCGAAGCTGCGACGCGACCTGTCGGTCTAACCGGACCCGAGCGAGCGCATCACCAGAGCTTCGGCGACGGCAAGATTCTCGATTTCCGACGGATCGACACTCTCGTTGGGAGCGTGGATCACGCAGCGCGGCTCCTCCACACCGAGCAGGGCGATCTCGGCGCCCGGTACCGCACGCTGCAGCGCGGTGCACAGCGGGATCGATCCGCCCTGCCCGGCCGAGCCGACGTCGCGGCCGTACGCGGTCTCGAGGGCGGCACGCAACGCGGCATAGCCGGGGCCGTCGGCAGCCGCGCGGAACGGTTCACCGACGACTTCCCGCTCGATGCGCAGGTGTGCGCCCCACGGCACATGTGCCTCGAGGTGTGCGACGAGCGCGTCCTGCGCTGTCAGCGCATCGACCCCCGGCGGCACGCGGAGATTCAGGCGCGCAGACGCGCGCGGCACGATCGCCGCCGCGGACCCCACGACCGGCGGGGCGTCGATTCCGAGAACGGTGAGCGCGGGTCGCGCCCACACCGCGTCGGCCACGGTGGCGGAGGTCGGGAGCGACACTCCCGCGAGCACTCCGGCATCCGACCGGAACCGCTCTTCGGGGTACGGCACACCGTCCCAGGTCGCGGTGGCGTCGAGGCCGTCCACGACGGTGTTTCCGTCGTCGTCACGCAGTGTGCCGAGCAGTCGGACCAGCGCGGCGAGCGCGTCCGGGGCGCCTCCGCCGTACATACCGGAGTGGACGGGGCCGGCGAGGGTTTCGAGGTGAACGACGACGTTCGCCGTGCCGCGCAGGGTGGTGGTCAGAGTGGGCTGCCCTACTTCGGCGTTGCCGCAGTCCCCGACGACGATGAGATCCGCGGTGAACAGGTCGGGTCGCGCGGCCACGAGGTGTTCGAGGCCCTCTCCGCCCATCTCCTCCGAACCTTCGACGACCACTCGCACGCCGACGGGCAGCGCGCCGTCCGCGAGCAACGCACGCAGGGCGAGCAGGTGCATCACGATGTTGCCCTTGCAGTCCGCCGCGCCCCGGCCGTACCAGCGGCCGTCGCGTTCGGTTAGTACGAAAGGCGGGCTTTCCCATTTGGATTCGTCGCCGGGAGGCTGGATGTCGTAATGGCTGTAGAGCAGGACGGTCGGTGCTCCGGGCGGAGCCGGGGTGTGACCGATCACGGCATGTGATCCGTCCACCGTCTCGACGAGATCGACCTGTTCGATGCCGGCCGCTGCGAACGCGTCGCACACCCACCGGGCCGCCGCGACGCATTCTTCGACCGGGTATTGGCGCGGGTCGGCCACGGATCGGAACGCGACCAGCGTTTCGAGTTCGCTTCGCGCGGTGCCCATCGAATCCCGCACCCGGTCACGTATCCGCTGCACGGTCTCTGCGTCGGTCATCGAATCTCCTCCTGCGGCCGGGACGACAACCTCCGCGTCGACCCGAGGTGGTCTCCTCACATCCTAGGACCGGGTCCGGTACCGCCACGTGCGCACGCCGCGACGATGTCACCCTTCCGTGTTCCGCGCCCGGAACTCAGCACAAGCCGGGTTATTGCCACTCGCGTACACAGCAAGTGCTCGGTATTCGTGAAGGGTACGGCTAGCCTGGGCGGGTGGAGTCAGCATCGAACAGCCGCCGCGCCCCGCGCCGGATCGACCCGGCGCTCGAGGTCCAGACGGAACCACAAGAGCTTGTGCCCCGCCGGCGGCCCACTCAGGAACGGAGCCGGCGCAAGTTCGACGCGCTGCTCGCCGCGTCCCGGGAGCTGCTCACCGAGGTGGGGTTCGAGTCGTTCACCTGCGAAGAAGTCGCAGCACGCGCCGACGTACCCATCGGCACGCTGTACCAGTTCTTCGCCAACAAGTACGTGATCGTGTGTGAACTCAACCGCCAGGATCTCGTCGGCGTCCAGGAAGAACTCGCCAAGTTCAACGGCGAGATCCCCTCGGTCGACTGGTTGCGGTTTCTCAACAGCTTCGTCGATCACATGGCCGGATTGTGGGCGACCGATCCCTCCCGGCGCGAGGTCTGGCTCGCGATGCAGTCCACTCCGTCCACCCGGGCCACCGGCGCGATCCACGAGAGGGAATTCGCCGAGCAGGTCGCGCGGATGCTCGCGCCCCTGACTCCCGACACGCCTCGCCCTCGTCGCAAGCTCATGGCCGAGGTGCTCGTCCACGTCGTCTACTCGATGCTGAACTTCTCCGTGCAGGACGACCAGACCCACGCCGAGGCGGTGGCCGAACTCAAGCGCATCATGGTCGCGTATCTCCAAGTGGCCGAGCGTGATTCACGGACACAGGCGAAGAAGCGCAAACGGCGCGAGGAGTCCGAACGGTCCCGGGAGACCGAACCTGCGGGTGCGCACCGCGCGGAGCCCACGCCCTCCTCCCGGAGCTGACCGGCCGCTCCTACCCGTGGCCGTCAGCGGCATCGAGCACCACGAACGCACCGGCCATGTCGCCGTCGTGAGTCAACGACACGTGGATGCACATCCCCGTCAACTGCTCCGCAACCTTGCCGTGCAGCCGGATGCTCGGGCGCCCCCACGCATCGGAGACCACCTCGATCTGCTGGTGGATGGTCTCCGGCAGCACCGGCGGGCGGCCGAACAGTGCGGCCGACCACGCCTTGATCACCGCTTCCTTCGCGGCCCACCGGGCCGCGAAATGCCGCGCCGGATCGGAGCTGCGGGTATTCGCGTCACGGCGCTCCCCCGGCGTGAAGTTCCCCAGCATCGTCGTGCCCGAACGGCTCAACTGCTCGGCGAACTCCGGAACCGACACGAGGTCGAACCCGATACCCGCAACTCCCATCCCGCTGTCCCTGTCCCGTCGTTACTTGCAGCCGGGCAGGCCCGGGCGGTACACGTCGTCGTCGCCGAGTCGTGCATCCGCGTCGAGCAGCACAGCCGCTTCGAGATGACGGGCGGCGTCGGCGGGCACCGCGTCTCCACCGAAACGACGGTCCGCGGGACGCTGGTACAGCGCCGCACCCCCGGCCATCGCCGATGCCAGGCGCCGCTTGCCGACGACCGTGCGTGCCGCTGCTGCCGCGCGGTACTCCTCACGACGATCTGCGGGGACCGCCTCGACGAACGCCTGCGGGTGCACCACCGCGATCAGGCCGGATACGTGCCCGAACCCGAGGCTCGTCAGCAGGCCGGCCTTGAGCGCGTACTGCTCACCGAACCGCAACGGGGTGCGTGCCCACACGAGGTGCTCGAACTCGGCCATCTTCTCGTCGACACAGTCGAGACTGCGGTTGGGCGGGACGACGCCCTGGGTCAGCACCTGGCACAGTCCGACGAGCTGGAACGCTGCCGCACCGCCCTTCGCGTGCCCGGTCAGCGACTTCTGCGACACCACGAACATCGGGTTGCCGTCGCTGCGGCCGAGGGCTCCCGCGAGCCGTTCGTGCAACTCCGCCTCGTTCGGGTCGTTCGCCGCCGTCGACGTGTCGTGCTTGGAGATCACCGCGATGTCGTCTGCGGTCACGCCGAGCTTGCGCAGTTCCTTGGCCAGCCCCGATTCGAGCCCACCACGACCTGCCCCGAGCGCACCGATGCCGGGCGCCGGGATCGAGGTGTGCACACCGTCGGCGAAGGATCCGGCCCAGGCGACCACACCGAGAACGGGCAGGCCCATCTCGAGTGCGACATCACCCGCGGCGAGCAGGACCGTGCCGCCGCCCGCCGACTCGACGAACCCGCCGCGCCGGCGATCGTTGGCCCGCGAGAAACGACGGTCGTCGATGCCCTTGGCCCGCATGTCGTCCGACTTCGCGGTCGCCGACATGTCGCCGAAGCCGATGATGCCTTCGATACCGAGATCGTCGAAGCCGCCCGCGACGACCAGTTTCGCCTTGCCGAGCTTGATCTTGTCGACGCCTTCTTCCACGGACACCGCAGCCGTGGCGCAGGCCGCCACCGGATGCACCATCGCGCCGTAACCACCGACATACGACTGCACGACGTGCGCCGCGATGACGTTCGGCAAGGCTTCCTGCAGGATGTCGTTCGCACGGGACTCACCGAGCAGCGTGTCGATGTAGAGCGATCGCATGGAGGTCATGCCGCCCATGCCGGTGCCCTGCGTGTTGGCGACCAGCGACGGGTGCACCCAGCGCAGCAGTTCCGACGGGGTGAACCCTCCGGTGAGGAACGCGTCGACCGTCGTGACGATGTTCCACAGCCCCACCCGGTCCACCGAGTCCGCCATGTCGGCGGGGATGCCCCACCGCGTGACGTCGAAGCCGGTGGGGATCTGGCCGCCGACGGTGCGGGTCAGCTTCGCCTTGCGCGGCACGCGGATCTCGGTGCCGGCCTTGCGGGTGACCGTCCAGTCGCCGGACTCGGCATCGACCGAAGCGACCGTGTTCTCCGGGTCGGAGTCGACGAAGGCGCGGGCCTCGATCTCGGAACCCACCACGAACGACAGGTCCTTGTCGAGGAAGACCGAAGTCAACAGCGGTGCCGTGTTGTCGGTCATCGCACCGTCGTCGGCGTAGCGGCGGATCCCGCAGCGCTCGACCACCGCGTCGTGGTAGCGATCGGCGATCTCCGCTTCCGGCACCAGCGCGCCGGTTTCCGCGTCGTAGAAGCCCGGCTCGGGCTCGTTCTCCCACTCGATCAGGCCGGTGACCCACGCCAACTCGAGCACACCGGCTGCCGACAGTTCCTCGTCGACCTCCATCTCGAAACGGGTGCGGGCCGAGCCGTACGGGCCGAGCTCACCGGCGCCGACGATGACCACCATGTCGGCGGGATCGATATCGAGTGCGGACCACTCCGGGGTCGGCAGCTCGTCCACACGCGGGGCCGCGGGCAGAGCCGCGATCGTCGCATCCGGGTCGGTGTCCCGATCGGGTGCGTCCGCGACCTCGGCCGCGTCCCGGGCCTGCTTCGCGAGCGCCGGCAGATCGAGGGCTGCCTCGGCGAGTCCCCCGGTGAGGTCCGCGACCAGCGGCGCCTGCTTCGCGAGTCGCTTGGCCTCCGGTCCGACGAGCTTCAGCAGTTCGGTGGCCATCTCGGACGTGGACCACGTGCGCACGCCGGCCGCCTCGACGGCCTCGACGAGCGGATCGTTGCCGCCCATCAGTCCCGTGCCCCGGACCCAGCCGATGAGCGCGTGCGCCAAGGTGACGCGCTCGGCCCAGGTGCGCTCGGCGCTCCAGCGGGTGACGATCGCGTCGAGTGCCGCCTTGGACTCGCCGTACGCGCCGTCACCACCGAACATCCCACGGTTCGGGGAGCCCGGCAGCACGACGTGCAGATGCGTGTCGACGTCGGTGTCCGCGCCGATGCCGGACAGACCGGCGATCAGCCGTTCCACCGACCACAGCAGAACCCGCATCTCCATCTCGGCGCGAGCACCGGCGTCGGCCAGCGACCCGGCGACACGGGGCGCCGCGAACGGGAACAGCAGGGTGGGCGTGAGCGCATTCTTGATCAGCTTCTTGGTGCCGCCCGCGTTCTCGACGGTGTCGGTGCCGATCCACTCGATCAGCGCGTCGACGTCGGCGTACGACGCCATGTTCGCGGGCACCACCCAGAGGGCAGCACCGGCGCGAGCGTTCCGCGCATAGAGATCCTTGTAGAAACCGAGGCGCGTCGAGTCGAGACGCGACGTGGTGACCACCACCGTTGCGCCGCCCCCGAGTAGCTCGGCTGCGACCGCGGCGCCGATGCCGCCCTTGCTGGCTCCGGTGACGACTGCGACCTCTCCGGTGTACGCGGCGTCGCCCGTGTCCTGGGCGGCGGCCGCGATACGACCGTAGGTCTCGGCCGACACCACGCGGCCCGCGTCGATGGCCTTGGCCCGCCAGAACGCGGCGTGCGCAGCGACCGTCGCCCCCGCACCGTCGAAGCGCTCCACGCCGATCGGGTCCCCGAGCCAGATCCGGGCGAGATCCTCGCGTGCGGTCGCCCAGCGGTCGTCGATCAACACGGCCTTGCGAGCGTCGAAGGCGGGCGCAACCTGCCGGGACCAGTCCGCGCCGAGCTCGGCCGAGACCAACTCGGCGAGTTCGTCGTCGGCCTTGTCCGCCAGGCCGGAAACCTGCTGGTCGAGGCCGAGTTGCTCGAGCACCAGGCGTGCAGCACTCGCCAGGACGCCGTTCCGGCCGGTGATCTGCTCGGTGAACTCCCCCAGCGCCGCGGCGTCGACGGTCGCCCCGCCCCCGCCTCCGGCGGACGGCATCGACACGGAGATCCCACGGCGCGACCCGACGGACTGCACAGCGGCGTCGATCAGCGCGTCCACGGACGCGGTGTCCGCGAGCGCACCCTGCGACAACCCGCCGAGGTCACCGCCGCGAACGGACGTGCCCTCGCGGCTACCGAGCACAACCTCCGCGGTGACGTGCCGGGCCCAGCCCTCGCCGAGTCCCCACACCTTCGCGACCCGGTCGGTGATGTAGCCGGGACGCTTGCCCGACGGGCCGAACACCTTGCGCAGGTGGTCGTTGATCGAATCGGTCAGCACCGGCCCGAACGGGGTGTAGGTACGGGCCAGACGATCGACCGTGCCGGCCAGCGCGCCCATGTCCGCATCCGCAGCACCGTCGATGGCACCGAGCGACAACTCGGAACCGAGGTCGACGAGCAACTGGTTACGACGTGAGGACACGCCGTCGCACAGTGCCTCGATCGTGTCCGCGGGGCCGATCTGATCGGGGCGCAGTTTCGTCCACAGGGCGATGAGCACCTTCGTGGCGTCGGCGGCCTTGAACGTGATGTCGTCGGGGGTCGGGCCACCGGCCGGCGCGGCCGGGGCAGCAGCAGGGACCGCGGTCGCAGCGGGCGCGGCCTCGGCGGACGGTGCTTCGGGCTCGTCGTCTTCCAACGGTGCGGGATCCACGTCCGTCGAGTACACGACCGATGCTTCACGCTCGATGTTGAGGACCTCGACGGGCTGACCGAATCGGCCCGGAAGCTTCAACGTCTGCGACGCCAGGTTCGCCACCGTCGGGACGGCACCGAGGCCGATTTCGACGAACCGCTCGACGCCGAGACCACCTTCGGATTCCGGCGCGAACAGCAGGTCCTGCGTTTCGATCCAGCGCACCGGCGATGCGAACTGCCATGCGAGCAACTCGGCCAGCACGACGCGGCACAGCCCGGACCGGTCCGCCGACCACGCGTCGAAGTCGGAGAGGACCTCGGCGAGCGGCTCGGACGGCACCAGATCCGCGATTTCCTGGACGAATTCACGGCTCAGGTCGAACGGCTTGGGCACCAGGTTGGGGATATAGCGTCCCACGAGGATGTCCGGATCGATCTGCTCGGGAAGCAGGTGCAGCAGGCGCTCCCGGAAGTCGTCCACACCGCCGCGCAGCACAGTCGAATGGAACGGCACGTCGATGCCCGGCACGAGAATGAAGGCGCGCTTGCCGCCGAACTCGGCGACCTTGCGTTCGATCACCTTCTCGAGAGCGTCGAGACCCGCCACCGTGCCCGCGATCGCGTACTGCGATCCCCTCAGGTTCAGATTGACGATCTCGAGGAACTCTCCGGACCGGTCCGCGACCGCGGCGACGAACGCCTCGAGGTCCTCGTCGGCCACGCCGAACTGCGACGGCCGGATCGCCGCCATGCGGTAGTCCGAGCGGCCCTGCGCGTCGCGCGGCACGAGAGCGTGCATCGCCGAGCCACGCTGGAAGACCACCTCGAGCACGGCCTCGAGCGGCAGCACACCGGCGACCGCCGCGAGGGCGTTGTATTCGCCGACCGAGTGCCCGGCGAGGAGCGCATCCTCGAGGAACGCGCCGGCCTCACGCAACTCCGCGATCTGCGCGACGCCGAGTGTCGCCATCGCGACCTGCGTGAACTGCGTCAGATGCAGGACGCCGTCGGGATGCTTGTGGGTCACGCCCCGCGCTGTGAGGACTGTCGGGTTGTCGCGCACCACGGCGAGGATCGAGAACCCCAGAGCCGTGCGAGTGTGCTTGTCGGCGCGATCCCAGATCTCCCGGGCGGCCTTGCTGCGGGCGCGGGCGTCGAGACCCATGCCCGGACGCTGGATGCCCTGTCCCGGGAACGCGTAGACGGTCTTCGGGGCGGCGATGCGCCCGGTGGCCACCATGACCAGATCCCCGTCGACCCGGCAACCCACCTCGACGACCTCGGCACCGCGATCCGTGGCGATCCGATCGACGCGCACGTCGATCTTCGCGCCCGGCCGGACCATGCCCAGAAAGCGCGTCGTCCACGCGGTCAGTTTCCTCACCGGGAGCTTCGCGTCCGTCTCGGCGGCCGTGACGACCTGCTGAGCGGCCGCCGAAAGCCACATACCGTGGACGATCGGGCTGCCCAGCCCCGCCAGGAGCGCGGCGTTGCCGGATGTGTGGATCGGGTTGTGATCCCCCGACACCCTCGCGAACGCGGTCATGTCGGTGGGGGCGACGATCACCGCATCGCGGCGGCGCCGACGAGGCGTGTCGGTGACGTCCTCGCTCAGGGCGCCACCGGCGCGGACCGGATCGGCCAGTTCGGCGCTGCCGGTACGACCGCGAATCGCGAAGCGCTCGACGAGAGTTGCGACGACGTTGTGGCCGGAACCGTCACCGTTGTCGGCGGTGATCACGACGTTCACCTGCACGACACGACCGAGATCGGCGTCGGAGACTCCGGCGACCTCTGCCTTGACACCCAGGAACGCGGGCTCGGTGGGCAGACCGTTCTTGACGTCGATGGCGTGATCGAGGTGAACGAGATCGAGCATGCCTTCGATGACGGACCGGTCGGCGGTGGTGCGTGCGGCCCCGAGTGCGGCGAACACCGCGGGCCAGCACGCACCGACGAGCACGTCGGGCACGCCGTTGCCGGCGGGAGTCAGGTTCTCGGGCAGGCCCGAACCGGTCACTCCGGCGTGGTCCGCGATCTTTTCCGGCAGCCAGCCCAGGGTGACCCGGGCTGCGCCCTTCTTGACGGCCGGCAGTTCCTGGCCCGCTGCGACGCCGAGCAGCGCAGACATCGCCGCGTCCGCGTCGGTGTCGCTCACGACAGGTGCTCCGCCGGTGCCCACGGACGACGGCACGGTGATGCGGATGTCGACGGCCTTGTCCCGGGCGAGGGGGACGCGCAACCCGACGTGCCGGTCGTCGAGGACGGTCAGGGTCGCGCCGGTCGGCGCATGCGACGCCGCCGAATCGGATTCCGCGTTCCAGTCGTTCAGGTCGCCGAGACGGTGCACCGGATTGCGGGTCAGGCGACCGGCCCAGTACACGTCCGGGGAGGAGAGCACCGCGTCGAGCACGCCGGGCGCGAGATCGAGATGTCGCCGCGCGACGATCGGCGTCGGCTCGATACCGGCAGCCAGCAACTCGTCGACGGTGGCCTTCTCGAACCGATCGAGCAGTTCACCGACGGGCTCGTCCACTCGCGTGATTCCCGCGACGGCGACGGTGCCGGGGATGACACAGACCTGATCGGCGCCGTAACGAGGGTCGTGTGCCTGCCACAGCGAGTCGGAACGCCACCAGCGGCGAACGTCCCGGTCGATCACGGGCACGAAGTTCACGGGCTTGCCGGGGGTCTTGCACAGCGACACGAAGAACGGCACGTCGGCGGGGTGGAGGACGACCTCGTCCGCGTCGCGGTACTGAGCGGTGAGCGCGTGGAGCGCCGCGTACGGCCGTTCCAGCGTGGCGTCGTCGGCGAACAGTGTCGGAATCGGGCCGCGATCGACGGGGTGCAGGCGTGCCTCGGCGCGCTGCAGCATCGCGCGGAAGCGCTCGCGCCACGACACGTCGGTCCAGAGGCTGACATGTGCTTCGGCTACGGCGTCGGCCAGGTCTGCGCCGCAATCGAATTCGGGTGCATGATCCGCTCCGACGGCGAGCTCGAGGTAGCGGCGCAGCCACTGCAGGTACGTCATGGAGCCGACGTCGCCGAAGTACGGCTTGGCTGTGATGTCGAGGGCGGCGACGATCTCGTCGCGGCGCGCCGCCACGGCGTCGGCGTCACCGGCGACCTCGTCCAGGAGACGGCCCGTGCGTGAGGCCGCGTTGTCGATCTCGTGGATGTCGGCACCGAGCTGACTGCGGCCCGACGCCATACCGCCGGATGCGGTACCCGCACCGACCCAGTCGGGCGTGCCGGGAGTGTCGACGAGCAATTGCTTGACGGCCGGCGCGGTCGTGGCCTCGAGCGTCGCCATCGCCGCGGTGCCGACGAGGATGCCGTCGAGCGGCATCGCCGGGAAACCGTGACGCGTCGCCCAGCGACCGGTCAGGTAGTCGGCCGCCTTCTCGGGGGTACCGATACCGCCGCCGACGCACAGCACGAGGTTGGGGCGGGTGCGCAGCTCGGCGTAGGTGTCGAGCAGCAGGTCGTCGAGGTCTTCCCACGAATGGTGACCGCCGGCGCGACCGCCCTCGATGTGGACGATCACCGGGAAGTTCGGAACTTCGTTCGCGATCCGGATCACCGAACGGATCTGTGCGACGGTGCCCGGCTTGAACGCGATGTGCTCGATGCCGGCGTCGCGCAGATCGGAGATGATCTGCACCGCGTCCTCGAGGTCCGGGATACCCGCCGTCACGACGACACCGTCGAACGGTGCGCCTGCCGCGCGGGCCTTCGGCACCAGGCGCTTACCGCCCACATGCAGTTTCCACAGGTACGGATCGAGGAACATCGAGTTGAACTGCGCCGCGCGGCCGGGCTCGAGCAGGTTCTGCAGGCCCGCGACGTTGTCGGCGAAGATCTGCTCGGTGACCTGCCCGCCGCCCGCGAGTTCGGCCCAGTGGCCGGCGTTCGCAGCGGCCGCGACGATCCGAGGGTCGACGGTCGTCGGCGTCATACCGGCGAGCAGGATCGGTGACCGGCCCGTGAGACGGGTGAACGCCGTCTCCACACCGACGCGACCGTCGGGCAGCGTGATCGGGGTCGGTGCGAACTCGGTCCATGCGCGCGGGATCTCGGGCTCCGCGCCGGGCGTGAGCAGATTGCGCTGGCCACCACGGGTGGACGCGGCGAGGATTCCGACTCCACGGCCGCGCAGTCCGGAACTGGTCATGCGCGTGAGCAGCTCGCCTGGGCCCAGGTCGAGAATCCACGACGCACCCGACTCGAGTGCCGTGTCCACCTGCTCCACCCAGTCGATCGGGGCCACGAGGATCGATTCGGCGAGCGAGCGGGCCAGGTGGGCATCGAGACCGCAGCGGGCTGCCCAATCGGCGACCTGGTCGACGGCGTCCGCCAATGCGGGGTGGTGGAATGCCACCTCGGCCGAGACGGGTTCGAAGGTCGGTGAGAACACCGCGCCGCCACGCTGCTTGGACTCACGTTCGCGGGTCTCGGCAGCGGTGATCTGCTCGCATCGCTGTTGCACGCGCTCGAGCGCGGCCGGCGGACCGGACAGCACGACGCGGCGGCGGGCATTACGGATCGCGACCACCGCACTCCGAGAAGGATCCTGGTCTCGGAAGGTCTCGGCGACGATCGAGCGGAGGCGCTCGGGATCGACGCCGGCGACGGCAAGCATCGGAAACCTGCCCGCGCCCGCGAGAAGACCGCGGCGGCGTCCGACGAGCGCTGCAGCCGCTCCGATGAGCTGAGAGATCGCCAGGATCTCCATGTCCCTGCGGCCGCCGGCGGAGACGGCTTCGACCGCGAGGACACCGGCGGAGTGGCCGATCACGGCGGACGGCGGAACCTCGTTGACGTCGAGCCCCTGGTTCGCCAGCGCACGCAGCGCGGCGAGCTGGGTGAGGAGCACGCCGGGAAGAGACACGGCGGCGGACGTCAGAGTTGCAGCGGTGGGCCCGGCGAGAGGGGCGTCCTCGTCCGCGAGTTCGTGCTCGAGGATCCATGCGACGGGGTCGAAGCCCGCGGGGCGCACCACGACGAGATCTGCGGCGACCGGCGCGAGGTATGCCGCTGCTGCGTTGACGAGGTCCGTCAGTGCGGGCTCGAGGCCGTTGTCACGGGTGAGTTCTCCGAGCGAGTCCAGCCACGGCGCACCCTGGCCACCGAACGCGAGGGCATAGGGCTCGCCGGCAAGGAACTTGTCCACCAGAGCACCCCGGGATGCGCCGACGGCTCCCCGTTCACCGGTGCGTCGTGATGCCTTCGAGTTCCGTCCGTTGTCGCCTGGTGTGGTCTCGTCGATCGTCACGCGTGTATTTCCTCTCCTGGACACCCCTGGTCGAGGCATTCCTGTGGTGCTGCACTGCCGGCGAGGTGTGTCGCACGGACTCGGTGTGCTCTGACGGGCACGCCCAGATTCGCACAGAATCATGAGGGGTTCCTCATGTTTTGCGGAGCACCCAGGCCGCCATAGTCCGTGGACCAGTGAGTTACCTCACATTCACCAGGGGAACGAACCGGCGAGTAACCAGAATCACGCCTGGCTGCATGGGTGCGTGGATATCCGATAACCCGAGGAAGCCTCACGTTTTATCGTTATCAAATCGTTACCCCTTGACGACAAGCCTCGGCCGTGCGTGAAGCCGGAAAGCCTGTCGGACCCATCCCTTACGTTCTCATCACTCGAACACACATTCGATAGGGGCGGATATGGGACGCGGGGTCAAGTACACGAAGGAAATCCTCGAGGACGCCGTACGGTCGTCCACAAGCATCGCGGGGGTGCTGCGAATGCTGAAGCTGAAACCGGCCGGCGGTACACACAGCCACATAAGTCGGCGCATCAAGAAGCTCGGACTGGACACCACGCATTTCACCGGCCAGGCACACCACACGGGACGCCCACCGAGGAACCGGCTGGAGTGGGCGGAGATCCTCACCCTGAAGCCCGTCGGATCCAACCGACAAGCTCCCAAGCGTTTGCGACGGGCACTGATCGAATCCGGACGCCCTCACCGATGCAGCGAATGCACCATGGAACCGATCTGGTGCGGCCGGCCGCTGGTATTCCATGTCGACCACATCGACGGGAACCCGCACGACTCCCGGCCCACCAACGTGCGCTTCCTTTGCCCCAACTGCCACAGTCAGACGCCCACGTGGGCAGGGCGCCGCCGCTTCGGTGACGAATCGGACGACCGCGGCGCGTGAAGTATTGTGTGCGTGACGCGCGAGTGGCGTAATCAGGCAGCCGCGCCAGGTTTAGGTCCTGGTGTCCTTACGGACGTGGGGGTTCGAGTCCCCCCTCGCGCACCACGTGAGATGACCCACGGTGCATCGACCGTCTTGGCAGGTCGGTGCACCGCTCGGGTACCGTCGAGAGCGTGTCCGAGTATCGACCGCCCCGCCGGTTCGCCCTGGTTGTCCTGGTCCTGGTAGCTGCAGGCGGATGCCTCGGGCTCGGTTACTGGCAGTGGATGCGCTTCGAGGAAGTCGGCGGCACCTACCAGAATCTCGGCTACGCGTTCCAGTGGCCGGCCTTCGCATTCTTCTGCGTCTATGCGTACCGCCGCTTCGTCAAACTCGAGGCGGAAGAGGCCGAAGCCGAGGCCACCGGCGCCCCGCGTCCGTCGGAGCCGAAGGAACCCACCGAGATTCCCGCCGATCTGCTCCCCTCCCGCCCCCGCACGGTGGCGGAAGCGCTGGCCGAAGAGGCCGACGATCCTGAGGCACGCCAAACCCAGGAGTACAACGAGTACCTCGCGCAGCTGGCGCGCAGGTCCGATAGGAGCGCTCAGTGAGCACCACCCCCGAGCAGGCGTCCGCCGGCACGACGCGCGTCGTCAGCGACGCGGACCGCAAGAAGATCGGTTCCGCCCTGCTGCGTTACCGCGTCCTCGCGTACGCCACCGGCATCTGGCTCCTCATCCTCACGGGTGAGATGGTCGCCAAGTACATCATCGGCATCGAGAATGTGCCCGCGTGGATCGCGATCGTGCACGGGTGGGTCTACGCCATCTACCTCGTGCTCACCTTCGACCTGTCGATCAAGGTGCGCTGGCCGCTCGGCCGGACCGTCGGCACGCTACTCGCCGGCACGATCCCGTTCCTGTCGTTCTACGTCGAGCACAAGCGCACCCAGCAGGTGAAGGCCGACTTCGGGGTCTGACGACTCCCCAGCGTGACGATCGGGTGGATGCGGCCGGAGAGATCCGACCACATCCACCCGATTCGTCTCACGCGAGTGTTGTACGCGCGGGTCAGCGCCTCGGCAGGCGTACCACCTGGACGAAGAACTCGTCGATCTGCCGGACCGCCCGGATGAACTGGTCGAGATCGACCGGTTTTGTCACGTAGGCGTTCGCATGCAGTTTGTAGCTTCGGAGGATGTCCTCCTCGGCAGCCGACGTGGTGAGGACCACGACCGGGATATCGGTGAGGTCCGGGTCGGACTTGATCTTCTCGAGCACCTGGCGCCCGTCGTACTTGGGCAGGTTCAGGTCGAGCAGAACCAGGTCCGGCCGAGGCGCACCCTCATGGGCTCCACGCCGGTACAGGAAGTCGAGCGCTTCCTCTCCGTCGCGTACGACGTGCAACGTGTTGCCGATCTTGTTGTCCTCGAACGCCTCGCGTGTCATCAGCTCGTCGCCGGGGTCGTCTTCGACCAGCAGAACGTCTATCGGCTCGCCGGGAATCGTCATGCAGATGCTCCTTCCAGAGCCTCGTTTTGTGCAGGCTCCTTGTCACCCACAGCGGGAATGGTAAAGCAGAACCTGGCACCACCCTTGTACTCGGGGTCGAGCCAGATCCCCCCACCGTGGTATTCGACGATCTTGCGGCAGATGGCAAGACCGATACCCGTACCGGTGTAGACGTCACGTCCGTGCAGTCGCTGGAAGATGACGAAGACCTTGTCCGAGAATTCTGGGGCGATGCCGATGCCGGTGTCCTCGACCGAGAACTGCCACATCGCCTGCTCGCCCTCGCCGAGTCGCTCGCATCCGATGCGGATGGTTATCGGACGGTCCGGATGGCGGAACTTGATGGCGTTGCCGAGCAGGTTCTGCCACAGCATCACCAGCAGCGTGGGGTCGCCGACGATCTCCGGGAGCTTCTCGGGCCGCTCGATGATCACTTCCGACTCTTCGACGGCTTGGGCCAGGTTGCCCAGCGCCGCGTCCAGCGTGGGATCGAGCGCCACGCGGACGTGATCGTCGCTCACCCGCCCGACCCGAGAGAACGTCAGCAGGTCGTTGATCAGGATCTGCATGCGCTTGGCGCCGTCGACCGCGAACGCGATGTACTGGGTTCCGCGCTCGTCCAGCTTGTCGCCGTAGCGCTTCTCGAGCAGCTGGCAGAACGACGCGACCTTCCGCAGCGGCTCCTGCAGGTCGTGGGACGCGACGTAGGCGAACTGTTCGAGTTCCGCGTTGGACCGCTGGAGGTCGATCGCCTGGCTTTCCAGCTGGGAATGACGTTCGCGCGACACTTCCAGCTCTCGGACGATCCGTTCGCGCATGTTCTCGACGTCTTGGCCGAGCGCACGGATGTCCGCCGGCCCCTCGGGCGTGATGTGGTGACCGAATTCCTCGCGCGCGACGACCTTGCGGGTCGCTTCGCGAAGCCGTGCCAGGGGCCGTACCACGATCATCTGTACGAGGAACGCCATCCCCACTCCGGTGACCAGGAAGACCGCGACCATCGACGCGAAGATGGTGTCGCGGTTGGTCCGGACGGCTTCGAGT
>JADGMW010000395.1_pt1 | contig 19243 bp, 24 predicted proteins | sample 8641801 | NCBI WGS metagenome assembly JADGMW01 (sample SAMN16272018, study PRJNA661076) | feces metagenome | isolation source: fecal sample from diarrhoea affected cattle A | host: Bos taurus | place: South Africa: Lokaleng Village, Mahikeng | collected 2019-09
TGGCAGAGCAGCGGACTTTTAATCCGCGGGTTGTGGGTTCGATCCCCACGGGGCCCACCGTCTCACCCGACGTTCGCGGGTCACTCCCTTCTGCGGCCGGACAGCGACATCGACACCGTCGGCCGGCATCGGCGATGCCGTGCCGTGCCGCAGGTGATGCTCACCGACGGTTGAGCTCACGCACGTGGATCAGACCGCGAAGGTTCAGCGCCCGCCGGTCGGCTGAGTTCTCGAGCGCGTCCACGACGACGGCGCCGCCCAGCCATCTGGCGTCGGCGTCGTCGACCAGCTGCTGGCACGCCAGCGCCTGACCGCCCGTCGACGCCCACTCGTCGACGAAGAGCACCCGGTCCCCCGTGCGCAGGACGGAGCGGCGGACGGCGAGGTCGAGGTGTCGACCCCGATAGTCGGGCGGAGTCCTTCGGACCAGCCTCACCTCGTCGTTCGAGGCGCGTTCTGGTTCCTTCCGCACCGCCGCGAACCCGATCCCCAGGTGGTGCGCCACGAGCGGTCCGAGCAGGAAGCCGTGCGACTCGGTTCCGAGGACGACGGTGGGCTCTGCGTCCTGGAACAGCCCGGCGAGTGCGGGACCGATCCCGACGAGGACCGAGCTGTCGCGCCACCAGGCGCTGTAGTCGACGTAGTACGTGCTCGGCTCGGGCCAGACCTCGGGATCTGATCGCCGGCGGAAGCCGGCGATCAGACGCGCCCGCACGTCGTTCACACGGCCAGCGTGCCAGCGATCCCGCCATCCGGTTGTGCGGGACCTCGGTCCCCATGAGCACCGCTGCCACGCCCTGGACCACCCGCCGCACCAACTCTGCGCCGTTTCTTGAGACGGGGCTGGTGGCCTACCGAAGATGGAGACACAGCCCCCTCCACGCCGCACGGAAAGGATGAACCGATGAGCACGACCACCTCACCCGTCAAGCACACCGTCGACGGTCGGAACCTCGCGATCGCACTCGGTGTCGTCCGCGACACCGTGCCGGCGCCGAAGCTGCCGCCCATGACGGCGCAGATCGTGCCCGGCTCGTCGCCGCTCGAGGCGTCGGGCTGGAGCACGGAGTACGAGTCGGCGCCGCAGAGCACGCGGCGGTAGCGGCGACACCCGTGGGACGCTGGCGCCGTGGAGGCGGCGGGCGGCCCGACCCGGGGTGAATTCGGCCCCTGGGTGCTGCCCGCCGTCACCGGGCTCTGCGCCCTGGTCCTCCTGGCGGCGCTGCTCGGCCCGGCACTGCTGCAGGAGCCGCTCTACGACAGCAGGCCCTCCGGGGTCCCCTGCGGCGAGCTGCCGACCCGGCAGCAGGTGCAGGCCGCCCTGGACGTCCACGCCGACGTGGTCCGGCGGATCGAGGCGGTCGGCGCCCAGGTCAGCGTGACGGCGTCGCAGCCGTGCTCCTCGCACCCCGACCGCGCCGAGGTCCTCGTCGTCTACCCCGGCGGCGACGACCGCGAGCACATCGAGGCGATCCTGGACGACCACGACCTCGGGGTGCCGGTCTCGCTGCGCAACACGTAGCCGCTCCCCGCGACGGACGGCCGGTCCCGCCGCCGCGCGACACCGCTCCCGCCGGCCCTCATCGGTCGTCCCGTGGGTGAATCAGTTCAACCGTTCCGTTCTCCTGACCGATATGGCGTAGTAGGCGCGGACAGCGCACACGACCCGGGCAAGGGGACCCCGATGAGCACCATCACCGCTCTCACAGCGAGCGACATCCAGCGCGACGGCGAGCGAGCGCTCGCACTGGCCCTCGGCCTCGTGAGGCGCACGCCGCCGCCGGTCCGCGTCCCGTCGCTGGCGCAGCGGATCGTCCCCGGGTGCTCGCCGCTGGAGGCGTCCGGCTGGGCCGAGTCCGCCGAGGCGGGGCCGGCCGCTCACCGGTAGCACCCGCGGCCAGGGCTACCGGATGGTGACGGTCGTCACGACTCGCGCTGCCCGCTGCTGCACCAGATCGGCCACCACCGCCGGGGGCGTGTGCTCGCGCGTCTCGACCCCGGTCGTGCACGGCGTCGGGACCCACGTGCCACAGGGGGTGGCGCCCTTCTGCGTCACCGTCCACAGCGGCTCGCCCGTCGCCGAGTGCACCGTGGTCGTCGCCTCGGCTCTGGCGCCGATGAACAGGAAGGCCGTCGTCACCGAGAGCGTCGTGGTGAGCGTGTTGCGGTCACGGTCGTAGGAGACCACGCTGCTCGCGCGGCTGCCGAACGGGCTCGTCACCCGCGCCTCGGCCGTCAGGTCGCCGGACGACGCCGCCAGCACCGACGGCGCCGCCACCGGTGCCGCCTGGGCTGTCGCGGCGCCACCCACCGTCATCAGCAGCGCCAGGCCCACCGCTGCCCCTGCTGTCGAGATCCTGGTCATCGCTCCCCCTCCGGTCGGCCGCCCCGCGTCGCTCGAGCCGCACGCTTCCACGCGGCACCGGTGCGGGTGAAGCCCCGGTCGGGCGCCCTGTTCGACCTCGCCGATCGGCCACCCGGGCACGAGAGGCCGCGCGGACCGGTGGCACGAGTCACGGGACCACGGCGCCGGGTCCGTGCCGAGCGGCGAGAGAATGGCGCCATGCCCTCCGCCCTCTTCTCGCCCCTGACCCTGCGCGGCACCACGTTCGCCCACCGTGTGTGGATGGCGCCGATGTGCCAGTACTCGGCGGCGGCCGACGGCCCGGACGCGGGCGCACCGAACGACTGGCACGTGCAGCACTACGGCGCGCGTGCGGCCGGCGGTGCCGCCCTCGTCATCGTCGAGGCGACCGCTGTGGTCGCCAAAGGGCGCATCACCCCGTTCGACCTGGGGATCTGGGACGACGCGCAGGTCGCGGCGCACCGGCGGGTCGTGGACCTGGTGCACGCGCAGGGCGCGCACGCGGGCCTCCAGCTCGCGCACGCGGGCCGCAAGGCGAGCACCGACGCACCGTGGAACGGCGGCGGCCCGGTGGGCGTCGACGCGGGCGGGTGGCCCGTCGTCGCGCCGAGCGCGGTGCCGTTCTCCGACGGGCACCCGACGCCGAGCGCGCTGACGACCGACCAGGTCGCGGGCGTCGTCGAGGCGTTCGCCGCCGCGGCCCGTCGCGCGGTCACCGCGGGGTACGACGTGGTGGAGGTGCACGCGGCGCACGGCTACCTGCTGCACCAGTTCTGCTCGCCGGACTCCAACGTGCGCGACGACGCGTACGGCGGGTCGTTCGAGAACCGCACGCGCCTGGTGCGCGAGGTGACGTCCGCGGTCCGCGCGGCGGTGCCGGACGACATGCCCGTGCTGGTGCGCGTCTCCGCGACCGACTGGGTCGAGCCCGCCGGGTGGACGGCCGACGACACCGTGCGGCTCGCGCGCGACCTGGCACCGCTCGGCGTCGACATGGTCCACGTGTCCACGGGCGGCAACCTGCCGCGCGTGGACATCCCCGGCGGGCCGGGCTACCAGGTGCCGTACGCCGCGCGCGTGCGTGCCGAGGCCGGCGTGCCGACGATCGCGGTGGGCGCCATCACCGACCCGGAGCAGGCCGAGCAGGTGGTCGCGGACGGGTCCGCCGACGCCGTCGCGCTCGCCCGGCCCCTGCTGGTCGACCCGTTCTGGCCCCACCGCGCGGCACGGGCCCTGGGCGTCGACCTCCCCCTCCCCCGCCAGTACGCCCGAGCCGGCTCCCTCCTCTGAGCTGTGGTCGCACCTGCGGCCGCCCACGCCCGCGCAGCACCACCGGTGTGACCACTTCCGGTCCACGGAGTCGCCGCGCGAGGATGGGGTCCCACCTCGTCGTGAAGGAACCACCGTGCCCAAGCCTCCGCTGCCCGCCGACGTCACCCAGCTGCTCGCCCGTCCCAACCCGGCGGTCATGGGGACCATCCACCCCGACGGGTACCCCGTCACCGTCGCCACCTGGTACCTGCTGGAGGACGACGGGCGCGTGCTCCTCAACCTCGACGCGGGCCGTGCGCGGCTGCGGCACCTGCGGGAGAACCCGCACGTCTCGCTGACCGCGCTGGCGGAGGACAACTGGTACACGCACGTGAGCGTGCAGGGGCGCGTGGTCGAGATCGTCGATGACGTCGACCTCGTCGACATCGACCGTCTCTCGACGCACTACGGCGGCAACCCGTACCCGGTGCGCGACCGGCCGCGCGTGAGCGTGCGCTTCGAGGTCGAGCACTGGCACGGGTGGGGTGCGGCGAAGCGGGACTGACGGCGCGCCGGGGTCAGACCGCCGCCGAGTACGCCCAGAACTCGTCGTCGCGCGTGAAGCCCTCGGCCACGTACAACGCCTGCGCGGCACGGTTGGTCGCGGCGGTCTCGAGGCTCACCGACACCGCCCCGGCGTCCCGTGCCGCGCCGAGCACGCCGCGCACCAGCGCACGCCCGGCCCCGGAGCCGCGGCCGGCCGGGTCGACGAACAGGTCGTTGAGGACCCACGCGCGGGCCAGGGACAGCGACGACCACGTCGGGTAGCACTGCGCGAAGCCCACGACCGCGCCGCCGACCTCGGCGACCAGGACGACGGAGTCGCCGTCGGCGAGTCGCGCGGCGAGGAACTCACGCGTCGTGGCCGGGTCCGCGGGTCGGCCGTAGAACTCCAGGTACCCGCGGAACAGGCGCGCGACGTCATCGAGGTCCGCGGCGGTCGAGGGACGGACGAAGTGCGTCATGCGGGCCATCCTGCCCAACCTCGCCGCGCCGCGCGGTCAGCCACAGCCCCGCGACCGCCGAGCCCACACCGCCCGCGACCAGGTCACCGACGGTGTCCGCGTAGCCGACGTAGATCTCCGGGTCGATGTAGGCGTTGCCGAGGTACTCCCCCAGCTCCCACGCGACGCTCAGCGTCAGCCCGAGGCCGACGGTCACGACGACGAGCCCGGTCCTCGCGGCCCGCGTCGTCACGGCCCGCGGGTCGACGACCGCACCCGTGCGACGCGCGAGCAGCAGGTACGCGACGGCCGCGATCAGGCCGGTGACGACCAGGTGCATGACGACGTCCAGCCACGCGACCGCCTGGTAGAGCTCCAGCGCGCCGCACCACGCCGCGGCGATCAGCCCGACCCCGTAGGCGGCGTCCAGCCAGCGCGGCGCCCCGGCGGCGGGCGGCACGATCAGCCCGGCGAGGACGAGCGCGAACAACGCCGTGTCGACGGGCCCGCGGAGGGCCAGCGCGACGAGCAGGCTGACCACCCCGACGACGCGCACCACGCCTCCCGGCCCGGCGACCAGGCGCCGCACCGCGGACGGGGCGGACCGGTCCGACATCCCGCACCTCCGCCTCGGGGCCGACACGCCCGGCCTGCGGCGACGGTACGTCCGGGCGGCACGCCCCGCACGGCGAGGGGTGCCCGTGACGGGCGGTCTGCCGAGGGCGAGCGACGCCGTCCGACCCGCTCCCGGCGAGGACCTCACAGCGCGACGCCGGGTCGTGAGCGCACACTGCAACCCCACGGGCACATCCGGCGAACCGCTGCGTAACGCCCGGCTCCTAGCGTCGGTCCCGGCCGCGACCGCGGTCGACCGACCGTCGTCCCGGGGGCCGAAGATGTCCTACGTCAAGCCGTCCGACCTCGTCACGTCGCTCGTCGACGCCGGCGAGGCGAAGATCTTCATGTCGACGCGCGACACGCTGCTGCGCGCGTACATGGCCGGGGCGCTGCTCACGCTGGCCGCCGCGTTCGCGGTGTCGATGACCGTCCAGACCGGGTCCGCGCTCATCGGCGCCCTGCTGTTCCCCGTCGGCTTCATCATGCTGTACCTGCTGGGGTACGACCTGCTCACCGGCGTGTTCGTGCTCGCGCCGCTGGCGTGGCTCGACAGGCGCCCGGGTGTGACCGGGCGGGGGGTGCTGCGCAACTGGGGCCTGGTGTTCGTCGGCAACTTCGGTGGCGCGTTCACCGTCGCGGTCCTCATGTCGATCGTGTTCACCTACGGCTTCTCCACCGAGCCCGACGCGGTGGGCGTCGCGCTCGGGCACATCGGCGAGGGTCGGACCCTGGGCTACGCGGAGCACGGTGCCGCGGGGATGCTGACGCTGTTCGTCCGCGGCGTGCTGTGCAACTGGATGGTCTCGACCGGTGTGGTCGGCGCGATGGTCGCCAAGGACGTCCCGGGCAAGGCGATCGCCATGTGGATGCCGATCATGCTGTTCTTCGCCATGGGGTTCGAGCACTCGGTCGTCAACATGTTCCTGTTCCCGACCGGCCTGATGCTCGGCGGGCAGTTCACGGTCATGGACTACCTGGTGTGGAACGAGATCCCCACCGTCCTCGGCAACCTCGTCGGCGGGCTGACGTTCACCGGCCTCGTCCTGTACGCCACGCACGGGCGGACCGGTGCCCGGCGCGGCACGGCGGCTCCGGCCGTCCCGCCGGCCACGGCGGACCGGCCGCTCGACGAGCCCCGCGAGCAGCTCGTCTGACACGGCGCGCCCGCCCGGCCGGTCAGCGCAGCGCGCACCCGTCCGGTCAGGGCGTTCCAGGCGTCCCGCGGAGGCGTCCTACCCTGGGGAGCGTGCCCTCGATCCTCGCCGTCTGCGTCGTGCACGCCCTGCGCCGCGACCCCGGCCCCGTGGGCGTGACGGCGATCGACAAGCGCGCCGTGGACGGCCCCGTCCGCGTGGGGCGCTACGGCCTGCGGGCCGACGTCCAGGCCGACCGCAAGTACCACGGTGGCGAGGACCAGGCGGTGTACGTCTACGGCCAGGACGACGCCGACCACTGGGCGCGCGAGCTGGGCCGCGACCTTCCCCCGGGGTGGTTCGGCGAGAACCTGCGCGTCGCAGGGCTGGACCCGAACGCGGCGAGGATCGGTGAGCGCTGGCGCGTCGGCGCCGACGTGGTGCTCGAGGTCACGGGGCCGCGAACACCCTGCGCGACGTTCGCGCGGTGGGTCGGTGGCGACGACGAGCGCGGGTGGGTGCGGCGGTTCCGGGACGAGGGTCGCGTCGGCGCGTACCTGCGGGTCGTGCAGCGCGGGTCGGTCGGGGCCGGCGACGAGGTGACGGTGGAGAGCGCCGCTCCGGCGGGCGCACCGACGGTGCGCGAGGTCCTGCTCGGGCGAGGCTAAACGTTCCGGATCGGGGCAAATCGCCCTCAAGGTGGTTGAATCTTCTCTGGTCCCGTCCTCGCGCGCTCGAGCGGTGCACCCGCGGCGCGTCGGGCGGGGCGCGACGACGACCGACCGACGTGGGGACGACGACATGAGCGAGCCGATACGGACCTCCGACCGACCGGTCCGGCAGTGGCGCGGCCTGACGATCCCCGACCCCGGCACGTACGAGCTCGACGCCGCCCACAAGCGCGTCGGTTTCGTCGCCCAGCACATGATGGTCAGCCCGGTGCGCGGCGAGTTCGCCCGCGCGGCCGCCACGGTCGTCGTCGGCGAGGACCCGCTGGACTCGTCGGTCACGGCCGTCATCGCGACCGAGAGCCTCACGACCCACCACGACGACCGCGACACCCACCTGCGCAGCCCCGACTTCCTCGACGTCGCGCAGTTCCCCGCCATGGAGTTCCGCAGCACCGGCGTCGCGTGGCGCGGCGAGCAGGACGCGATCCTGCAGTGGGCGCGGCTGCGCAACCACAACGCGGACCGGCGCCGCGTCTCCTCCGCCACCATCGAGCGCGCCGACCGCAACCGCATGAAGTTCGACGTCACGGGCGACCTGCGCATCAAGGACGTCACGCGGTCGGTGACCCTGCGCATGGACTTCGGCGGCGCGCGGCGCGACCCGTACGACCGGGACATCTTCGGGTTCCACGCCGTCACCGACATCGACCGCGAGGACTTCGGCCTGGTCTGGAACGTCGCGCTCGAGGCCGGTGGCTGGCTCGTCGGCAAGAAGGTCCGCATCGAGATCTCCGGCGAGGCCGTCCACCAGGTCTGAGGCGGCTTCCCCCGGCCGCGCCGGTCGCGTCACCCCCCGCGCGCGAGCGACGCCACGACCAGCACGCCCACGACGGCGACGACGCCCAGCAGCACCCCGAGCGCCGGACCCCGGGGAGCTCGACCTGGGCCCCGGGCTCGGGTCCGGCTGACCACCCCGCGGGCGTCGACGTCAGGTCAGCGCGATCGCGATGAGCAGCATCGTCACGAGGAACCCCGTCAGCAGGTTGAGCCACAGGAAGGTGCGCCAACCGTCGTTCGCGCGTTCGCAGTCGTCGTCGGTGACGCCGCGGAACCGCCACGTGCTCACCGCGTACGGGAGCGGCAGCAGGGCGGCCAGGACGCCGGGCCACGGCAGCGCGAGCAGCACGGCGGCGGCCGCGAGGTACGCGGCGGTCGCCGCCAGGACCGTCGGACGGGCACCGAGCACGGTCGCGATCGACGCCAGGCCGCCGGCGCGGTCCGCGCGGACGTCCTGCACCGCGCCGAAGGCGTGCGACGCCATGCCCCACAGCACGAACGCGACGAGCACGGGCCACACGGTGCGCGCTCCGAGGTCGGCGTCGGCGAGGACGAGCGCGTAGAGGAGCGGTCCGACGAAGTGCACGGCCGAGGAGAACGAGTCGAGGACCGGACGCTCCTTGAACCGCAGCCGCGGCGCCGAGTAGGCGACGACGTCGAGGAGCACCAGCAGCAGCACGACACCCGCGAGCGGCGACCCGAGCGCCAGCAGCCACACGACGAACGGCACGGTCGTGACGGCGCACGCCACGAGGATCCGGCGGTGCACGGCGCGGGCCCGGGACGGGTCGACGAGCCCGCCCTCGATGCCGCCCTTGCGCGGGTTGGCCAGGTCGGACGCGTAGTCGAACACGTCGTTGACGCCGTACATCAGCAGGTTGTACGGCACGAGGAAGAACACCGTCCCGACGACCAGCCGCACGTCGAGGCGACCGTCGGTGGCCATGAGCCACCCCGCGGCGAACGGGTAGGCGGTGTTGACCCAGGAGAACGGCCGGGAGGCCGCGAGCAGCTCGCGCATCAGCCCTCGGCCCCCGGTGGGGCGGCGTCCGGCCCGGCGGCCGGGTGCCCGTCCGGGCGCGACGACGTGCGCGGCGAGCGCCCGAGCACGGTCCACAGCACGGGGACGAGGACCGCCGCGGCGATCGCGTACGCGAAGTCCTCGAGCGGGGCGCCCCAGACGTGCACCCCGAGGATCTTGGCGGGGTCGAAGACGTACAGGCCGACGTCGATCATGATCGTGTCGAACACCGCGGTCAGGACGCACAGGTGCAGCGTCGCCCAGACCAGCGGCCACGCGCGCAGGCGGCGCAGCACGGGCCACGACACCGCGGCCAGCACGACGAGCACGAGCACGTTGAGCACGATGTTCGTCACGACGCCTCCCGCCCCGTGCGCCGCGGGGCGTCCCGTAGCGCGTCGCGTCCCGCCGCACGCTGCGCCGCCGACACGTCGAACCAGCGCCACGCGAGCAGGCCCGTGTAGCTCAGCAGCGCGAGGAAGAACGCCTCCTCGACGGGCAGGTCGGGCGCCAGCAGCAGGCCCGTCATGTGGGGCGAGTCCCCGCGCGCGAAGATCCCGAGCGCGAGCCCGGCGACGTCCCACAGCAGGAAGCCCACGACGCCGAGCCCGACGGTCCACGCCGAGCGCCGCGCGTCGTGCCAGAACGCGAGCCGGAACCGCCGGTCGAGCAGCGCGAGCCCACCCAGGGACAGCAGCAGCGCACCGAGGTACATCAACCCGGTCATGCACGCCCTGCCGTGACGTCGGACCACAGGCCGCGCGGCAGCCCGGAGGCGAGGTACCCGGGCCGCAGCGGCGCGGGCAGCGGACGCGACGACGTCTCGCCCAGCAGCCGCTTGGCCACCAGCTCGGCCCCGATGAGGACCATCGGCAGCCCGACGCCGGGGACGGTCCCGCCGCCCACGTGCAGCAGGTTCGGCACCCGGTGCGAGGCGACGCCCGGCCGGAACATCGCGGACTGGCGCAGGGTGTGCTCCATGCCGAGCGCGGTGCCGCGCCACGCGGACAGGTCGCGCGCGAAGTCGGCGGGGCCTACGACGCGTCGCACGACGACGCGTGCGCGCAGGTCAGGCACCCCCGCCCAGGCACCGATCTGGTCGAGGTAGCGGTCGGCGTGCGCGTCGAGCTCCCCCGGCCGGGTGCCGAGCGCGGGGTCGGCCGGGAAGGGCACGAGGACGAACAGGTTCTCGTGCCCCGGGGGCGCCGCGGTGGGGTCGGTCGCGGTCGTGCGTGAGACGTAGAGCGACGCGACGTCGGGGACGCGCAGCCCGGCGGCGGGCGTCGCGGGCCCCGGCCCGAGGATGTCCTCGAAGTTGCCCGGCCAGTCCTGCGTGAAGAACAGCGAGTGGTGCCGCAGCTCCGGCAGCGGGCCCCGGACGCCCGCCATGACCAGCAGCGCCGAGATGCCCGGACCGCTCCGCTCCCAGACGTGCTCGGGCAGGTCCGCGTGGTCGGGCCCGAGCAGCGCGGTCTCGGTGTGGTGCCGGTCGGCGCCCGACACGACGACGTCGGCAGGGACGAGCGTCCCGTCGGCGAGCCGGACGCCCCGTGCGACGCCGCGACGTCGCGGGTGCCGCCGGGTGCGGGGCGCGTCGTCGACCTCGACCGCGACGACGTCGGCGCCGGTGCGCACGACCACGCCCTCCTCGACCGCGGCCTTGGCGAGCTCCTCGACGAGCGTGTACATGCCGCCGCGGGGGTAGTAGACGCCGTCGCCGAGGTCGAGGTGACTCATCAGCGAGTACAGCGCGGGCACGCGGTACGGCGAGGAGCCGAGGAACACCGCGTGGTAGCCGAGGACCTGGCGCAGGACGGGGTGGCTGACCGTCCCGGCGATGCGCTCGGCGAGCGTCTGCGTCAGGAGCCGGGCCAGGGTCCCGGAGCGACGCAGCACGTCCGCCGAGAGCGCGCGGTCGGGGCGCTCGAACGTCGTGTAGAGGAAGTGGTCGAGCGCCGTCCGGTACGCCTCGCCGGCGTCGTCGACGTACCGCCGGATCGCCGCGCCGGCACCGGGCTCGAGCGCGTCGAACGTCGCGGCGTTGGCGTGCGGGTCGGCGACCACGTCGAACGGCTCGACGCCGGAGCCCGGCTCGGGGAACAGCCGGTACGCGGGGTCCAGGCGCCGCAGGTCCACGTGGTCGGCGACCCGCCGTCCGAGCAGCGCGAACGTGTGCTCGACGACCTCGGGCATGAACCACCACGACGGCCCGGTGTCGAACCGGAAGCCGTCGGCCTCCCACGTCCCCGTCCGCCCGCCGAGCTGCTCGTGCCGCTCCAGCAGCGTCACCCGGGCTCCGCCGCGGGCCAGCAGCGCCGCGGTCGCCAGGCCGCCGACGCCACCGCCGACCACGACGACCCGCACGCCACCGCTCACGGGGCCACCGCCCGCGAGCGCAGCAGCGGGGTGTCGCGGACCCGGTCCCTCGTCTCACCGGCCAGGACACCCGCCACGGCCCGCACGACGACGACGGCCTTGACCGGCCCGGGCACGCGGACGCGCCGCGTCCGCAGCGTCTCGACGGGTGTCGCGGCGAGGTCCCGCAGCAGCCGGTCGTAGAGCGCGGTGGTCGCGGCGACGGCGCACCGGGCACGCGTCGGCAGCAGCGGGAGGGCGGCACGCGCACGGTCCAGGTCGCCGCCGATCTCGTCGAGGACCGCGCGGACGTCGGCGTGCGTGAGGTGCTCGGGGTCGATACCCGGCAGGTACGCACGCCCCAGGTCGCCGCTGTCGGCGGCGAGGTCCCGCAGGAAGTTGATCTTCTGGAACGCGGCACCGAGCGCACGCGCGCCGTCGACGGCCGCGGGCACCGGCTCGACCCGCGGGCCACCGGGCCGCCGCTCGGCGTCGAGGAAGACGCGCAGGCACATGACGCCGACGACCTCCGCGGACCCGTAGACGTACCGTTCGTAGCTCTCGCGGTCGTGCGTGCGGACGGTCAGGTCGGCCCGCATCGAGGCGAAGAACGGGTCGATCTCGCCGTGGCCGATGCCGGTGCGTCGCGCGGCGCGCGCGAACGCGTGCACGACGACGTTGGTCGAGTAGCTGGTGCGCAGCGCCCGTGCGACCTGCGCCTCGAGCTCGTCGAGCTGGGCGCCCGCGTCGGGCCCGCGGTAGGTGTCGACCACCTCGTCCGCGAGGCGGACGAGGGCGTACACGGCCTGGATGTCGGCGCGGGTGCGTGCGCCGAGCAGGCGCGTGCCCAGGCCGAACGACGTCGAGTACGCCCGCAGCACGAGCGCGCTGGCCCGCATCGCGGTCGCGTCGTACAGGACCTGACCCGTGGTGGCCGTACGCATGTCGTGCGTCCTCATCTCGGTCGTGCCGGGCGGTCCGGGTGCCGTCAGCGCGCGCGTCCGGCGAGGTCGTCGACGACGCCCGCCAGGTACGTGGCCAACGGCTCCGGCAGGGTCGTGGCGAGCGTACGCGCGATGTCGGCGCTGCGGCGCGCCAGGGTGCGCACGGCCTCGACCGCACCGGTGTCGTGCAGGACGTCGACGACCGCGCGCGCGCCGGCCTCGTCGAGGTCCGGACGCCCCACGTGGGCCGCCAGGACCGTGGCCTGCCGGGTGTCCGCCCGTCCCCAGGCGACCCGCAGCAGCTCGGTCCGCTTGCCCTCGCGCAGGTCGGACAGGACGGGCTTGCCGGTGAGTGCGGGGTCCCCGACGGTCCCGAGCTCGTCGTCGACCAGCTGGTACGCGACGCCCAGCGCCGTCCCGACGCCCGCGAGCACGGCCCGCGCGGTACCGGGCGCACCGGCGAGGACCGCACCGGACTCGAGCGGGACGCGGAACGAGTAGACGGCGGTCTTGAGCTCGGCGACGAGGACGGCGTCGACGTCGGCCGGCGCGGCGAGGGCGCCGCGGACGTCGAGCAGCTCACCGCTCACGGTCGTGGCGACGCCGTCGGCGAACAGCCGCACGAGCTCGCCGACGGCCGCGGCCGGGACGTGGCCGGTGGCCAGCAGCCCGAAGGCCTGGGCCAGCGCCGCGTCCCCCGCGAGGAGCGCTGCCGCGCCGACCTGCTGGTCGACGGCGGACCGTGGCGCGCCGCTCGCTGCGAGCCGGGCACGCGTGCGGCCGGCGACGTTGGGGCGGCCGCGGCGGACCTCGTCGTGGTCGAGCACGTCGTCGTGCACGACCATCGCGGTGTGCAGCAGCTCGTGCGCGGCCGCCACGTGGGCCGCGGCGGACACGTCCGTACCGCCCAGGCCGAGGTAGGCGGCGGCGACGAGCCGCGGCCGCAGGAGCTTGCCGCCGGTCACCGCGTCGAGGTCCTGCCACAGGTCCGCGCACGCCGGGTCGAACGCGACGGCCCGGCGCCGCTGCTCCGCGACGAGGTCGCGCAGGATCCGCGCGGCCGCGTCGGTGACCTCCTCGACCCCGTGCGCGAGTGCGGCACCGGGTGCACGGTCGGGTACGGACAGCGCCGGGGGCGCCGGCGTGTCGGCGAGTGCGGGGACCGCGACGGTCCCGCCGGGCTGTCGGCGCTCGCTGATGTGACCCACGTCGCCCCCCTGGAGCCGTCGAAGATTACTCAGCGTACTGAGGATTCGGTTTCCGGCCACCGGAGAGCCCGGGGCGCCACACGGGGCGGGGTGCCGGGGCGCAGGACCCGACCTGGCCGATCCGGCGTCCAGTGCGATCGATATGCTCCCCGGCATGACATGGCTGGTGACGGGCGGTGCCGGGTACATCGGTGCGCACGTGGTGCGGGCGCTCCAGGAAGCGGCGGCGCACGACCAGCGGCTGCTCCCCGTCGTCCTCGACGACCTCTCCAGCGGTCACGCGGACTTCGTGCCGGGTGACGTGCCGTTCGTCCGCGCGTCGGTCGTCGACACCGCCGCGGTCCGCGCCGCGCTCGTCGAGCACGCGGTGACGGGGGTCGTCCACCTCGCGGGCTTCAAGTACGCGGGCGTCTCCGTGCAGCGCCCGCTGCACACGTACGAGCAGAACGTCACCGGCACCGCGCACCTGCTCGAGGCGATGGCGGAGGCCGGCGTCGACCAGGTGGTCTTCTCGTCGTCCGCCGCGGTCTACGGCACGCCCGACGTCGACGTCGTCACGGAGACCACCCCCCCGAACCCGGAGTCCCCCTACGGCGAGTCCAAGCTCGTGGGCGAGTGGCTGCTGCGGGACCAGGGCGTCGCGACGGGCCTGCGTCACACGTCCCTGCGGTACTTCAACGTGGTGGGCTCCGGCTCCCCGGACCTGTACGACTCGAGCCCGCACAACCTGTTCCCGCTGGTCCTCGACGCCCTGACCGCCGGGCGCACGCCGCGCGTCAACGGCGCGGACTACCCCACGCCGGACGGCACGTGCGTGCGCGACTACGTGCACGTCGCCGACCTGGCCGTGTCGCACGTCGCCGCGGCCCGCGCGCTCGCCGACGGCCGCACGCTCCAGCGGGTCTACAACCTGGGCTCGGGCGACGGCCTGTCGGTCGGCCAGGTCATGACCACCGTCGCGCAGGTCACCGGCATCGACTTCACGCCCGAGGTGGCGCCGCGCCGCCCCGGCGACCCCGCCCGCATCGTCGCGTCGGGCGAGGCCGCGGCACGTGACCTCGACTGGGCGATGCGCCACACCCCCGAGCAGATGGTCGCCAGCGCGTGGGAGGCTCGCCGCCGCGCCACGTGACGGGCACACCCGGCACGTCAGCGGGCGGCCGGCTCCAGCGCCTGCAGCCGGGGCAGCTCCGCGGCGAACCGCTCGAGCTCGCGCTCGTCGCCGGCGTACACGCCCGAGGCTCGCGGCCAGTGCACGACGACGTCGCCGAACCCCAGCGCGGCGGCGCGCTCGACGCCCTCGACCGCGAGCGCCGCCGAGCCGAGCGAGAACCGGGGAGCACCGTCGAGGCTCAGCCACCGTCCGACCGGGCGCCCGTCGGCGACCTCGTCGAACACGTCCACCATCCCGGCCAGCCCGCGCCACCACGCCTCCTGCGCGGCAGCGGCGTCCAGGCCGTCGCCGACACCCGTGCCCGGGCCGTAGGTCGCCCACCCCTGGCCGTACCGCGCGGCGAGCGCCATGGTGCGGGGACCGTTCGCGGCGACGACGAACGGCGGGCGGGGCCGGGCGAGCGTCCCGGGCACCATCCGGGCGCCGTGCGCCTCGTAGAACTCGCCGTCGTGGTCCGTGACCTGCTGCGTCAGCAGGGTGTCGAGCAGGCCGAGGAACTCGGCGAACCGCCGCGTGCGCTCCCCGCGCGTGGGCGCCGGTCCCAGCACCCCCGCGTCCCAGCCCTCACCGCCGGCACCCACGCCGAGGACGAACCGGCCCCCTGCCACGTCGTCCAGGCCCATGACGTCCTTGGCGAACGGCACGGGGTGCCGGAAGTTCGGCGAGGCGACCCACGTGCCCAGCCCGATGCGCTCGGTGACGGCGGCCGCCGCGGCCAGCAGCGGGACCGTCGCGAACCACGGCTCGTCGGCGAGGTCGCGCCACGCGAGGTGGTCGTAGGTCCACGCGTGGTCGAACCCCAGCTCCTCGGCCCGTCGCCACCGCGCACGCGCGCTCGACCACCGCTCCTGCGGGAGCAGCACCACCCCGACCCTCACCATGGCCGGTCACGCTACCCCTGACCCCCCGGCAGTCACAGCATCGCGATCCCGCGTGCTAGTGGACAGTGACAGCACGGCACGTGCACCCGTACCCTCGGCGCCATGGACCTGGAGGTCCGGCACCTGCGCACCCTGACCACGGTCGCCTCCCTCGGCAGCATCACGAAGGCGGCGGCGGCTCTGGGCATCGCGCAGCCGGCACTGAGCGCGCAGCTGTCCCGGATCGACCGAGCCCTGGGTGGCGCCTCGTTCGTCCGGGACCACCGCGGCGTGCGCCCGACGCCGCTGGGCATGCTGGTCCTCGACCGCGCCCGCACGCTGCTGCCGGCGATGGACGCGCTGCTGGAGGACGCCCGACGGCTGGCCGGCGGGGACACGAGGACGACGCTGCGCCTCGCCAGCACCGACTCGACCCTCGCGGCGGCCCTGGTCCACCGGCTGTCCCACGGCGGCGCCCCTCCCCCGACGCTGCGCTGCACCGCGGACAGCGCCCGAGCCGTCGCCGAGCTGGCGGCCGGCACGCACGACGCCGTCCTGGCAGGCATGTGCGGCGACGCGCTCCCGCCGGCGGCACCAGGGGTGCGGTGGCAGCTCGTCGGCACGGACGCCGTGCACGTCGTCGTCCGCGCCGACCACGCGTGCGGTGACGAGGCCGACCTGGCGGAGCTGGCCGACGAGCGCTGGGTCGTCGCCGTCGGGGACGGCTGCCTCACCGAGTGCTTCCTGCGGGCGTGCGCCCGGGTGGGGTTCGCTCCGCCGACGCCCAGCGAGTGCGACCGGGCGGCGGGACTCGACCTCGTCCGCACCGGAGGCGCCGTGGCGCTCGCGCACCCCCACGGCGCGCTGCCGGGCGAGCTGCGTGGCGTGCGCCTGCGCGGCACGCCGCTCAGCTGGTCGACCTGGCTCGCGGTGCACGGCGACACCCCGCCGGACCTGCGCGACCGCCTGGGTGCCGCGGCCCGCGACGCGCGGCACGACCAGCTCCGGGAGGCCGGCGCCGACGTGCCGCACGCGGCGCCGGACCCGGCACGCCAGGACCGGCCGGCGGTGTGACTGGGGAACGCTCTAGATTCTGACTGGAGTTGGTGCCTATCGTGACAACACGGTCACCGAACGAGAGGCCCCACCATGAGCACCTCCGCCACCTTCCGCCGCGCGGCCGCGGTCGGCGCCACCGCGCTGACGCTGCTGCTCGCACCGCTCACGACGGGGGGCGCCTCCGCCGCGACCCCGTCCTCCGACCTCCCTGCGGGGATGGTCGAGGCCCTCGAACGCGACCTGGGCGTCCCGCGCACCGACGCCACCCGACGCATGACCTTCCAGGCCGACGCCGCCACGAAGGTCCGCACGCTGACGCAGGCGCTGGGGTCCACGTACGCGGGCGCATGGGTCGACCCGGCGGCCGGCACCGTGCACGTCGCCACGACGACGCCGTCGAAGGTCCGCGGCCCCATGGCCACGGGCGTGACGACCGTCCCGGCCGAGCGCACGCTCGCCGAGCTCGAGTCCCTGGGCGCCCGGCTCGACGCGGCGGGCCTGCCCGCGGACGTCGCGACCTGGTACGTCGACGTGCCGACCAACCGGCTGGTCGTCGAGGCGGTCGGCAGCACCGCGGCCGCAGCCGAGCTCGTGGCCGCGGCCGGGGTCCCCGCCGACGCCGTCACGCTCGCGACCGCCGAGGCGCCGCAGACCTTCATCGACGTGATCGGCGGCAACGCGTACTACATCAACGCGCGGTCACGCTGCTCGGTCGGCTTCGCCGTCCAGGGCGGGTTCGTGACCGCGGGCCACTGCGGCACGGTGGGAGCGTCGACGACGTCGCCCTCCGGCACCTTCCGCGGATCCTCGTTCCCCGGCAACGACTACGCGTGGGTCCAGGTCGCGTCGGGCAACACCCCGCGGGGCCTGGTCAACAACTACTCGGGCGGCACGGTGCGCGTCACCGGCTCGCAGCAGGCCGCGGTCGGCGCGTACGTGTGCCGCTCCGGCAGCACGACGGGGTGGCGGTGCGGCACGGTGCAGGCCTACAACTCGACCGTCCGCTACTCGCAGGGCACCGTCACAGGCCTGATCCGCACGAACGTCTGCGCGGAGCCGGGCGACTCCGGCGGCTCGCTGGTCGCCGGCACGCAGGCGCAGGGCGTGACGTCCGGCGGCTCGGGCAACTGCCGCTACGGGGGCACCACGTACTTCCAGCCGGTCAACGAGATCCTGCAGGCCTACGGCCTGCGGCTCGTGACCGGCTGACCGACCCGCCCGTCACCGTCCGACGGGCGACCAGGCGGCGGGTGGCGCGGCTCAGGGGGCGTCGCGCCGCCCGCCGTTCCCTCACGGGTGCAGCCCCTGCTCCCCGCCGTGCGACGCCGGCTCGAGCTGGAACGTGCAGTGCTCGACGTCGAAGTGCCCCGACAGGCACGTGCGCAGGGCGTCGAGGACGCGCCCGGTGCCCGCTTGGTCGAGCTCGTCGTCCGCCACGACGACGTGGGCGGACAGCACCGGGACCCCGGAGGTGATCGTCCACGCGTGCAGGTCGTGGACGCCGACCACGCCCGGCACGCCGGCCATGTGCTCGCGCACGACGTCGAGGCCGACCCCCGCGGGCGTCCCCTCGAGCAGGACGGCGGCGACGTCACGCAGCAGCATGCCCGCCCGCGGCAGGATGAGGAGAGCGATCAGGACCGAGGCGATCCCGTCGGCGCGCGCGAACCCCGTCGCCAGCACGACGAGCGCCGCGGCCACGACGGCGACGGACCCGAGGGCGTCCCCCAGCACCTCCAGGTACGCGCCGCGGACGTTCAGCGACTCCTGACGTCCGCGGTGCAGCAGCACCAGCCCCACGGCGTTCGCCGACAGGCCGAGGAGGGCCACCGCGAGCATCAGCCCGGGCTCGACCTCACCCGGTCGCGCGATGCGACGGATGCCCTCCACCAGCACCAGGACGCCCACCGTGGCGACCACGAGCCCGTTGACCATCGCCGCGAGAATCTCGGCCCGCTGCCAGCCGAACGTCCGCCGTGCCGTCGAGGGCAGCCCGGCGAGCATGCTCGCCCCGAGCGCGACGGCCAGCCCCGCCGCGTCCGTGAGCATGTGACCCGCGTCGGCCAGCAGCGCGAACGAGCCCGACAGCAGGCCACCGACGACCTCGACCGCCATGACGACGAGCGTCAGGCCGAGCACCCACGCGATCCTGCCCCGGAACCGGACGTTCGCCGGCCCGTGGGACGCGTGACCGTGGTGGTGCGTCACGCCCAGCCCAGGGCGTGCAGCCGCTCGTCGTCGATGCCGAAGTGGTGGGCGATCTCGTGCACGACCGTGATCGCGACCTCCTCGACGACCTCGTCCCGGTCCTCGCAGATCGCGAGCGTCGGCAGCCGGTAGACGAAGATGCGGTCGGGCAGCGACCCCGCCGCCCAGAACTCGCCCCGCTCGGTCAGCGGCGTGCCCTCGTACAGCCCCAGCAGGTCGGGCTCGTCGTCGGGCGCGTCGTCCTCGACCAGCACGACGACGTTGTCCATCATCGCCGCGAGCTCCTCCGGGATCTCGTCCAGGGCATCGCGCACCGCGTCCTCGAACTCCTCGCGCGTCATCTCGACCACGCCCCCATCCTGCCCCCCGGCGGTGCCTCTGACCTGCGCAACCGATCCCGCTTTGGACTTCCGGCCGCCAGACCGTATGCTCATCACCGGTCTTCCGACGCCTCGACGTCCGGGGCGGACAACCCGCCCTCATCGTCTAGCGGCCTAGGACCCCGCCCTTTCACGGCGGTAGCACGGGTTCGAAT
>JADGMW010000314.1_pt2 | contig 19166 bp, 18 predicted proteins | sample 8641801 | NCBI WGS metagenome assembly JADGMW01 (sample SAMN16272018, study PRJNA661076) | feces metagenome | isolation source: fecal sample from diarrhoea affected cattle A | host: Bos taurus | place: South Africa: Lokaleng Village, Mahikeng | collected 2019-09
GGCGGCCTGCGGGTGCGCGGCTACCCGGCGCTGGTCGAGGAGCCGGACGGGACCGTCGCGCTGCGGGTCATGGCCGATCCCGCGACCCAGGTCGTCGAGCACCGCCGCGGCCTGCGCCGGCTGCTGCTGCGCGAGACGGGCCTGGCGACGCCCCGCGTGACGACCCGCTGGTCGGGTCAGCAGGCGCTCACCCTGGCCGCGAGCCCGTACCCGAGCACCGACGCGCTGGTGGCCGACGTGCAGCTCGCCGCGGTGGACCACCTGCTGGCCGAGCACCTGGCCGGGCGGCCGGCCACCGAGGTCCGCACGGCCGACGCCTACGCCACCCTGCGGGCAGCCGTGCGGGAGCAGATCGAGGACACGGCGCACCGCATCGTCACCGACGTGGTGGCTGTGCTCGTCGCGGCGCGGGAGCTCGACGCGGAGGTGCGCGGATCGAGCAGCCTGGCCCTGCTGGCCACGTTGCACGACGTCCGCGAGCAGGCGGCCCGCCTGGTGCACGTCGGGTTCGTCGCCGAGGTCGGCGCCGCGCGGCTCCCGCACCTGGTCCGGTACCTGCGCGCGGCCCGGCACCGGTTGGCCAAGGCCGCCGGCAACCCCGATCGCGACGCCTCCCTGGCGTGGACCGTCGCCGAGCTGACCCGTGAGCACGCGACCGCCGTCTCGCGGGCCGAGGCCACGGCCACCCACGCCCAGGCCGTCGACCCTGACCGTCGGGCGGCGCTCGAGGCGGTGCGGTGGATGATCGAGGAGCTCCGGGTCTCCCTGTTCGCGCAGCAGCTCGGCACCGACGGGCCGGTCAGCGAGAAGCGCATCCGCAAGGCCCTCGCCGAGGCCTGACAGCCGCGTCCCGGGGGCCGCCAGAGCCCACCGGGCGAAAACTTGGCGGCCCAGCGGGTGAGGTTCCGTGGCGACGCTCCCACGCCCTGATCCTCCGCACTACAGTGCCCGCATGACGACCCGGCCCCACCGCGACGACGCGGACCGAGAGGCACTTGACGGCGTCTCCGGGTCGAGTCCCGCTCCGCCGACCGAGGAGATCCTCATCGCCGTGCACGACGGCCTGGCCAAGGTGCCGGCGGGGTCTCCGCACACGTGGTTCGAGGTGCCCCGGCAGCGCACCCCCGCCTCCCCGCCCAAGATGGGACGTCGCCGCACCTCCTGAGCGTCGGAGGGCTCGTCAGTGGGGCGCCGCAGAATGGCGTCATGCCCTCCGACTCCGCGCCGCTGCCTGAGGCGGCCCTCGCCGCGCCGCGCTGCTTCGGCGACGGCAACCCGCTGTACGAGGAGTACCACGACACGGAGTGGGGCCGTCCGGTGCACGGCGACCGTGCCCTGTTCGAGCGGGTCGCGCTCGAGAGCTTCCAGTCGGGCCTGGCGTGGATCACCGTGCTGCGCAAGCGGCCGGCGTTCCGGGAGGCGTTCGCCGACTTCGACGCGGCTGTCGTCGCCCGCTACGGCGAGGAGGACGTCGCCCGACTGCTGGCGGACGCGGGGATCGTCCGCAACCGGGCCAAGATCGAGGCGACGATCGCCAACGCCCGCGCGGTGCTGGCGCTGGCGGAGTCCGGCCGGTCGCTCGACGAGGTCTTCTGGTCCCACGCCCCGGACCGGACGGCGCACGTGCGCCCGCAGGCCTGGGAGGACGTGCCGCCCGTGACCGCGGAGTCGCGCGCCCTGGCCCGCGAGCTCAAGTCGCTGGGCTTCCGGTTCATCGGGCCGACCACCGCGTACGCCGCGATGCAGGCGTGCGGCCTGGTGGACGACCACCTCGCGGGGTGCCCGGTCGTCCTGGCGTCGACGGCGCCTGGGCCCCCTGCGCCGACGCGATAAAATCAGGAGGTAGCGGGAGGACCGTTCCGAAGCGGTCGTGCCGAGATCCCTGAAATCTCGGCTCGTGAGAAGCGTTGCCCACATGGCGATATCGCCCTATCATTGCGTCACCATCCAGAGCGGCCGAGAGACCTGGCTCGACGACGCCGCAGCAACCCCCCTCGTTCATCGCGGGTGTGGGTGCTTCCGCCAGGGTCGATGGAGTTGACCATGACCTGCATGGATCGTTGTCGTCCCGTGGCCGCGCCGCGCCCGGACCACCGAGGCGCGCGGTGAGCGCGGCGCCCGACGCGTGGCACGACGACCCGGTCGAGGCCGCCACCCGTGACCACCTCGCGGTGGTGGACCGGCCGACGGTGTCGTTCGAGCTCTACCCGCCGCGCAACCCGGACGCCGCGCCGCGGCTGTGGGAGACGATCCAGGCGCTGAGCTCGGCGCGTCCCGACTTCGTCTCCGTGACCTACGGCGTCGAGGGCAAGACCCGCGACACCACCCGCCGCTTGGTGCGCCGCCTCCTGCGGGAGACCGCGCTCAACCCGATCGCGCACCTGACCTGCGTGGGGACCTCCCGCGCGGAGGTCATCGAGGTCGTCGAGGAGTTCCTCGACGAGGGCGTCCGCTCCTTCCTCGCCCTGCGCGGGGACCCGCCGCCCCAGCAGTCGGACTGGAGCCCGCACCCCGACGGCCTGCGCACCGCGGCCGAGCTGGTCGCCCTGCTCCGGCAGATCGAGGCCCGGCGGCGCGCCCAGAGCCCTGCCCAAGCGGTGCGGGCCACCGTCCGTCCCCTGTCGGTGGCCGTCGCGGCCTTCCCCCGCGGCAACGCGCCCGTGGGCAGCACCCGAGAGCAGGACATCGCCGCGCTGCTCGACAAGCAGTGCGCGGGGGCCGACTTCGCCATCTCGCAGGTGTTCTACGACCCCGCGTCGTACCTCGGCATGGTCGCGGACGCCCGACGGGCCGGGGTCACCATCCCGATCATCCCGGGCATCATCCCCACCACGGACCCGGGCCGGCTGCTCCGGCTCGAGGCGCTCACCGGCGTGCAGGTCCCCCGCGACCTCCTGGCCCGCCTCGAGTCGGTCGACGACGAGGTGGCGCGCCACCGGATCGGCATCCGGGCGGGCGTCGACCTGGTCAACGCCGTCCTGGACGGCGGGGCGCCCGGCGTCCACATCTACACCTTCAACACCCACCACGCCGCGCTCGACCTGCTCGAGGGCGCACATCTCGGCGGAGGGGCCACCGGCCCCGGCGCCCGGCCGGCTGCCGACGGGCCGCAGGCCACCACCACCCAGGCCGATCACCAGACCTCGAGGGGCTGAGCATGACCACGAACGACACGACCGCCACGCCGGAGTTCCCGGCCGGCACCGTCCTCGGCTACCCCCGCATCGGGCCGCGCCGCGAGCTCAAGAAGGCCATCGAGGCCTTCTGGGCCGGGCGGGCCGACGCCGCCGAGGTCGAGGCCGTCGCGGCCGACCTGCGCCGTCGCACCCGCGCCCGCCTCGCCGAGCTGGGGCTGCGCACCGACCTGCCCGCCATCCCGTCCGCCTTCTCGTTCTACGACCAGGTGCTCGACGCGACGGCGCTGCTGGGCGCCGTGCCCGCGCGGTTCGCCGACCTGGTGGGCGACGACGGGCGCCTGGACCTGGCCGGGTACTCCACGGTCGCCCGCGGCCGCGGCGAGGACCTGCCGCTCGAGATGACCAAGTGGTTCGACACGAACTACCACTACCTGGTGCCGGAGATCGGCCCCGAGACCGAGTTCCGCTACGCGAGCGACCGCCCGGTGCGCGAGTTCGCCGAGGGCCTGGCCGAGGGCGTGCTGACCCGGCCCGTGATCGTCGGCCCGGTGACGTACCTGGCGCTGGCGAAGCCGACCGAGGACGCTCCGGAGGGCTTCTCCCCGATCGACCGGCTCGCGGACGTGCTGCCCGTGTACGCGGAGCTGCTGCGGGACCTGCGCGCCGCCGGGGCCACCTGGGTGCAGCTCGACGAGCCGGCCCTGGTCTCCGACTCCGTCGACGCCACTCCCGAGCAGCTGCACGCGGCCGTCGCGGAGGCCTACCGCGCGCTGGCCACCCAGATCCCGGCCGACGAGCGCCCCGCGATCCTCGTCGCCGCGCCCTACGGCGACCTCGGGGAGGCGCTGCCGCTGCTGGCCGCCACGGACGTCGAGGGCATCGCGCTCGACCTGGTGCGGGGCGCGCTGCCTGCTGAGCCCGTGCCCGGCCTGGCCGGCAAGGTCGTGGTCGGCGGCGTGATCGACGGCCACAACATCTGGCGGGCCGACCTGGGCCGCGCCCTCGACCGCCTCGAGTCCCTGCGCGGGATCGCGGGCGCCGAGGCGACCGTCGCCGCCGGCACCTCCACGTCGCTGTTCCACGTGCCGCACGACGTCGAGGACGAGCCGGCGCTCGACCCCACGCTGCGCTCGTGGCTGGCCTTCGCCGACCAGAAGGTCGCCGAGGTCGCCACGCTCGCCACCGGGCTGGCCGAGGGCGGGCTCGCGGTCAAGGAGCAGATCCTGGCGGCCGACGCCGCGCTCGCCACCCGGCGCAACGCCCCCGGCGTCGTCCGGCCCGAGGTCCGCGAGCGCCTGGCGGCCCTGGGCGAGGACGCGTTCCAGCGCGGCGACTTCGCCGACCGCAAGGCCGCCCAGGCGCAGCGCCTGCAGCTGCCGCCGCTGCCGACCACGACCATCGGCTCGTTCCCGCAGACCCCCGACATCCGCAAGGCCCGCGCGGCCCACGACCGCGGGGAGCTCAGCACCGCGCAGTACGAGGACGAGATGCGCGCGGAGATCCGCCGCGTCGTCGAGCTGCAGGAGTCGATCGGGCTGGACGTGCTCGTGCACGGCGAGCCGGAGCGCAACGACATGGTGCAGTACTTCGCGGAGAACCTCGACGGGTTCGCGGTGACGCAGAACGGGTGGGTGCAGTCCTACGGCTCGCGCTGCACCCGCCCGTCGATCCTCTGGGGCGACGTGTCGCGCCCGGCGCCCATCACGGTGGGCTGGACGCAGTACACGCAGTCGCTGACCTCCAAGCCCGTCAAGGGCATGCTGACCGGGCCGGTGACGATCCTGGCGTGGTCGTTCGTGCGCGACGACCAGCCGCTGGGCGACACGGCCAACCAGGTCGCCCTCGCGCTCCGGGACGAGATCACGGACCTGGAGGCGGCGGGCATCGCCATCGTGCAGGTCGACGAGCCGGCGCTGCGGGAGCTCCTGCCGTTGCGCGCCGCCGACCACGCGGCGTACCTCGACTGGTCGGTGCGCTCGTTCCGGCTGGCGACCTCCGGGGTGCGCGCGGACACCCAGATCCACACCCACCTGTGCTACTCGGAGTTCGGTGAGGTCATCGGCGCGATCGACGGCCTGGACGCCGACGTGACGTCCATCGAGGCCGCGCGCTCCAAGATGGAGATCCTGGGCGACATCGCCGACGCCGGCTACCCCCGCGCGGTGGGCCCGGGCGTCTACGACATCCACTCGCCGCGGGTGCCCAGCGAGGCCGAGGTCACCGAGCTGCTCGAGTCCGCGGTGAAGTCGATCGCCGTCGACCAGCTCTGGGTGAACCCCGACTGCGGCCTCAAGACCCGCCGGTACGAGGAGGTCACGCCCTCGCTCGAGAGCATCCTCGCCGCGACCCGTGCGGTGCGCGCGACGCTCTGACGCGGACGACCGCAGGCGCCGCTGAGCGGTTGTTGCAGACGTGGGGGCCCTGGCCGGTGGCCAGGGCCCCCACGTCGATGGGTCACTCGGTGGACGGGCCCGATCCCTGCACCCCGCCGGAGCCGGGCGTCTCGCTGCTGGAGGGGTACCCCTCGGTGGTCGAGGGGTAGTGGCTCCCCGCCGAGGTCGACGCCCCCGCGACGGGCTCCGGCTGGCCGGAGCCGATCGAGCTGCCGCTGCTTTCGCTGCTGCTGCTCGACGTCTCGATCGTCGGGTGGGCCTCCCGGACACCACGCTGCACCTCGACCCGGCGCGGCTTGGAGGACTCCGCCACCGGGATGGTGAGGGCGAGCACGCCATCGGCGTACGTCGCGGTGATGTCCTGCAGGTCGAGGCCTCGGCTGACCGTCAGCTGCCGCGCGTAGGTGCCGCTCGGACGCTCACGGGCGAGCCACTGCACGTCCGTCTCGGTGCGGGGCGTCCGCTGCGCGTGGATGGTCAGGGTCCGGTCCTCCACGCTGACGTCGATGGTGCCCGGGTCGGCTCCCGGCAGGTCGACGAGCAGCACGTAGTGGTCGCCGGATCGGTAGAGATCCATCGGCATCGTCGCCGCTGCCCGGGCGCTGCCGAACATCTGGCCGACGAGCCTGTCCATCTCCTGGAACGGGTCGTATGCAGTCACCACAGCCGAACACCCCCTTGTCACAAGGCTCTGGACCCCCCGGAGCCTGGCGCCCGCCGCCGCGCCCACCGTGGTGGAGCGGAGGGGCACACTTCGACAGTGACCCCGACCGCCGCGCCGCGCCACGGGAGGGGGCGGGGTTCGCGCAGGGAGTAACGAGCCGGGAGGGCCGCCGCGAGGGTGCGGTGCGGCTCAGACGCCGCTGACCACCGACATCAGGGACCGCACGATGGGGACGTCGGCGTCCAGCCACGGGACGGAGAGCCACTCGCCCATGGCCAGCCATCGCAGCTCGTCGTGCTCGACCAACGGCTCGGGGGCGCCGTGCGCCACCTCGGCGAGCCACAGCCGCATCACATAGGTGGGCGACAGGGTCCACAGCCCGTCGTCTGGCCCGGGCACCTCGGACCCGAGGGTCACGCGGATCCCGAGCTCCTCGCGCAGCTCGCGGTGCAGGCCGTCCTCGGGCGCCTCTCCGGGCTCCACCTTGCCGCCGGGGAACTCCCAGCGGCCAGCGAGGCTCGTCGGGGCCGAGCGGCGCGCGGCGAGCAGGCTGCGCGGTGAGGCCAGGTCGTCGACGATGGCCGCGGCGACGACGAGCACAGGTGGCTGCATGCGGGAATTCTGCCAGCCGCTCCTGCCTGTCCGCGCAGCGAGAGCCTCGTCGGGCCGGGCTTCGTCGTGGCCTCAGGCGATGACCAGCAGCCCAGCCAGGCTCACAGACATCGCGACTGCCGTGGCCACGGCGCCGAGGGCCAGCGCCCGCCCGCCGCCGCGCACCAGCCGGCCGACGTGGACCTGGCTGCCGAGCGCCACCATCGCGGCGCCGAGCGCGAGGGTGGTGGCGACGCGGGCCGTCGAGGTCACCGCGTCAGGCGCCAGGCCGCTGGACCGCACCGCGACCGCCGCCAGGAAACCGACCACGAACAGGGGCGCCACAGGCGGCCGGGTCCCCGGCTGGGCTCCGCCGCGGCGCCGTCGCCGCAGGCCCACCACGGCGACGAGGGGCGCCAGCAGCACCACCCGGGCCAGCTTGGCGACGACCGCCACGGCGAGGGCCGCCGCGGAGACGGCGCCGGCGGCGGCGACGACCTGGGCGACCTCGTGCACGGACATGCCCGCCCACAGGCCGGTCGTGCGGTCGTCGAGGCCGGCGGCCGCGGCGATCAGGGGCACGACGAGGATCGCGATGCTGCCGTAGAGGGTCACCATGGCCACCGCGGTGGCCACGTCGTCCTCGTCCGCGTCGGCCACCGGGCTCATCGCGGCCACCGCCGCGGCGCCGCAGATGGAGGACCCGGTGGCCACGAGCAGGCTGAGCCCCCGCCCCACTCCCAGGCGTGGGCCCAGCCACCGGGTCGCGCAGAACGTGGCTCCCACCGTCACGCCGAGCACCGCGAGCTCGGCCGCGCCGAGGGACAGCACCTCGGCCGCCGAGATCTGCAGCCCCAGCAGGACGACGCCCGCGCGCAGCACGTGCCGAGAGGTCCAGGCCAGGCCCGGCTCCAGGGCGGGCCGCACCAGGTGGAGCACCCGTGCGGCGAGGCCGGCCCCGATGGCCGCGAGGAGCACCGGGAAGGCCGGCAGGACGGCGCTGACGGCCAGGCACAGGGCGGCGACGGCCCCTGCGGCCAGGACCCCGGGCAGCACGGCCGGGCGCCCGGCCCTCGTCGGCGGAGCGGTGGGGCTCAGGGGGCCACGGGGGCGGGGGACGACGAGGTCGACCCCGACCTGCGCGGAGGGCGCTGACGGCACGGAAGGCGCGGGGGGCGTCGTGTCTGGGCGGACGTGCTGGTGGCTCACGATGCCCACCATGCCGTGCCGGCGCGCGTCCGAGAAGGCTGCCTTGCCTCACAGGACCTAGCCTGAGGCTATGGCCCCGGACCTTATCGGCAGCCCACGGACCCCGCTCGGCCCGCTCGAGCTGCTCGTCGCGGTGGACGAGCAGGGGTCCATCTCCGCTGCGGCGCGCGCGCTCGCCCTGGCCCAGCCGTCGGTGAGCGCCGGCCTGCGCCGCCTCGAGCGGCAGACCGGGCTCGGCCTGGTGGTGCGCTCGCACGGCGGCACCGCGCTCACCGAGGCGGGCCGCGCCCTGGTAGGACGGGCCCGCGACGTGCTCGCCGCCTCCGACGCCTTCGAGCACGAGGTCGCCGCGATGCGCGCCGAGCGCGGGGGCAGGCTGTCGGTCGCCGCCAGCCTCACCATCGCCGAGTACCTGGTCCCCGGCTGGCTGGCCGCCAGGCCCGCGGGGGCCGCCGTGGTCGACCTCCAGGTGGCCAACTCGCGCGACGTCATGCAGGCGGTGCTGCACGGGCGGGCCGACCTGGGGTTCATCGAGGGCCCCGACCTCGATCCAGGCCTGCACGCGCGCACCATCGGCCATGACGAGCTGCTCGCGGTCGTGGCGCCCGGCCACCCGTGGGCGGAGGCGCGGCGGCCCGTGACCGCGGCCGAGCTCGCCGCCGGGCCGCTCGCGCTGCGGGAGGAGGGCTCAGGGACGCGGGCGACCCTCGAGCTCGCCCTGCGGGCCGCCGGGGCGCCGTTCGCGAGCGCGCCCGCGCAACTCGGCTCGACGGCAGCGGTGAAGAACGTGGTGCGCGGCGGGCGCACCGCTGCGGTGCTGTCAGCACTGACCGTGCAGGACGAGCTCACGCGCGGCACGCTCCGCCAGGTGCGGGTCGAAGGCGTCGACCTGCACCGCGAGCTGCGCATGGTCTGGTCGCGAGGGCGGGAGCCCGCCGCCGTGGCTCGCGAGTTCGCCGCCGCAGTCGTCGCGGCGACCAGGGAGCAGCGTCAGCGCAGGCCCGCGGCCTCAGCCCAGGCGACCGCCTCGGCACGCGTCGAGACGCCGATCTTGCGGTACACCGAGCGCACCTGAGACTTCACCGTGTTGCGGGTCACGAAGAGGCGCGTCGCGATCTCCTCGAGCGTGACGTCCTCCGCCAGCTCGCCCAGCACGACCCGCTCACGGCGAGTCAGCGGCTCCGCGAGCTGCGCTCCGGGACGGGAGATCTCGATCGTGCTCATGGTGTCCTCCTGGTGTACTGCGACGCCCGGCCCCGCGGGTGGGGTGGTGCGGCTGTCACTGATGAGATCGACAGCCGGCGTCGATATGACGCAGAAATCACCCATCAATCACCCAGGACGCCCCCGAGGGACGCGTCAATTTCCTCCAATCCGAGCAAAAGCGCAGGTCAGGCGCTTATCACGAGAAACCGCGGCCAACCCCGTTCATCCGAACGTGGTCATCCTTTCGGCCTAGCAGCCAGACGCCCTCACGCCTGGGTGAGGGCCTGGTACTCGGCGGCGGTCAGCAACGGCCCGGAGCCGGTGACCTCGACCTTGAGCAGCCACCCCTCCCCGTACGGGTCGGAGTTCACCACCGACGGGTCGGCGACGGCCCCGTCGTTGACCGCGACGACCGTTCCCGAGACCGGCGAGTACAGCTCGGACACGGACTTCGTCGACTCGATCTCCCCGACGACGCTGCCGGCGGTGAGCACGTCGCCCACGGCGGGCAGCTCCAGGTACACCACGTCGCCCAGCGCGTCCGCCGCCGTGGCGGTGACGCCGACCGTGGAGGGCTCGCCCTGCAGCACCCACTCGTGCTCGGCGGTGTACATGAGGTTCTCGGGGATGCTCGACATGGGTCTCTCCTGGGTCGTTCGGGTCGCACGACGCCCGGGCGGGCGGTGCGGTGGGGCCGGATGCGGGGTGTCGGTCAGGCTCGGTCTACCGTGCGCGCCGGTAGAAGGGAAGGGCGACCACGCGCACCGGCTCGCGCCGTCCGCGCACGTCGACGGCCAGCGCCGTGCCCTCGCCACTGAGCTCAGGCGTCACGTAGGCCATGGCGATGGCGTGGCCCAGCGTCGGCGAGGGGGCGCCAGAGGTCACCGTTCCCACCACCGGGCTGTCCGGATCGGGACCCGCGAGCACGTCGTAGCCGTGACGCGCGGCGCGGCGCCCCTCGGACACGAGCCCCACCAGGACGCGCGCGGGCGGGGACGCCTTGCGGGCGGCCAGCGCGGCACGGCCGACGAACGGCAGCGGCTCGCCGTCGGGCAGAGCCTTGTCGAGCCGCACCACACGGCCGAGCCCGGCCTCGTACGGGGTGGTGGTCCGGTCCAGCTCGTTGCCGTACAGCGGCATCCCCGCCTCGAGGCGGAGGCTGTCACGCGCTGAGAGGCCGGCGGGGACGAGCCCGTGCGGGGCGCCCGCGTCGAGCAGCGCGCGCCACAGCGTCGGCGCGTCGGCAGCCGGCACGAACAGCTCGAAGCCGTCCTCCCCGGTGTACCCGGTGCGCGCCACCAGCGCGGGCAGGCCGGCCACGGTGGCCTCGACCGAGGCGTAGTACTTGAGGCCGGTCACCGCGTCCACGTCCTGCGGCGCGGTGAGCCCGCTGACGATCTTCTCGGCCGCCGGCCCCTGCACCGCCACGAGCGCCGTCGCGAGCGACCGGTCCTCGAGCCGAGCCTCGAACCCGCCGATCCGCTCGCGCAGGGCCGTGGCCACCACGGCGACGTTCGAGGCGTTCGCGACCACCAGGAACTCCTCCGGCGCCAGCCGGTACACGACCAGGTCGTCGAGCACGCTGCCGTCGTCGGCCGTGATCATCGTGTACCTGGCCCGGCCCACCGCGAGCGCGGTCAGGTCGCCCACCAGCGCGTAGTCGAGCGCCCCCGCGGCCTGCGCCCCGGTCACCGCGAGCTCGCCCATGTGGGACAGGTCGAACAGCCCGGCGGCGGCACGCACCGCCTGGTGCTCGGCCAGGTCGGAGGTGTAGCGCAGGGGCATCTGCCAGCCCGCGAACGAGGTGAGGGCGGCGCCGAGGGCGACGTGCTCGTCGTGCAGGGGGGACAGGACGTCGTCGGCCATCAGTGGGCGCCTTCCGTGGAGGTCGGGTCGGTCGTCGACTCGTCGAACGCCTCGGGCGGCGGGCACGAGCAGACGAGGTTGCGGTCGCCGTGGGCGTTGTCGATGCGGCGCACGGGCGGCCAGTACTTGTCGGCGCGCACCGCGGGGAGCGGGTACGCCGCGAGCTCACGGCCGTACGGCAGCTCCCACGTGTCGGCGGTGACCGACGCGGCGGTGTGCGGGGCGTGGCGCAGCGGCGAGTCGGCCACCGGCCACGTCCCGGCGGCGACCTCGTCGATCTCGCGGCGGATCGCGATCATCGCGTCGACGAACCGGTCCAGCTCGGCCAGGTCCTCGCTCTCGGTGGGCTCGACCATGAGGGTGCCCGCCACGGGGAAGGACAGGGTCGGGGCGTGGAACCCGTAGTCCTGGAGCCGCTTGGCCACGTCCTCGGCCGTGACGCCGGTCCGCTTGGTGAGCTCGCGCAGGTCGAGGATGCACTCGTGCGCGACGAGCCCGGCGGGGCCCGTGTACAGCACCGGGAAGTGCTCGTTCAGGCGCGCCGCGAGGTAGTTGGCGCTGAGCACCGCGGTCTCGGTGGCCCGGCGCAGCCCCTCGCCGCCCATCAGCGCGACGTAGGCCCAGGAGATCGGCAGGATGCCCGCCGAGCCGAAGGGCGCCGCCGAGACCGGCGCGGTCACGTGCTCGGCGCCCGTGGGGCCGTCCGTGACGCTGAGCCGCGGGTCGGTGGGGTCGCCCGGCAGGAAGGGCAGCAGGTGCTCCCCCACCCCGATCGGGCCGACGCCGGGGCCGCCGCCGCCGTGCGGGATGCAGAACGTCTTGTGCAGGTTGAGGTGGGACACGTCGCCGCCGAACTCCCCCGGCCTGGCGAGGCCCACCAGCGCGTTGAGGTTGGCGCCGTCGATGTACACCTGGCCGCCGGCCTGGTGCACCAGGTCGCACACCGTTCGCACGTCCTCCTCGTACACGCCGTGGGTCGAGGGGTAGGTGATCATGATCGCCGCGACCTGCGGCCCGTGCGCCGCGAGCTTCGCGCGCAGGTCGTCGAGGTTGACCGAGCCGTCCTCGGCGGTGGCCACGACCACGACCCGCATGCCCGCGAGCGCCGCCGACGCCGCGTTGGTGCCGTGCGCCGAGGCGGGGATCAGGCAGACGTCACGCACCGGGTCGCCGTCCGCGCGGCGGCTCGCATGGAAGTCGCGGATGGCCAGCAGGCCCGCGAGCTCGCCCTGCGACCCGGCGTTCGGCTGCACCGAGACGCCCGCGTAGCCGGTCACCTCGGCGAGCCAAGCCTGCAGGGTGTCGATGAGCTCGGTGTACCCGGCGGCCTGCTCGCGCGGCACGAACGGGTGCAGGCCCGCGAACTCCGGCCAGGAGATCGGCTCCATCTCGACCGTCGCGTTGAGCTTCATGGTGCACGAGCCCAGCGGGATCATCGTGCGGTCCAGCGCGAGGTCCTTGTCGGAGAGCCGGCGCAGGTAGCGCAGCATCGCCGTCTCCGAACGATTCACGTGAAACACCGGGTGCGTCAGGTAGTCGCTGGTGCGGCGCAGGGCCTCGGGGATCGCCGCCCCCCGGTCGGAGGCCGGGCCGGCCGCGGCCGCGCCGTCCGAGGTGGCCGCGCCCGCGGTGAGCACCTCCGCGAAGGCGGCGAGCACCCGCGTCAGGTCGTCGGGCGTGGTGGTCTCGTCGCACGCCACCTGCACGTGGTCCGCGTCGGGCGCCCAGAGGTTCACGCCCCGCTCCGCCGCCGCGCCGACGATCGCGCGCGCGGCGCCCGGGACGACGGCCCGCACGGTGTCGAAGAACGACTCGTGCTCGACCGCCACGTCGAGCGCCCGCAGCCCGGTGGCCAGCTCGACAGCCCGGGCGTGCACCCGTTGGGCGATCTCCCGCAGCCCGTCGGGCCCGTGGTAGACCGCGTACATCGAGGCGACGATCGCCAGCAGCGCCTGCGCGGTGCAGATGTTGCTCGTGGCCTTCTCGCGGCGGATGTGCTGCTCACGGGTCTGCAGTGCGAGCCGGTAGGCAGGGGCGCCGTCCGCGTCGACCGAGACTCCCACCAGGCGGCCCGGCAGCATCCGCTCCAGGCCCGGGCGCACCGCCATGTACGCGGCGTGCGGCCCGCCGTAGAACAGCGGCACCCCGAACCGCTGCGAGGACCCGACGGCGATGTCCGCCCCCAGCTCCCCCGGCGGGGTCAGCAGCGTGAGGGAGAGCAGGTCCGCGGCGACCGTCACCAGGGCTCCGGCCTCCTTGGCCTGGGCGATCAGCGGCGCGAGATCCCGCACCACGCCCGAGGCGCCCGGCGCCTGCAGCACCACGCCGACCAGCTCGGCGCCGCCCAGGTCCGGCAGCCCGCCGCCGAGGTCCGCCACCACGACGCGCGTCCCCATCGCCTCCGCCCGCCCACGGGTCACCGCGATGGACTGCGGCAGGCACTCGGCGTCGAGCACCACGACCCCGTCGTCCTTGCCGCGCACCCCCCGGCGCATCAGCGCGACGGCCTCCGCCACCGCGGTCGCCTCGTCGAGCAGCGACGCGTTGGCGGTGGGCAGCGCGGTGAGGTCCGCGACCACCGTCTGGAAGTTCAGCAGCGCCTCGAGCCGACCCTGGGAGATCTCCGGCTGGTACGGCGTGTACGCGGTGTACCAGGCCGGCGACTCGAGGACGTTGCGGCGGATCACCGCGGGCGTGACCGTGTCCGAGTAGCCCTGCCCGATCATCTGCGTGAGCACGGTGTTCTTCGCCGCGATGGCGCGCAGGTCGGCCAGCACCTCCTCCTCGCCGCGGGCGGCGGGCAGGTCCAGCGGGCGCTCCGTGCGGATCGACTGCGGCACGGCGGCGTCGATCAGCGCGTCGAGCGAGTCGTAGCCCAGCGTGGCGAGCATCGTCGCCAGGGCCGACGCGCGCGGCCCCACGTGCCGGTCCGCGAAGTCCCGGGCGGCGTCGGTGCGGTGCGCGAGGTCATCGCGGGTGAGGGACGTCAGCGCGGCCTGCGCGTCAGCCTGCGAGGCCTGCGCGGTCGCTGCGTCGTGGAGATCGGTCACGGTGGCTCCTCCGGGGGCGCCCGGCGACGCCGGGACGGACGGTTGGCCTCCCCGCTCTGTCATCCGGCGGGCGCCACCCGAGAGTGGGGCCGCCGACCTGAGAGTTTTGCCGGTCCGCCAGCGGGTCGCCGCCACCACAGTGGCCCGACCCCGGGGCGCGCCGACTTGCACCGTCGGTGAGCCGCCCACGTGGGCGGCTGCTTTCCAGAGTTGCCTCGCCGCGGCGGTACGGGGGCCTGAGAGTTTCCCGGGGAGGGCTTGCTCCTTCGGCGCCTCGACGCTCGCGCGGGAGGACTCTCCCGCCACGGTTCGAGCAGCGTGTTCAGTTGTGTCTCTGGCGCCAGCCTACGGGCATGTGGCGCCGGTCACGCACGCATCTCATCCCCGACGGGGACGCCCATACCGCTCACGTCGGGCGGGAAGACTGCCGATGACCCCGCATGTCCGCACCCAAACCAGCCACGAGCAGCCCTTCCCTGGTGGCGGCGTTCGCCTGGACTGCCGTGCTGGCCGTGGGCGCCACCGCGCTGTCGGCCACCCGGTGGCACTCCTTCCTGTGGCGGGAGCACCGCGCGAACGCCGAGATGTTCTCCACGATGCAGGCGCGGGGCGCCGAGCTCGGCCTGCCGGTGCTCGACGCGTCGCTCGCCCCGCAGCCGCCCGACGTCTGGGCCTCGACCGTGACCGGGGCGTCCGACGGCCTCACCGTGGCCGCCGTCGCCCTGCTGGGCGTCGCGCTCGTCGCCGCGGGTCACCGGCTGTGGGGGCTCCTGGCGCCCGTGCTGCTCAACATCGTGCCGCTGGTCGCCGGCTGGCCGCTCCTGGGCGCGGTCGTCCTCCCGGGCGCCGACGACCCGTCGGGCGGCCCCCTGCCGTGGTGGGCGGCCCCGCTGCTGATCGGTGTCGCGATGTCGGCGCCCGCCGCCGCCGCTGCGGCTGCTGGCCGTGGCCACGCCCCGGACCCGACCACCGCCCACGTGATGAGTCCCCGTGTCGCGCTGCTCCGCGCCGGGTCGGCGACCGCCCTCGTGCTCGGCGGCTCGATGGCCTGGTCATGGGCCGTGGGCGCCACCGCCCCGCCCTGGGGCGATTCGTTGGCCCAGCACACGAGCACCGCGATCGTCATCCTCTCGACGGGCCTGATCACCGCCGCACTGCCCGGGCCACGGCTGCGCCGCTGGGCGACGGCGGCGGCGCTGCTCGTGGTCCTGGACGGCGTCCTGGCGAGCGGAGTGCTGACAGGCCTGCCCGCAGGCCAGGCGCTGTCCGTCGGGATCGCGGACCCACTGGCCCGCATGGCGACGCTCGCCATCGGGCCGCTCGCCGTCCTCGCCCCGCCGGCCGTCGGGCGGGTGTGGCGCGCAGCCTTCCGGCGGGAGCAGGACGCCTCCGCGGCGCCGGGCCCCGCCTGACCGCGCACTGAACAGGCCATAGCCACGACGATGACCCGGCGTTAGCGTCGCCGTATGACCGCTCCCCTCGACTCCCCCGGGCTCGTCGTCGCCGTGAGCCGCAGCGCCCACCACGCCTTCAGCAAGGCCAACGAGCCGGCGATCCGCATCGCCGCGGGCGTCGGGGTCGAAGGCGACGCGCACTCCGGTGCGGACGTCCAGCACCTCTCGCGGCGCAAGCGCGACCTGGTGCCGAACCTCCGCCAGGTGCACCTCATCCACGCCGAGCTGTTCGACGAGGTCGCCGCCGCGGGGTTCACCGTGAACCCCGGCGAGCTGGGCGAGAACGTCACCACCCGCGGCGTGGACCTGCTAGGGCTGCCCCGCGGCACGCGCCTGCACCTGGGCGAGCGGGCGGTCGTCGAGCTCACCGGGCTCCGCAACCCGTGCAAGCAGATCGACGGCTTCCAGGCCGGGCTCATGCGGCAGCTCGTCAGGCGCGAGCCCGACGGCACGATCGTCCGCAAGGCCGGGGTGATGAGCGTCGTGCTGGTCAGCGGCATCGTGCGCGCCGGCGACACGATCGGCGTCGAGTTCCCCGCCGGGGACCGTGAGGCGCTGGCCCCGGTCTGACGGCAGGCCCGGCGGCACGCCCCTCAGGGCTGCGGCCGGGGATCGGTGGCCCGGAGCGTCTCAAGGCGTGCGCGGTACTCCGCCTCGTCGATCTCGCCCCGCGCGTACCGCTCCGCGAGCACCGACGTGGCCGACCTGGTCGGCGATCCAGCCCACGGGGGGCCGTAGCCCGCGGCAGCCCAGCGGCGGCGGCGCGACGCCGCGAACGCGACGACCGCGACCACGACGCCGATCCAGAACAACGGGATGAGCAGCAGCCACGGGCCAGGCCCCCAGCCGCCATACGCGCCCGGGTGGGCGGCCAGTGTGCTCAGCGTGGACATCATGGGGATCCTCCGGGGTGTGGTGCGGCCGGGCGTCGGCCGCACGTCCACACTCCCGGGTGGGCAACCCCTGCGTCGTCGTCCCACCGGACCGTCGCGAACGCTCCGCCTGGATCGGCGGTGTCAACCGGCCCAGCCGGGGCGGACCAGCCCTGACTCGTACGCCGCGACGACCAGCTGGGCGCGGTCGCGGGCGCCGAGCTTCCCGCCTGCTCGCAGCACGTGCGTCTTGACGGTGAGCGGGGACAGGAAGAGCCGCTCGCCGATCTCGTCGTTCGACAGCCCTTCACCGACCAGCACAACCACCTCCCGCTCGCGCCCGGTCAGGTCGTCGAGCCCGGGCAGCGGCGGAGCGTCGCGGGTGGCCCGCGCCACCCGCTCGAGGAGCCGACGTGTCACCGTGGGCGACAGGAGCGCCTCCCCGGCCGCCGCGACCCGCACGGCCCGCAACAGCTCCGCAGGCTCGGTGTCCTTGACGAGGAAGCCGCTGGCGCCGTGGCGGATCGCGTCGCCTACGTACTCGTCGAGCTCGAAGGTCGTGACGACGACGACGTGCACACCGCCGGCCCGAGGGTCCGCGACGATCCTCCGGGTGGCCTCCAAGCCGTCCAGCCCGGGCATCCGGATGTCCATGAGGACGACGTCGGGCAGCAACTCGAGGGTGAGGGCGACGGCCTCGTCGCCCGTGGCCGCCTCGCCGACGACCGTGAGGCCCGGCTCGGCGTCGACCAGTGCGCGCAGGCCCGCGCGGACCAGCTGCTGGTCGTCGGCCAGGACGACGCGGATCACGTCGTCCCCCGCGGCAGCTCGACGACGACCGCCCATCCGGCGCCCCGGGGCCCCGCGTCGACAGCCCCACCCAGGGCCTCGACACGCTCGCGCATCCCGCGGAGCCCGAGCCCCGTGCCGCCGGCGCCCCGCTCTGCGCGATCGGGGGCGGCGCCACCGTCGCGCGTCGACGGGTCGCCCTCGCCGCCGTCGTCTGCCACCTCGAGGGCGGTGGCGGACGCGTCCTGCGTGATCCGCACCGCGACACGGGCCCCCTCACCGGCGTGCCGCCGCACATTCGTCAGGGCCTCCTGGAGCACCCGCACGAGCACCGCCGCGCGATCCGGGCCGAGGTCGGCCAGCACGGCGCCGTCGATGTCCTCCTCCACCGTGAGGCCGGCGGCCCGCGAGGCGTCGAGCAGCCGTGGCACGGCGTCAGCGAGCGCGGTCGTCGCTGGCGCACGCGGCGGAGCCTCCCCCTCGGCGCGCAGGACTCCGAGGACCTCCCGCACCTCGTCCAGGGCCTCGACGCTCGTCGAGCGGATGTGCCGCAGCGCCTCACGCGCCCGCTCCGGCTCGCCGTCCATGAGGTGCAGCCCGACACCGGCCTGGACGCTGATCGCGGACAGCGAGTGCGCGATCACGTCGTGCAGCTCGCGGGCGATCCGCAGTCGCTCGGCCGTCGCCGCCGCCGCCGCCTGCGACGCGTGTGCGGCCTGCACCGCTCGCACGCGTTCGCCGCGCCCTCGAGCAGCCTCGCCGAGCACGCCGGCGACGAGGAGCGCCGTCGCCCACAGCACCACCGACGTCGGCCGGGCCTCCGGGCCGGTCAGGCCGCGCGCGACCACCGCGGTCACGCCCAGTCCTGCGACGGTCCACGACACCGCGCGGCGCCCGCCCCCACCAAGCACCACCACCACGACGAGCAACGGCGCCAGGACGGGTCCGACGGCGTACCCGAGCAGCAGGTAGGCCCCCACGCCGAGCGCGGCCACGACTCCCGCGACCGCCGCCGCACGGCGGCCCAGGCCGACGATCGCCAGGCACGCCGGGGCCACGAGCAGCAGCAGGTGCCCCAGCGCGTCGAGCGGGCGAGACTGCGTCGAGAGCCGGTCCGCGACGGAGCTGCCCGCCGTGACGAGCACGGCGAGCACGGCGGCCGGAACGGTGAGCGCGACGGCGCGCAGGCGGCGCGAGCGTGCGGGGTCGCGCCCGCCGCGCATCCACGGCGGCCCGAACGGCCCATCGGCCATGCCGGGCGGGCCCCAGGCACGCCCGTCGGACGACCGCGGGTACGGCATACCGCCACGCTAGCGCCGGGGAGCGGCCCCCGGCGTCGTCCAGCGGGAGCGACTGCCGTCCGCCCCGCGGAGGAGGACGGCGGCCACTGCCTCCCGAGGCGCTCAGGCGCTCAGCACCACCGTCGCGGTGGCCAGCGCCCCCTGCTCCCGGGCCCGCAGCACCACGGCGCCGATGTCGGCGAGCGACCCCTCGACGATCACGGGCTGCCCGGCGGCGGCGTCCCCGGACCACCGCACCGCGACCGTGGGCGGTGGCGCGAACGGGACGCCGGGCGGCATCTGCACCACGCCGGCGGCCCGGACGCGGGGGTCGGAGGCCGGGCGGACGACCACCGACTGCACGGCGGCGAGCCGTTCGACGGTGCGCACCAGGTGCTGCTGGCGGCGCAGGGACGCGTGGAACGTCACGGCGATGCTTCCCGACCCGCCGTCCACGGCGCCCGTCGCCAAGGAGTCGAAGCTGACCCCTCGGGTGGAGAAGACGCTGGTCAGGGCCGTGAGCGTGCCCGGGCGATCGGCGCCGCGCACCAGGGCCACCCAGCGCGGGTCGGCGCTCACGAGGCGCCGCCGGCGATGGCGGAGCCGGTGGGGACGGCGGAGCCGGTGGGGACGGCGGAGCCGGTGGGGACGGCGG